>ENA-ORDA01000062-ORDA01000062.1-marine-metagenome-genome-assembly--contig:-NODE-62-length-102407-cov-6.889592_pt1 | contig 102407 bp, 75 predicted proteins | sample MGYA00237778_ERZ508506 | MGnify/ENA primary metagenome ERZ508506 (study PRJEB26177, sample SAMN06267891) | marine metagenome | isolation source: Monterey Bay, California, USA | place: Pacific...
CATAATTTGCTATTGATTGCGAGTATTCATTGGGTCATGACCTACCTAAATACGCCAAGACTTCCTAATGGCGATCGGTGCAGATCTCGCGCTTAGTACGCGCAAAGCGGTGCTTAAGCTGGTTTTTTCCGCTGGCACGGTGACGAGTAATTGCCTTAAACTACTCAGTGATATTCATATGTACGCAATCTGGTCTGGCTGCATTCATCTTGTTAGTGAATTAGCTAAGCCCTAATGACATGTGCGATGCAATCTTAAAGATGTTATTAAAAATGATTAAATCAGCAACGTCATCATCTTAAAGGACGGCTCAATGCCATCAAACGCTTTTAAACCCTTCAGTGTCGGTTTAGCCGCCAGTGTCGCATTTTTTGTGGGCTATACCATCTTGGGGTTACAAGGATGGGGGACACCTGCGACGGTAGAGCAGGCTGTAGGTGAGGTGTCTCGTTGGTGCGAAAGAGTTCAGCCAGGGATCTTTCATGAGCCAGTGAACGCGTTGAGTAATCTAGGCTTTATGGTTGCCGGTCTTTGGATGCTTTGGCTGCTGGGAAAAGACGTAGTGGCAGGCCGCACCGGCATGATGTTTGGTCACAGCCCTGTTGCATTGCTATACGCCGGCGCTGCCATCTGGCTAGGACCAGGATCGCTATTAATGCATGGTACCCATACAGCTTGGGGAGGGTGGGCTGACAATTTGAGTATGGTGATGTATATCCTCGTGCCCTGGTTGGTCAATGTGTCGGGTATGGGTCGTTGGCCAACTCCGCGTCTGCTAAGTATTTACGCAACCCTCGTCCTGGTTTATGCCGTCGGTCGAGCGGTGAATGGCTGGGGCTTGGGTATCAATCTCGATTTCTTTGGTTTATCGATCGCCTTTTGGATAATCAGCGAAGTCTTGTATCGCTTTTGGTCGCAGTGGCTTCGGGTGGCCTCAGGATTCATGGGTTTTGTCGTTGCTGGGATTTTTGGTATTACCCCATTTGAAATGATGGCAGAACCTGAACGTTTCTGGTGGGTACTGCTGTTTTGGTTGCCTGGTATTCTGGCTACTGGACCCGCTCCCGGTCGACGCTCATACTTTCCATGGTTCGCATTGGGTGTCGTCAGCTACTTGAGTGCATTTGCAATTTGGCAAACGGGTAAGCCTGATCATGCGCTGTGTGACCCGGATTCTCTGCTGCAAGCGCACGGTATCTGGCATTTGCTCTCTGCGTTTGCAACGCTTTGCTTTTTCTTGTTTCTGCGAACTGAACGAAAAGCACCTAGCGACTAGCCCAATCAACGGTGCTATCTAGCACGGGAAGACTTTGCGTCGCATTGTCAAAATTGTGATCTTTCAGACAAAAAAAACCCGCTTTAGACTTTTCCTAAAGCGGGTTTTTGCGTCGAAGCATGTTAAGCGAGCGTTTCTATCACATCACCAAACAGCTCATTATCAGCCGGAATCACCTTGGGCGTATCCAATGGCTTGGAGATCCAAGTGACATTGATCAAATGCTTCCAGTTAATGTTTTCATTTGTGGAATTACCACCCCAGGTACCGCAGCCCAAAGAAAATGTCTGGCGCATACCGTTCCACAAGTTACCGCTATTGGAAGCGGCCTGTGGTTGATTTACCATGACGCGAGACGTCTTTGTACCCATGCCCATTTTGAGAATATTATCGTCGCTGTTTGAGTAGATACCACAAGAGTGTCCTTTGCCTTGATAATCCTGAATTTGATTCGTGAGCGCAATAGCTTCATCGATGTCGGATACCTTGTAGAAAGCCATAATGACGGAGAGTTTTTCTCCAGAGTATGGATGGTCCGGACCCGTGCCTGTTTCAGGCATGATGATGAACTTGGCATCAGCAGGAATATCGACGCCGGCCATTTCACATAAAGTCTGTGGCTTTAGGACAACAGCCTTTGTGTTCAAATGGCCATCTTCCCAGAGCACCGCGGCAATTTTTTCGTAGTCTCCTTCCTTTGCGAGGTGACCGCCCTCGGCAATGAGTTTTTCTACGAGATCATCGTATATGGATGCTACCGCGATAACTGAATTGTCAGCAGAGCAGGATGCGGCGAGATCCAATGTTTTTGAAATGCGAATTTTTTCTGCAGCATCCACAATGTCTGCTGTTTCATCAACCGTGATAACGGCATTGCCAGCGCCTACACCCAAAGCAGGCGTGCCGCTGGAGTAAGCTGCGCCAACCATCGCCGCGCCGCCGGTAGCAAGAATGAGGTCACACTGCTTCATCAGCTCGTTTGTTTTTTCTAGTGAAACAATGCCGACGTCTTGTACGAGGTCTGCTGGTGCTCCCATTTTTTCGAGTGCAGCGCGCATGTTATCGATAATCATCTTGTTGGTAAGCTTTGCCCTTGGGTGCGGCGCAACGACGATTGCGTTGCGGCCTTTCACAGCATTAATTGCCTTGATCACCGGCGTTGCTTCAGGATTGGTTGATGGCGAAAGCGCGCCAATAACGCCAACAGGTTTGGCAATTTTAACGATATTGCGTTCAACGTCTTCTTCAATAATCCCTACTGACTTGTCATCGATGATGTCCATCAGTGCTGCTCGAGTCTTAGTTGATATCTTCAGAAACTTGCCGTTGTAGTCACCAAGTTCTGTCTCATCCAGCGTGTGTTGCGCAATTTCTTCCGCCACACCTGGTTGAGCGCAGGACCATACCATGGCCCGAATCAGTTGATTTACCTGCTCTTGAGAATAGTTTTCTATTTGTGCCTGTGCAGCGCGTGCGCGGGCAATAATATCGGCTATCTCCTTTGTTTCTTCGTTTTGTTCAACCTCTGGTTGTGCGGACATGTGCCACCTCGTTTTTTAATTTCTGTTACTTGTTTAAAATTGTATCACCCTCAACGAAAGCAACGAAGGAAGGTGACACGCCAGTTATGTATTAATAAAGCTACTTTTCGATGAAGCTTTGTTGAATGCTTGAAAAATCTTTACGGCCGTTACCCAGCTTGCGATGATTGATGTAAAGGTTTCTCGCCAGTGTGCCCATTGGCGTCGCTGAGCCCGTATCAAGCGCCGCTTCAAGCGCCAAACCCAAATCTTTGATCATCAAATCAACCAAGAAGCCGCCTTCGTAGTTGTTGGAAGAGGGTACACCCTCCATAACGTCAGGGTAGGGGTTGTAAACTTCCAGCGCCCAGTTACCGCCAGAACTTGTGCGCATGATTTCGGATAACACAGATGGGTCCATACCGTTATCGACCCCCAGCTGTAGCGCTTCTGCTGTGCCGGTCATCAAAACAGACAACAACATGTTGTTACAAATTTTGGCAACCTGACCCGCTCCGGGTGCGCCTGCATGAAAGATATTCTTGCCCATATCTTCGAGCAGGGGCTTTGCTTGGTCAAATGCTTCGCTTTCACCACCCACGATAAAAGTTAGCGTGCCTCCCACTGCTCCGCCGACGCCGCCGGATACCGGCGCATCAATCATCGGAATGTTTTTTGCTGCAGCCGCTTCTGATACTTTGCGTGATGAGGCTGGTGCGATGGTACTGCAATCGATAACCAGCGTGCCTGCAGCAATGGCTGTTAATAGCCCTTTGTCACCTAGATACAGGTTCTCGACGTGTACTGAAGCCGGTAACATTGAAATCACGACGTCGACACCATCGACCGCGGTTAATGCGCTTTCACACGCCTCACCGCCTTCGTTTGCAATTGCTTGCAGTGCTGAGTCAACAAGATCGAACGCTCGAACGCTGTGCCCAGCCTTGAGTAGGTTCGATGCCATTGGGCCACCCATGTTGCCTAGGCCGATAAAGCCAATATTTGCCATTTGATACTCCGGTTAGTTTAAGTCGCTTAGCGGGTTAATGGGCCAAGGTTCGGCGAAATGCGCCGCAACCCATTCGTTAGGGACTGCACCCATTTTGTACTGCCAGTTGGGCGCGTTGTCTTTTTCAATGAGAAGCGCCCTGATACCTTCTCTGAAATCAGCGTGGCGACTGCACTGAATAGCAAGCGTGAGTTCCATTGCAAATATCTGTTCACGCGTCATGGATTTTGCACGCTGGATTTGTTCATAGATGATGGCAGCCGTTGTCGGGGTGCCAGATTTGAACGTTGCTGCCGCTCTTTCGAGCCATTTGTCTCCACCCAGCTTCTCGCATTGTTCTAGAAATATGCCAACTGGGTTATCCGAGGCTAGCGCGGTAGTGACAGTTTCGCCGATAATCTGATCGTGCATAGCCAGTTGACTCGGTGGGAAGTCGCTGCTGGCTTGAACGAATGTATCGAGTAGTTGGTCAAGCGCTGTGGCGGCATCACCCACCCACGTATGTGAGGTGATGGCATCAATCACCGCCTCTTGTTGGTCATTGTTTATTAGATAATCAATCAGGCCAACGCGTCTGGCATCTTCGCCGTTAACGTTGGCACCCGTCCATGCCAGAAAATAGGCATAGTGTTCTGGCATGCGTGAAAGTGCGTAAGTTGCACCAGCATCGGGAAAAAGCCCAATGGTAATTTCTGGCATTGCTATACGCGTTGTTTCAGTACCGATTTTGTGACTGCATGCCGTGAGTACCCCCAGGCCACCACCCATTGCAATCCCTTGCCCCCAGACAACCGTTGGTTTGTCGTAGGTCTGTATCAAATAATCAAGCCGGTATTCGCGCTCGAAGAAGGCATCACTGTACGGACAGGGTCCCTCTGGGTGTTCTACCATATCGTGGTAGAGGTTCTGAATATCGCCACCTGCTGAAAATGCGCGATCACCTGCACTCAGGAACAGGACGAGGACAATTTGCGGGTCGTCCTGCCACTTGATTAGTTGAGGCAACATCAAGTCGATCATGTCTAGGCTGAGACTATTTAGGGTTTTCGGTGCGTTCAGGGTGACAACGCCAAGCTGTCTGCCGTCTTTCAGCGATTTTGTTTCGAATAGGACTACATCTGACATCAGGCGTTTTTCCACTCTGGCTTGCGTTTTTCCAAGAATGCATTCACACCTTCTTTCTGATCTGCAGTTGAAAACAAATCGACAAACTCATCTCTTTCAACTGGGAAGCTGTCATTCATGTTGCCTGAACGTGCGGCCATGATTAGCCGCTTGCAGGCCGAAACGCTCGTCGGACTCTGATTGCCCGCCGCCGCCGCAAGGTCGAGCGCTTTCTGCAGAGCTTCACCTTTGCCAACGACCTCTTCAACTAGACCGATCTCTTTCGCTGTTTCTGCACCAACGCGCTCGCCGCAAAGTATCATACGTTTTGCCCAGCCTTCGCCGACCAGCCAAGGTAGATGTTGCGTGCCGAGTCCACATGGTAACAAGCCAACAGTTGCCTCAGGCAACGCCATTTGAGCCTGTTCTTCGGCGATACGAATATCGCAGGCTAGCGCGCATTCTAGACCACCACCCATCGCGTAACCGTTAATCGCTGCGACAGAGACACCACGAAATTGTGACAATGCCTGAAATGCGCCATGAAAGTTCTCAGCCATCTGTCGAGCAACATCGGTATCACCGGCAGCAAACAGGTTCAGGTCTGCGCCGGCTGAGAAGAATTTCTCTCCTTGACCAGTGATGACCAGGCTGTAGCAGTTAGCGTCGGTATTAAGTTCATCGATCAAAGATTTGAGCGCTTTAAGGCTTTCTTCATCCCAGGTATTCGCTGCCGGATTATTGATTGTGATTAGCGCGGTGTTGCCTCGCATCTCATGAAGTAGTTTGTCAGTCATAAATGCCTCACTGGTTTTCATTATTGAATGAGTTCGACGTCTGCCATCGTCAACAGGCGTCTTGAAACGATTAAGCGCATCACCTCATTGGTACCTTCCAAAATCTGGTGGACGCGCGTGTCGCGAATGTAACGTTCAAGGGGATACTCTCTCATGTAGCCATAACCGCCATGTAACTGTAGTGCCTCGTTACACACTTCAAAGCCAACATCTGTCGCAAAACGTTTGGCCATGGCGGAGTACACTGCGGCTTCTGAATGTTGCGTGTCTACTTTGAATGCAGCAAGTCGGACCATCTGGCGCGCAGCAACTAATTCGGTCACCATGTCTGCGAGCTTGAACTGTAGCGCCTGAAAATTACTGATCGATTGGCCAAACTGCTCGCGTTCCAACATGTATGCTTGGGCTCGGTTAATTGCAGCCTGCGCGGTACCAAGTGAACAGGTGGCGATATTGATCCGCCCACCATCCAAGCCTTTCATGGCGATTTTGAAACCATCACCCGCTTTACCCAACCGATTGGTCACGGGCACTTTCACGTTTTCGAAGCTAATTTCTCGTGTGGGCTGGCTATTCCAACCCATCTTCTCGAGGTTTGAACCGAATTTGATACCCGGAGAGTCAGCCGGAATTACCAACGTTGTGATGCCTCGGGGACCATCGTCCGACGTTCTTACCATGACAACAAGCACATCTGTACCACCGGCGCCGGATATAAACATTTTGCTGCCGTTTACAATGTAGTGATCACCCGATAGTTCTGCTCGAGTACGTAGCGATGCGGCGTCTGAGCCGGCGCCGGGTTCCGTCAGGCAATAGCTGGCAAGCGTCTTGCCAGCTATCAGGTCGGGACAAAACTGTTCTACCGTCGAGTGGTTGCCAAAATCGGCTATCATCCAAGTTGCCATATTATGGATGGAGATAAATGCCGTGGTCGATGTGCAACCGGTTGCCAGCTGCTCAAGTATAATGCTCGAGTCGAGACGGCTGAGCCCAAGACCGCCAACGTCTTCCGGGCAATAGAGCCCGCAGAATCCGAGTTCGCCAGCTGCGGCAATGACATCTTTGGGGAATATTTTTCCAGCGTCCCATTCAGCCGCAAAAGGAGCCAGCGCTTTGTCAGCGAAGGTGCGGGCGGCTTGCTGGAACGCGACTTGGTCGTCGTTTAAATCAAAATCCATGGATACTGTACCGATAGTGTCAGGCTAATATTGTTTTCGTTGGAGAACCACACGGCGAACCCAGCGTTTTTTGATACCCAGCTAACAGATCTGCCACGAATCTGGCGGTGACAGGTGTTGTTAGTGAAAGTAGAAAGTATCATATAGAATACATATGTGCAGTTAAATGGTGTAAATGCAGGCTTATGCTGCGAAAAAGCAATGTGAACTCTGAATCTATTCAAGACGCGGTCAATTGGGACGATCTACGGATTTTTCTGACGGTGGCACGGCGAAATAATCTCGATGCTGCTGCAGCCTACCTTCGTCTAGACCCGACAACCCTTGGTCGGCGTATTCGCAGGCTGGAATCAGCCATCGGTGCAATATTGTTTGAGCGTTCCCGGAAGGGTCACGTGCTGACAACAACCGGTGACTGGCTGCTGAATCAGGTAGAGGGCATAGAGCAAGTGGTATCCGGTGTAGGTGAAGCGATTTCCGGCGAAGTTCAGCGGATTACCGGCACAGTCCGACTCAGCGTGACTGAAGCTTTTGGCAATGTTGTGATTGCCCCGGCGCTCGTAAATTTACTTGCGGCATTCCCAGCGCTCAAGGTGGAGCTAGTGGCAACCAGTGGTTTTCTTAGTGTGAATAAACGTGAAGCTGACATCGCCGTGATGTTGTCGCGCCCCACCACGGGTCGCCTGAAGGTGAGCAAGTTAACAGACTACAGTTTAAAACTTTACGCCACCAAGGAATATTTGAAGCACCACGCCGCAGTTAATAACATCTCTGATCTGCGCCAGCAGACGTTGATCGGTTACGTTGATGATCTAATTTATTCGCCAAGGCTTCGTTATTATGATGAAGTTGATGCCGGGTTAGCGCCGGGCTTGACCAGTTCCAGTCTGTTAGCGCAAAAACAACTAGCCTGTAGCGGTTGTGGCATCGCAATGCTGCCATGTTTTGTTGCCGATCAGGAACCGGATCTGCAGCTGGTGCTGGCGAATGAGGTAACCGTCACCCGTTCATTTTGGCTTGCTGTGCATGAAGATATTGCTGATCACGCGCGCATCCGGGCGGTGATCGATTTTCTGACCGAGCTTGTTGCTAGCCGTGATCTGCGCTGAATATTTCCTATGACAGATGTTTTGATCAAAGAAAGCAACTTGGCATCTTGTTCTTCCATTACGCTACTCGTTTTAATGTAAACAAAGTGTTGAGCACAAAATGCCGATATGGAAGCGAAAGGTCAGTTGGCTGTTGAACAGCACGAAGAGTGATAAAGAGAGGTAGCCCCCTGAAATATTTTCTGATTGTACTCTTGCCACTGATTTTGATGCAGAACGGCTGCACAACCACCCATCGTGATGCTGAGACGCCTCACGCAATTGAACTGGAATTTGAGCAAGTCGCGGACTCAGGCGTGCCAAAATTCACTGCGGTCACTCGCCTGCAGGCGCCTATGTCCAAAGTGATGTCGGTGCTGATGGATTTTTCACGCTGGCCTGAATGGGTATATGGGTGTAAACGTTCGGAAGTTTTGCAGATTATTGGTTATCAAGAGGCCTATGTTTACCAAGTAACGGGGTTACCGTTGGTACGTGATCGGGACGCGATCGTTCACGCTCGTTTGTCTTCAGATAATAGTGGAGACAAATTGACAATCGTCTTCGAGTCGGCGCCGGATTATTGTGTCAAAAATGAACGTGATGCCTGTCAAATAACGAATCAGGAAAACACAATTCGCATGAGAGAACTGGTTGGTCAGTTTGTACTGCAACGAATATCTAAAGATGAAACGATATTGACCTGGGAACAATATACGGAACCAGCCGGCATGATTCCCGATTGGGCCACAGCTTTGATGCTGCCGCGAGTCCCTGTGCGGTCGCTGACGCAGTTGCAAAACATGCTTCGCGATGATGCTATTGCGGCGAAGTAGCGAGTCCTCAGTGCATGCAATCAGTTTCAAGAGCGTCGAAGAAACGGCAATTTTATTTTAAGTTCATCTGACTACTTGTCGGCGGCGCTTTTTTAACTTGTGGTTTGAATGAGTTGAACAATTTCTCTGGATAATTGTTCTGCAGCATTTTCTTGCACGAAGTGTCCGCCGCCTTTGATACTCGTATGAGGCAAGCCTTTTGTGCCAGGTACACGATCTAAGAACTGCTTCTCACCGCCCTGAGTGACCGGGTCGTTATCGGCGAAGGCACACAGGAAAGGTTTTTCAAATTTTTCAAAAAAATCCCACGCCTTTTTCTGTTCCGCCAGCGAAGGAGATGTGGGTAGGGTTGGCACATGGCTCGGCATGGCTCGTGGACCCATCTTATAACTTGGATCAGGAAAGGGTGCGTCATAAGCCTTGGCAAGAGAGGTCGGTAGTGGTGAATACATACCCAAACTATGCATTAAGAACTTAAGCGCTTGCAAAGGTTTGGCCGTTTTCTCCATCATCATCGACATCATAAAACCAATAGGCATGTTTTCGTTTTCCCAGCAGAACTTCTGCCAATAGGCGAATTTAACCGCTTGCTCACCTGGCATTTGCCCGATAGCTTTTTGCATTTGGGGTAAGCTGGGTGTTGGTGCATTGGCGCGAAAGTCTTCAATGTTTTTAATGATGCTTTCGGGTACATCCGGGTTGTAAGGCAAGCCAGTGTTTGAGATAACAACGCGATCAAATCGCTCCTCATGATTCACCACCAGTCTAAGCCCAATCAGTCCACCCCAGTCTTGGCCAAAAAAGGTCATGTTGGTAAAGCCGTTTTGAGTGAGCCACTGACCTAACCATTCGACTTGTGATTCGTAACTATAGTCGTCAAGAGATGCTGGTTTGTCGGACTTTCCATAGCCCGGTAAATCCGGCGCGATCACGCGACAACCTGCAGCCGTTAGATGTGGAATCATTTTTCGATATAAATAGCTCCACACTGGCTGCCCGTGCATGCAAAGCACCAAAGGCCCGTCTTTTGGACCCTCGTCCAAGTGGTGAATGCGAAGATCGCTGCCATCCGCCGTTTGAATCACGGTGTAGTTAGGCAAGAAAGGGTAGTCGACTAAATTTTCAAAGCGTTCGTCGGGTGTGCGTAAGATTTTCATGATTATGCCCCTTAGATCTGCGGCCATTTTAAAGAGATAGTGATCGTCAACCGTCATTGGCGGTGGAAGAACCTTTCTCCTTGTGAGCGAGATTAGTGGAGCCAAACTTTAAATCCGGCTGTCTCGGGATGCAAGATTTGATTCCTGCTGAGTAAACGAGCACCCCCGAACGAAATAACGAACTTGCTTGCCGAATCAGATCGCCCTGTATTAGCCTTATGGAAGCGCGCAAACTCGTCGCGCCTTTGGTGGGCTGGGTTTCCCCGCAAGTTGTCGCTCGTCTCTTGCTTGTTAATGGCGCCACCAATAGTGCGCTCCAATCATCGATCTGATGGTGTAGAGTTGGTAGAAAAGGACAGGAACAATAAAGGTTATAGATGTCATGCGACCATTAATCGGGATTGATGAATCATGAAACTATCAGTTGTGTTTCCCAGCGTGATGTACCGTGAGGGGCGGGTGGGCGTTAAGAAGCTCATGTCGGGCATCGAAGAGATTGGCTATGACGAACTGGACGTGTTCGACCACGTAGTGATGGGGTTTCCAACTAAACATCGTCGAGCACCCGTTTATGACCCGAAGATGCCTATCATGGAAGCCGTCACGATGTTGTCTTTTGCGGCGGCCGTCACGGAACACATTAAGTTGGGCACTGGTGTGATGGTATTGCCTCAACGACAGATTGCGCTAGTAGCAAAGCAGGTGAGCTCCCTAGATACGCTATCGAATGGCAGAATTCGGCTTGGCGTTGGGATTGGTTGGCAGCGTTCAGAGTATGAAGCGCTGAATGAAAACTTCGGCACCCGCGGTCGACGACTGGAGGAGGGTGTCGCCTTGTTGCGGCAGTATTGGGAAGACGAACATGTCAATTTCTCCGGTCAGTACTATCAGGTCGAGGAAATTGCGATGGAACCCAAGCCGCCGCAGCGAGGCGCTATTCCTATTTGGATTGGCGGAACCAAGGAGCGAGCATTGAAACGCATTGCACGTATCGGGGACGGCTGGATGGCGATGACGGCACCCGGTGATCCGCCAATACAAGAAGTGTTGCCACGCTTTAAAGATCTCCTCGAAGAAAATGGCAAAGACCCGGCTACCTACCCAATGCAAATGTCATTATCGCCAGGCGCGATCGACAAGGACAAGCGCAAACGTTTCTACAATGATATGGATTTGCTGGTAGCGCGAGCTTGCGAACTCAGGGACCTGGGTTTTTCCGATACGTCGATTGATTGTGTTCCCTTGTTTCAGTTGGGCTTTCGCTCTTCGGATGCGTTGCTTGAGCAATTGGCGAAAATATACGAAGCGCTGGCGCCAGAATTGAGTGACTGACTGATCGCAACAAAAATATTCGACTCAACTTTCAGGAGAAGAAAATGTCTACGAATACCCGCACCGGGCCACTGGAAGATTTGACGATCGTTGATTGCACAATGGCATATGCTGGGCCCTATGGTACAGCGTTGTTAGCTGACATGGGCGCCAATGTGATCAAGGTAGAACCACCCGCGGGTGATAACTTCAGGCAGCTGGCGCCGTTTCCCGAAGATGCCGATCGCGTAGGGGTTGAGACGCCCGGTGCAGACTACGGTGCCGCATTTGCCAGCGTGAATCGAAATAAGCGAAGTATCTCGCTGGACTTGAAAGATCCTAACGACCGTGAAATTTTGCTGCAGTTGTGTGAAAAAGCAGATGCGATTGTTGAGAACATGCGGGCAGGCGTCATGGACGAACTGGGCGTAGGTTATGAAGTCATATCAGCGCGTAATCCTAAAATCGTATATGGCACTGTGCGCGGTTACGGTGACCCAAGAACAGGTGAAAGCCCCTATGCAGATTGGCCGTGCTTAGATGTTGTAGGCCAATCGGTGGGCGGGCTTGTTGAAGCAACCGGTGATTTGTTTGGCCTAGCGATTGCGGACATATTTCCCGGCACCTTAATGGCAACAGGCTTGCTGGCGGCAGTGATGCAATCCCGTCGAACGGGCAAAGGGGAGTTTTTTGATGTTGCCATGTACGACGCCGTGCAGGCCCTTATTAAGTCTAATATTGCCTCCTACAGCGTCACTGGTAAACAGGCTAAGCCTGGGCGAAAAGGTCTTGTGCCCTTCGGTTTGTTTCCAACCAGTGATGGGCGTATCGCAATAGCAGCCCCGGTCGAGCGGCACTGGGCTTTTTTATGCCAAGCGATGGGTCGGCCAGAGCTGATCAGTGACGATCGCACGCGATCTAATCCTAGGCGTGCAAAAAATGTGGAGTTCACTGAGGCCGTCATCGCGGCCTGGACTCAAACAAAAACGAAACAGGAAGTGGTCAGTGCGATTGGTGGTAACGTGCCTTGCGGCCCTTCCAACACAATACCTGAGGTGCTAGCCGACCCGCATACTCAAGCACGCGGCATGATTCAGGAATTCGACTTCCCTGGAGGCCAACATAAAGGTCTTTCAACGGGTAGTCCCATTAAGTTTATGAGCGGCGAAACTGACCTCTATCAACGGCCACCAAAACATGGTGAGCACGGAGAGGAGATTTTGGCTGAGTTTGGAATAAAGGTGAGGAAGTAAGTAGGGGATAAATTTTGTGTCTCTTAGCAGGGTTGCTTAACCCGCAGCAGCAAGATGTGAGCCACTGACTTGAACCGTGCCTGAACGCGTTGACATGTTGCCTCAACAAAAGTCTTATAAGTCCATTTCGAGATGCCCTCAGTTCGTCGCAAACTGATTTTTCCCTGTTATTGGCAGCGTTCGCTAGGTTCGCTGCTGCAACCGGTTACCAAGGAAAGGCAGGAGAAACAGTGAGTGCTGAACTTTAGTGGCTCAGAACTATTCAAAGGTAAAAAATCACGCTCAAAAAATCTCGGCACCGGTCTGGTCTCGCGCGTAACAATCGCGCATAGTTCTAGCTGCATAATTATTCAGGGAGTGAGTTTTGAGTCTTTTGGACAGTGGTTATCAGGATATTATCGACAAGCTGAGCGTCGAAGAGAAAGTGAAACTCGTCTCCGGTGCCAGCACGTGGCGTACGCTGGCGATTCCCGGCGCGGGCATACCCGAGATGAAAGTCTCGGATGGGCCAAATGGTGTGCGCGGGGATGGCGGTGTTTCGGCTGCCTCATTCCCTGTGGGTGTTTGTATGGCTTCTACGTGGAATCTCGATCTGATTGACCGATTAGCCGATGCCATCGCGGAAGAAGCAAAAAGCAAAGGTGTTCAAGTTGTGCTCGGCCCAACCATTAACATTCAGAGAACCCCCATTGGTGGTCGAAACTTTGAGTGTTATTCCGAAGACCCGTATCTGTCTGGCATGTTGGCCAGCGCTTTTACCGACGGAGTTCAAGCAGCCGGCATAGGCGCGTGCGTTAAACACTTTGTATGTAATGATTCAGAATTTGAGCGGCAAACCATCTCGGTTGAGCTTGACGAGCGCACACTTCGGGAAATTTATTTGCGGCCCTTTGAAATAGCCATAAAACGCAGTAACCCCTGGACGATTATGGCATCTTACAATCGTGTTGATGGTGTCTATGTTTGCTCTCATGATCGTTTGTTAAATCAGGTATTAAAGGGCGAGTGGGCTTATGATGGACTCGTTATTTCAGATTGGTATGCGGCAAAGGAAACCGTACCCAACGCACTTGGCGGTCTAGATCTAGAGATGCCGGGTCCTGCGATAGCCTGGGGTCAGCACTTGCAAACGGCGGTAGATTCAGGAGAAGTCCCAGAAGCAGTGTTGGATGACAAAATTGCTCGTTTGCTGTTGTGTATGGATCGCACTGGTTTGCTAGATGACGTCAGTGTGACGCAAGAGCTGGCCTTGGATAAACCAAGTCATCAGGCCATAGCCTATCAAGCAGCTGTCGAGGGTATGGTGTTGTGCAAGAACGATGGATTGCTGCCGCTGGATCTGGCGAAGCACAAAAAGATAGCGGTCATTGGACCAAATGTTAAAGATTTTAGAATTATGGGCGGTGGCTCCTCGACGCTGCGCCCGCATTACGTCGCAACGCCGCTCGATTCTATTGCAAGCCAATATCCGGACGTGGAAGTTGAAACCGCCCGTGGCTGCTTTACCCATAAGTATATTCCCGAAGCAGAGCGCCATTTGCTGAGTCCAGAGCAAGGCGCGAATGAAAAAGGATTGCGGTACGAATTCTTCTCGGGTGGGATTGATGGCGAAATATTAAACGAACGGGTGATTCCGCGTGGCATGGTGATGTTGGCTGCCATGGCGGCTTCGCCTCAGGATGCCTTGCGGGCGCAGGGTTATTTTAAGGCTGAAGAAAGTGGCACTCACACCTTTGGCATTCTCGCCACAGGTAAGTCTCGAATCTATGTCGACGATAAGTTGGTGGCTGACAACTGGACGAACCCTGTTGCCGGAGAAGCAATCTTTGGTATGGCTTCAACAGAGGCGCGCGGTGAAGTTGAGATGCAAGCCGGTGAAAACTATTCCGTCAAGATTGAATTCGAGTCCAACACTGAGGCGACCCTGAAGGCGATGCGATATGGCATTTTAGGCCCCGACGTTGAAGATGGAATGACCCGTGCATTAAATTTAGCTTCCGAAGCTGATGCGGTGATTTTAGTCGTTGGCACTAACGATGATTGGGAAACTGAAGGAAATGACCGTGAGGCGCTAGCGCTTCCAGGTGAACAAAATGCGTTGATAGAAGCCGTTGTGGCGACCAACCCCAACACAGTTGTCGTTAATAACTCGGGATCTCCGGTTGCGATGCCTTGGCTTAAGCGTGTGCCTGCAATGATTCAAACCTGGTTTGCCGGGCAAGAGTTCGGTAACGCTTTGATGGACCTAATCACAGGTAAAGCGAACCCATCCGGCAAGTTGCCGCTGACGTTCCCGCATCGATTGGAAGATACACCTGCTTATACAAGCTATCCGGGTGAGTTCGGTAAAGTGCAATATGGCGAAGGCGTGTTTGTAGGCTATCGCTGGTACGATACGCGTGACATCGAACCCTTATTACCATTTGGCTTTGGGCTGTCTTACACCACATTTGATATCAGTGATCTTGCGACTGATGATGCCGACGAGATTTTTACGGTGAGGTGCACAGTGACCAATACCGGGGAGAAAACTGGGCAAGAAACTGTACAAGTTTATGTGCGCCCTATTGATAAAGCTGTCGCAAGGCCAGAAAAAGAACTTAAGGGTTTTGCCAAGGTAAATCTCAAACCCGGTGCCAGCAAGACATTGAGTATCGATCTAGATTCTGAAGCCTTCTCTCATTGGGACATTGATGCAGCAGCATGGCGATCAGCAAAAGGTAGATACGAAATCATTGTAGGAAACTCAAGCAGAGATCACCGAATATCGACGGTTGTTGTTGTGTAGTCGAGCACTCGGCAAATCGCTGTCACAGCAGGTGCCGGCGACATATTGAAAAGCATAGGCATAAAGTTAAGGATAGGCATAAAATTAAGAGTAGAGACAAGGAGTGGGCGGTAAACTCCCTGCTTATTAACGTGATCGATTTAAGTTTTAAACCAGTATTTTGAAGGGGCAATTATGTACGACTATCTCATCAAGGGCGCCTGTATTGTCGATGGCACAGGCGGGTTAAGTTATAACGGAAATGTGGCGATTAAAGATGGTCTTATTGTCGGCGCGGGCAATGTCGACGGCCAGGCCCGGGAGACGATCAGTGCAGAGGGTGCCTATGTGACGCCCGGGTGGGTCGATGTGCATACGCATTACGACGGTCAGGTGAGCTGGGACGACAAAATTGATCCCTCGTTCAGCCACGGTGTCACCAGCGTTGTTATGGGAAATTGCGGTGTTGGTTTTGCGCCCTGCCCACCGGGTGGCGAAAGACGCATGATAGAGCTGATGGAAGGGGTTGAGGATATCCCCGGTACCGCACTTTACGAAGGTATTGAGTGGGGGCGGTGGGAAACGTTTCCGGAGTACATCGATTACATTGGTAGCCGTGAGTATGCACTCGATATCGGCACGCAGATTCCCCATAGCGCCGTTAGAAATTATGTGATGGGAGAGCGAGCGCTGCGCCACGAAGATGCAACAGCAGACGACCTCGCAGCCATGTGTAAGATAGTAGAAGAAGGCCTGACGGCAGGCGCTGTTGGCTTTTCAACCTCGCGCACCATTGGTCATCGCTCGGTGCTCGGCGAACCCATTCCCGGTACCTTTGCGGAGAAAGCAGAGCTGATGGCTATCGGGCGTGCAATGAAAGCAGCCGGCAAAGGTGTCTTTCAAGCTGTGCCTGCTGGTGTGGTGGGAGATATCGCCGGTCCTGAGAAATGGACCACCGAGCAGGAAGTGGAGCTGTTTGCTGAGATAGCAAAGGAGAGCGGTCGTAGCTGCACCTTCACCCTCGTGCAAAACGGTAATCGGCCTGATCAGTGGCGAAACTGCCTGTCTATCGTGGCGCAAGCCAACCAGGACGGGCTCAACATTCGCCCGCAAATCGCGACGCGCCCGATAGGGTTTGTGACGAGCCTGAAGGCTTATCATATGTTTCAGCGCAGGGAGACATTTTTGAAGCTAGCCGACCTGCCCTTTGAACAAAAACTAGCGGAGATGCGCAAGCCTGAAGTGAAGGCTAAAATTTTAAGTGATAACGACATCTCGCCAGATCAACCGGGTGTGATGGCGAATGTCTATGGTCTTTTAGCTGCTGCTGCGCCTGGCATGTTCCCGATTACGCTGCCCATCAATTATGAGCCTGAGCCAGGCACTAACATCGGCGCTCTTGCCGCGAAGGCGGGCTTGGATGTCCCTGAATATATGTATGATTACCTTACCGAAGGCGACGGTAATAACTTTGCCATTCTGTTAGGTGCGAACTTCGTTGATGGCACTTTTAGTGTGATGGAAGAGATGATTGAACATCCCGAGACCATCATTGGTTTATCTGATGCGGGCGCACACGTTAATCTGATTTTCGATGCCGTCGGCCCAACCTACCAACTCACGCACTGGGTACGCGATCGTGTGCAAGGAAAACGCATGCCTATTGAGTTGATGGTGCACAAGCAGACGCTATCTAATGCAGCCCTCTTTGGTATGCACGATCGGGGCAGTATTGAAGTAGGCAAACGCGCCGACCTTAATCTTTTCAATCTAGACCAACTAGCACTGGGTCCTCTGCAGGTGCATCACGATCTACCTGCAGGCGGCAGTCGAATTCTGCAATCTGCGAGCGGCTACCTGAATACATTCTTAGCGGGCGTTAAGACCCGGGAAAATGATGAAGATACAGGTGCAAGGCCAGGGCGAGTTATTCGGGTTTGATTGTCTGCGTTCAGCCATCCCGGGTAACCGCTATCGCAAATGAGGCGAAAGCCCGATTGTCTCTGATCGCGATTATTTTCGTGAATTGCGCTTTGCGGACCGAGTCCGTAGCATCGTCCTGATGTCCGCGTTGAAAAAACAGTTTTTCTGGTACATGGCCGGTGTCACTAGCTTTGTAATCCCGATGGGAATTCAGACGATATTATTTCCTTGGCTAGTTGCAGTACAACTGCAGGAAAGTGCCGACAGGTTAGGGATCGCGCAGATGAGTACGCAGCTGCCCGGATTATTTTTAATCTTGTTTGGGGGGTTACTTGCCGACCGGTTTGATCAACGCAAGATACTTATTGGCTTTCATGTCATCGCAGCAATACCCGCCGCTGGGCTAGCACTTCTGATGTATCTGGATTTGCTCAGTTACTGGGCGCTTATCGGTTATGCGTTGATGATGGGAACGGTAGGTGCTTTCATCCAACCCGCTCGTGATGGGATGTTGAACCGGGTTGCTGGAGATCAATTGCAACGGACAGTAACTGTTACCATGGGGCTGACCTTTGGCGCGCAAATATTCGGCTTTGCTGCTGCAAGTTTTGCCGATTCTATCGGTGCAATCCCATTATTAGTGCTGCACTCACTGATTGTCTTTTCAGGTGCGTTGATCTCTCTTAAGCTAAAGCCAGCGCCGCCTCAACCTCAAGATGTAAACGCGGGCTCCCGATTAAATCAAATTAAAAGCGGCCTAAAAGTGGTTATTCGGTCGCCAAGAATGGGTCCTGCGCTTGTCATGATGATGGCCATGAGCACGTTCTATGGGGGCAGTTTTGTCGTGCTCAACCCGATCATCGTCAGAGACGTTTACCATGGCAGTGCAAGTGATATTTCAATGTCGTTTGCTGCCTTCATGATAGGCACCGTCGTCATAACGATTTTGTTGGTGAGTCTCGGCGGCGTGAAGAAGCAGGGCAGAGCGTTAATGTTGGCGATTTTTATCGGTGGTATCTTTTTGCTGATCGCAGCAACTGGCCTGCCTTTTTATGGTTACCTGATCACGCTGTTTTTCTGGGGAATGTGTGGAGGCGTTGCTATGAGCATGGGCAGGACGCTTATGCAGGAATCTGCGCCGCTGGAATATCGCGCACGGGTCATGTCTGTTTTCTCTCTGGGTAGTGTCGGAGGCATGCCTATGGGAGCTTTGTTGATGGGGTACTGTGCGGCAAGTATTGGTGGACTGATGACGTTGTGCGTCGCAGTGGCAGGTATCTGGTTAGTTTTAGCGCTGGTATGGTGGAAGTCAGATTTGGCCAGACTCGAGCCTTTGACATTGGAGCAGCATGAGCCCCCGCTGGCCAAATGAAAAATAACGGGTACTGAGCATCAAAACGGCTTATCGCCCGCAATGGTTACGCGATATCCGCTACGGACCCTAGGAAAGTAGTCCCACATGGCCAGATGCTGTACGGCTCGGTTGTCCCAGAATGCAATAGAATCTTTTTTCCACGTAAAGCGACAGACGAATTGTTCCTTTCGGTTGTGGGCGTAGAGAAAGTCGAGGATTGATCGACTCTCATCTTCCGGCAAGTCGCAGATATACTGCGTAAAGACCGGACTGACATAGATACCTTTTTTACCCGTTACCGGATGAGTGCGAATGACGGGATGATCGGCGTAAGGATATTGTTTGTCGCCGGGCTTGCCGTTGATTTGAGCACGGCGGTTGTAGTTCGGGCCGCCATCGTGGCGGGCGCTCAAACCACCAAGAAATTTTTTCATCGGTTCGCTAAGGGCTTCATAAGCCGCATTGGAACTGGCAAAAAGCGTGTCGCCACCTATCGATGGAACAGTATGTATGTGAAGAATAGATCCCATGGGAGGTTCTGGATCGCAACTGACATCTGAATGCCATCGGTGGCCAGCAACTTGCTTCGAGTTTTCGTCAGCGTGAATGCGTAATATCTCTGGGTGACCCGCAGGCCCTGGTGCAGACGGATGGATATGTAGCGGACCAAAGCGTCGACCGAAATCTTTGTGCTGTTCCAGCGTAATGTCCTGATCCCGGAAAAAGATGACTTGATGGGCCATCAAGCCGTCATGGATTTCCTGAAATTGTTGATCGCTTAATGGTGCTGACAAGTCCACGCCGCTGACCTCGGCGCCCAGTGTAGGGGTGAGTGGGCGTACCTCAATCGTTTGATAAGACATGAGTATTCCTCCTGAGCGAGCGATGCCAAAGTTCATTGGAACCGATTTTATCGCGCTCTGCAATCAGTGCTTAGCCTTGTATTCTCGCGTTTATGATAAAAACCGAGCACCCTATGCCGGTCGTGCCGGATAAGCAGGGACGGTATCAGTATCGTCAATTAGAATTCGCGAGGGACACCCTAGTGAGTGAGTTTTAGCGAGACGGCAAGCGGGTGATACCTATCTAGATTGCATTCACGGGCTCAGGTTGTTTTCTGCAGAGGATCAGCACAATGGGTCGTACGACGCAGATAGACAAACCACAGCGCTGTAAGTTTGATTTCGTCAGGTTATCCGAACCGATAATGTCGACAAATCGACAACATCCACTTATCCTAGCCCGTCAAATAGTATTCTGAGAAATTCTTGATGAGCGAAGTACAAAAAACGGCCAAAAATGCAGAGGCACTCCCGCCAAGACCGGGTGCCGGTTTTTTTGATGACGGCATGGAGCATAAGTCTGCTTATGACCTGCCACTAGAGAAATTGAATCCCATTAATCCTCGTTTATGGAGTGAGCATCAATGGCAAGAGTGTTTTGAGCGGTTACGCGCAGAGGACCCTGTTCACTTTAATGAAACTGAAATTGCGGGTCGTTACTGGTCGCTAACCAGATATGAAGACATAAAAAAGGTTGATGCAGATCATCATAACTTTAGTTCTGCGCATGGCATCACATTGGGCTTTCCGGTGGGAACTGAGCTACCTGAGGGTGCCCTAAAGACGACAACTTTTATCGCGCAAGACCCACCTGAGCATGATGTGCAGCGCAAAACAGTCACCGGAGTTGTCGCGCCAAGCAACCTTGCCACGATGGAATCATTGATTCGTCAACGTACTATCGACGTACTCGAATCGCTGCCTGAAGGTGAGACCTTCGACTGGGTAGACAAGGTATCAATAGAACTCACGACGTTAATGCTGGCGAGCCTCTTTGATTTTCCATTGGAAGATCGTCGTAAACTGACTTTTTGGTCAGACATCGTGTTCGCTATCCCTCAACCCGGCGGTATTATTGAATCGGAAGAAGAGAGGCGAGACGGATTGCTAGAGTGTCTGGAGTATTTTTCTGGCCTGTGGCAAGAACGGCTGAAAAATCCGGGTAGCGATCTTGTGTCGATGTTAGCTCATGGCGAAGACACAAAAAATATGCAACCCATGCATTATTTGGGTAATTTGCTGCTGCTGATCGTGGGTGGTAACGACACGACCCGCAACAGTATGTCTGGCAGCGTCTATGGCATGAATAAATTTCCTGATCAGTACCAGAAGCTAAAAGCTAATCCCGGTTTGATACCAAAGATGGTTGCAGAGTTGATTCGTTGGCAAACGCCGCTCGCTTACATGCGCAGAACCGCAAACAACGATTGTGAAATCGGTGGTAAGCAAATCAAGAAAGATGACCAGATTCTGATGTGGTACGCATCCGGTAATCGCGATGACGCGGTATTCGACAATGCGAACGACATTGACATAGAGCGTCCGAACTCACGCCAGCATCTTTCATTTGGTTTCGGCATTCATCGCTGCATGGGTAATCGTCTTGCAGAGCTACAGTTAAAGATCCTTTGGGAAGAGATTCTTGCTCGATTCGACAACATTGTTGTGCAGGCTGAACCTAAACGAACGCTTTCTTCATTTGTAAATGGTTACACGCATCTGCCTGTTCAGGTCTTCCGCAAACAATAAACTGAACAAAATGCCACCGGCTAGACGACTTGCGCAGGGTATGTGCAAGTCGTCTTATCTTGCCTGTCTGGCGACGACCGTCGCAGGTTTAGTTTAGTCTAGCCCAAGTGTTGAGCGATCAAGCGGGGTCAGTTTCTGATCAGGGTCAATGGAAGGAATAGCCGAAAGCAGTAGCTTTGTATAATCGTGAACCGGGTGTTCAAATAGCTTGTCGACCGGCCCAGATTCAACAATGCCGCCCTGGTACATTACCAGCGTTTCATCACAGAAATAGCGCACCACATTCAGATCATGCGCGACAAACAGATAGGTCAGGTTCATGTCTTGCTGTAAGTCTTTAAGCAAATTCAGTACCTGCGCTTGAACAGAAACATCCAAAGCAGAAACTGCCTCGTCACAGACTACCAACGCAGGGTTCAGAATCAACGCGCGAGCGATACCAATCCGTTGGCGTTGTCCGCCGGAGAATGCGTGGGGAAACCGGCTGACGGCGTCACGATCTAAGCCGACGCGTTCAAGCATATCAATCACCCGCTCTCTGTGACTGTCCGCAGATTCAGGTTCATGAATCACCAACGGTTCCGCGACAATCTCACCCACCTTCATTCTGGGATTTAACGATGCGAAGGGGTCCTGAAAGATCATCTGCATTTCTTTGCGGAGAGGCTTCAGTTGATCCTGATTCAGCTGGCAGAGATCGACCGCGCCGTGTTGACTCTGGAAAATGGCAGCACCCTCGCTCGGATCTAGCGCGCGAAGTATGGCGCGCACCAGGGTTGTTTTACCTGATCCAGATTCTCCGACAATGCCAAGGTTCCCACCTTGCGGCAGTGAGAAGGAGACCTTGTTGACGGCGGTCATTTCTGACACCTGCCGACGAAAAATGCCTTGTTCCATCACAGGAAAGCGCACGCTAAGGTTAGAGACGTCGAGTAAGGCCGTCATAACCGCAGCGCCTCGGGTATCTGGTCAATCGGCAAGGCAACCTTTTGGTCATCCTTGATAGTGACGAGCGGATAGGGCAATAAATTTTCCTCGGTCAGTAGCTCGGCGACTGTGTCCAGCCGACCCGTTGTCGCGGGCGTTGGGATCGCTGCCAATAGTGCTTGGGTGTACGGGTGAATCGGGCGCTTCAGAATTTGACGTACCGTACCCACTTCGAGTACCCGCCCCCTGTGCATAACCACCACGTCGTCTGCGAGTTGCGCGACGACCGCTAAATCGTGGGTGATAAACAGTACGCTAGTATCAAGCGCTGACTTCAATTCTCGAATGAGCGCAAGAATTTCCGCTTGGATAGTGACGTCAAGCGCAGTTGTAGGTTCGTCGCAGATCAGCAATTCGGGATCACAGACCAGTGCCATGGCGATGACTACCCGTTGACGCATACCACCCGAGAACTCAAACGGGTATTGGTTCATCCGCTGTTCAGCATCATTTATGCCTACCCGTTTTAACATCTCACAGGCACGAGCAAAAGCTTCTGCTTTTGTAACCTGGCGGTGGGTCAAGATCGCCTCCGTGACTTGGTCGCCGATGGTATGCACCGGAGATAGTGCTGTCATCGGTTCCTGAAATATCATGGCCATTTTCCCACCACGTAAATCGAAAAGCTCGTCACTGTTATCGGGAATCTGTAAGACGTCGATCGTCTCTTTGCCGGCAGGTGTGAATAGTATTTGGCCGCTTGTGACTCGACCCGGCCGCTGGATGAGTCTCATCATCGCTAACGCTGTAATAGATTTTCCCGAGCCAGACTCGCCAACAATCGCGGTCGTTCGCCCATGTTTGATGTCAAGATCAATGCCTTTGAGTGCTTCGGTGGTGCCGAGCTCGCTATCAAACGTTACGTGCAAATCATGAATGGAGACGAGATTACGGTTTGTCATCCTGCGTTCCCCCCATAGGGATCAGCCGCGTCGCGCATGCCATCGCCTAATAAATTGAAAGCGATCACCACAAGAATCACAAATACGCCAGGAATAAGTAGCCAGGGGGTCAATACAATGACCTGATAGTTTTGCGCCTGCTGTAGCAGTACGCCCCAGCTGACAACAGGAGAGCGTAATCCAACACCTAAAAATGACAAAGCAGTTTCCGCTAGGATCATGCCCGGTATAGCGAGTGTTGCCGTGGTGATAATGTGACTCATAAACGAGGGCAGCAGGTGTCGAGTGATGATTCTGAACTGACTAGCACCCATCAGTCTTGCGGCAACGACAAAGTCTTCTTCGCGTAATGCCAAAAACCGTCCCCTAACGACACGAGCGAGTCCTGTCCATTGAATAAGTGACAGGATGACGATAATGCCAAAATACACGGTAAGGGGTGACCAATGTACGGGTAGGGCGGCAGAAAGGGCCATCCATAAAGGTAGCGTAGGAATGCTTTGAAGCACTTCGATCGATCGTTGAATCAAATTATCAACACGGCCGCCGAGATACCCTGCGAGCCCACCAATAAGAACGCCGAGTACAATCGTTAAAGCGACGCCAATTAATCCGAGGCTGAGGGATATACGAGCACCATAAATGACGCGGCTAAAAATATCTCGCCCTAGTTTATCTGTGCCGAAAAAGTGTAGGTAGTGATTTGCTTCGACGGTCACGAAATGACGATTGGCGCGAAATATATTCCAGAACTCGTATTCAATTCCACCAGCGAAAAACCGCAACGGATAACGCTGTGATTTGTCTTCCTCGTATTCTCTCACCCAGGTGTCTGGATTGATGTGTAAATTATAGCCATAAACAAACGGACGAAGATGAAAGTCTCCTTTTTCATCGACAAAGTGAATTTCCTGAGGCGGTGCAAATATTGCCTTAGAGTTTCGCCAACTCGGGTCGTAAGGAGCAAAGAACTCACAGAAAGCGGCAACAAAATAGATGGCGATAAGAAACACACCGGAGGCAACGGCCAGTCTGTGGCGTTTAAATCGTAACCAGGTGAGTTGTGCCGAAGATAATTCTGCCGTCGCGGCTTTGTCGATGGTTGCTTGATTGCGTAGGCTAGTCAAAGCGAATCCTCGGATCGAGAACAGCCAGAAGGATGTCCGAAAGCAGCATGCCAAGGACTGTCAGAATACTGAGAAGCATAATGAAACTGCCTGCCAGATACATGTCCTGGCTAAGTAGGGCCTGTAATAACAAGGGCCCCGTTGTTGGCAGATTGAGTACGATGGAAACAATGGCTTCGCCGGATATTAAGGTGGGAAGTAGCCAACCAATTGTGCTGATAAATGGATTAATCGCGATGCGCACCGGATATTTGAGGACAAGTTTGATGGGTCTGACACCTTTTGCCCGGGCGGTAACGACATAGGGCTTGTTCAATTCGTCGAGCAAATTAGCACGCATGACCCTCATGATACTTGCGGTACCAGCAGTCCCTATGACGATCATGGGTATCCAAATATGCTTCAACAGGTCGACAAGTTTTTCACTCGACCAAGCTGCTTCGGCAAATTCAGGTGAAAATAACCCGCCGACACTGACCCCAAACCATGTATAGCCAAGATACATCAAGATTAGTGCAAGCATGAAGTTCGGTGTCGCGAGACCTAGTAAGCCGATGAGCGTAAAAGCGTAATCTCCAAAACTGTACTGGCGAACTGCCGAGTAGATACCAATAGGTATGGCGAGCGCCCAGGTGAACAGTAAACTGGCAAGTGCGATCAGGACCGTATAGCCCAACCTTTCCCATATCAGAGAATTGACTGGCTGATTAAAACTAACCGAATAGCCCATGTCCCCCTGAACGAAATTGGTGATCCAATGGAAATACTGCATGGGCATGGATTTGTCGAGATTGTATTGTGCTCTTAGTGCTTGTATCTGCTCTTCACTGACTTCCATTCCCTGGGATTGCAACGACGCCAGGTTCGCAGTAACAATATCGCCAGGGGGCAGCTGAATCAGCACAAAAACGATCACCGATATGATGGCGAGCGTCGGAATCATGCCAAGCAGACGACGGAAGATGTATCCGCTCATTGACTCTCCTCCAAATACCAGCTGGACGAATGGTACGGCATGGTCCATCGGTTGTCCCAACCCCAAATGCCGTGAGGTGTGGCGTTTCTCAGCCTTGACCCAACCACAAATGCTTGCGGCGCAAGTCCAATCACGCCAATGGTCCATAGGTTATCCGCGGTGGACTTTAGAATCAGCTTACCTAGCTCAATCACTCTTTCATCATCTGTGGTCGCTACCATTTCCCGCCACCAATTTTGTAGCTGAAGTACCTTGGGGGGTGGTCGCTCTCCCTGCTTGCCGTCACTGAGATAATAACGGGACCAGTCATTCCAATGCGATTCCTCCCAGCCAAGGTGCATTGGCACATACCACTGTGGTTGAAACGGAAATAAAATGTCAGTTGTGCGGTCGGCGTGCCACACTGTCATTTCCATTAATCCAGCGGTAGCGCGGGAAGTTTGTAGAGCGTTATCAACTTGCTTTAATCTGATGTCTAGACCGACTTCCCGCCAATAGGATGTCACGAGTTCAAGAGTGATGTCTTTGGGTGACTCAAAATCTATATATTCGAGCGTGACCGTAAATTGTTCGCCGTCTGGGTAATCACGTAGGCCATCGTCATCGAGATCGATCAGTCCCATCTGATCTAACCATTTATTCGCCTGCTCAGGATTGTAATCAGTGTAGGCGCTGGCGAATTCGGGTTCATAAAACTTTGAGGTGGGTATCACTGTCGCCTGTCGCGGTGTGCCTTGGTTGAAATAGATGATGCTGTTCATTTCTTCGCGATTGATAGCAACGGAAAGCGCCTTGCGAAAGGTTAAATTATTAAAAACTGCACGTAATTTCGGCTTATCAATATTCAGATTTGGTTGAATGATAACGTCACTACCGTGAAGTCGGTTCCATACGTGTACCTTGATGCCCGCGGTTTTTTCACCCAATTTGAAGATCGGAAAATCTTGTGGTTTCAGCGAGTAGGAAGCAAAGTCTACTTGTCCAGTGGCTGCCTTTGCCGCCATGACTTCCTGATTATTAATAATCTCAGCACGAATTCGATCAATGTAGGGCAGTTGGTTTCCTTGGGTATCCACTTTCCAGAAATAAGGATTGCGCTCATAGAATGCGGTTGTTGGCGTTCTCCGGGTGTATTGGAACGCGCGCATCGTTGGTGCTAATGGTGGCTTGTGTCGCGTCCATAATTGAATAGCACGGAAATATGCCATCCAACTGATGTAACCTTCCTCTTTAATGAGTGCCATCAGTTCCTCGCGGGGAACGAACGATGGATGAAATTGCTTCATGTACTCAGAGGGGACGACAAAATAATCACCTAACTGAGCCAAGAGGTTGATGATCAGTGGGAAGGGTTCAGAAAACTCGTATCGAAATTCCGTATCGCTAATTTTTACCGCGCGAGAATCCCCCCAACGCGGAAATGGTATGGGTGTGAGTTCAGTATTGAGCAAAACGTGTTGGTGGAAGAAGAGGTAGTCATCCGAGGTGTGCGGGGTGCCATCAGACCATTTTAAGCCAGCGCGTAGTTTAAAAGTAACGGTCCGGGCGTCATCGCCAAAGGACCAGGACTCGATGGTGTTAGGAAAAATTTTAGACGCGGTGGGGTCAACCGTGAGTCCATTCTCAGCAGCGTTGATCTTGTCATAGTCCGTGAAGAAAACGCGTGCTGTTCCTCCGTAAGTCCCGATCTTTTCAAAGGGTACAGTGACAACGGGGTTCTCGGGCAAACGATCTCGTAGGGGTGGTAATTCTGCTTCTTTTTCCTGCTCAACGAGCATTGGTGCCTGATGAAATTTATTGATCCCAGCCTCTGAAGCTGTGATTGCCGGCTTGTGCCATGCATCAGGCCAATTCGCAGGATCGATTTCAGCGGCTGAGAGTTGTGTGCACCATAGAACAGAAAAGTAAGTTAAGAAGCGACAGACAGTCAACTTGGTGCTTATGCTCATAAAGGAAGATAACAAGGGTAAGTATCTATTTTGGGATAACCAGCAGCATAGCAACCGTTGGGCTTCGTCGCCATCTTATTCACCGAGTGGCTGGCTAACGGCCTTGACTAGCAGGTTCTTTATCGAGTTGATCATGCGCCTATCGAGCTTCAGTCAATATTCGCCTTAGGCGCCTTTCGGGTTTGGCTCGTAAGGCAAAAGATCAACATTGGGTAATCATTGACCATATTAAGGATCTCGACGTCAGCAGTGTCTTACATCCAGCTGGGCCTCAATGATTACGCTAGTTGTCCATTTTTTAGCAAATGTTATTTGTTTCCCTTGTCCTCTAAATCTTCCGTTCGCCCGGAGAATAAGTCAACGGGCAGGAAGCGCCACCGAACTGGCGGTACTCATCCATATCAAAACCAAAATTCGCAGAAAAACTCGTGAGAAAAGTTTTGCGATACATCTCACATTTCTGCTCTTGATCGAGAAAGTCGTCGTCAAGCAAGCGTTGTTTAAGCCGATCAATTGTCATCCTGTCTTCTATCATCCGCACACCGCCATCAGCGGTAGTATCTAATAAGATTAAGTGATCACCTTCCTCGCTCCAAGAGTGCCATTGCGGTGCACTCTCGTCACTCCCGCGCCCGGGGTCTCCTGTATGTGCAAATTGCCCCCAGTAATTCATTATGGTGTCAGATAGTTCTACCCGCGCTTCTTTGTTTCGCATGATCCAGTTCGCTGGAAACTTGTCATTGGTGCCAAAGACAAAGAGCATATCTAACCCATGCGCCGCTCCCATCAAGTTAGGCAAGTCCACAGGCCACTCTATAAGGTCGTCATAGTCAAAACGGTAATTGTAGACCGGCGCGCCGCCGTGGCGTGTGATAATTTCTGTGGGAAGGTCAACGGAGGTTAACCGCCAATAATCGGCACCGTAGGCGCCAGCGCGATTATATTGCTCTGTATTTTTTGCCTCAGGCAAAAAACCGAGACGCTTATCTACCCACTGGTCGCCAAACATCATGAACATCTTGAGTTCATCCCTATTAGTACCTGTAATAATAGGCACTGCGTTATAACGCGAAGGATCCTTGAATAACTCTAGTGGGCTATCTATCAACACGTAACCATCAAGGAATACTCTAGGACGGGAAATAAACCCTACGTCACCTTCGCTACCGGGCTCTTCTGCGGCCACATACAAATCGTCCACCGAGACATTTCTAAGTTTCTTTGCGGTATCAAGCTCTGAGCTCGAAGACGCGTCCTTAAGCAGTTTTGCGACCAGCTCTCCACTATTATTTTTATAGACAGGATAGTCTATCTCGGTTCTGTCATAGGCTTCTGACTTAAGTGGATCGGTCAACCTTAACGAGCCACTTTCCACAATGGCGCCATGAAAAAGTCCTTTCGCCAAGGGGGATTGCACCAGTGTCCAAGTATTGCGACCTCCGGCCGATTCTCCAAAAATAGTGACGCGTGAGGGGTCGCCTCCAAAGTTCTTTATATTTGATTGCACCCACTGAAGAGCCGCGATCAAGTCAAGAGCAGCAAAGTTTCCCGATGCGTCTGCTTCGTTTTCCGCGGTCGCTCTGAGCGAAGCATGACGAAACCAGCCCAACAAACCTAAACGATAATTGGCAGAGACGACGACAACATTTTGACTTGAGGCAAGATAGGCGCCCTCTTCAGTTTGCGAGGAGCCTGTCAAGTTGGCCCCGCCGTGTATCCAAAACATAACAGGCAGCGGCTCATCGGCGTTTAAGGCGTTTTTTGGCGCGTAAACATTCAAGCTTAGGCAGTCCTCCGAACCCATCATGCGCTCCGTTCTTGGCGCAATGTCACCGGACGAGCCATTGGGCGGCTGAAAACACAATGAGCCATATTCAACGGCATCAAAGGTGCCTTCCCAAGAGAGCGCTGGTCTCGGCGCTCTCCAGCGCAAATCACCGACAGGCGGTGCAGCATAGGGGATACCAAACCATGCAAAGGTATCCACGAGATGTTCTTTTCCTCTAAGCTCTCCTGATGTGATGGTGACTCGGGTTGATTCAGCAGGTACAGGCGCGTCGCCACTGCATGCGCCTAAAATAAATATCACAGGGATAAGAATTAAGAGGTAGGCTGCTGATGAAGTGCGGAAACTCATAATAGTTAGATCTCAAACAAGAAGGAATTTAGTTTTATTTTCGTATTCATTGGCCAATTCAGGCGCCCGCTAGTATCAAGCTGAGAGCTGAAGTTCGACAAATCGCCGGTAGGCGCCTTCCGGATTTTTCATCAGTTGCTCATGGCTGCCTGATTCGACAATTTTGCCGTTATCAACAACACAGATGCGATCGGCTGTCCGGATGGTGCTGAGGCGATGGGCGATCACAATCAGGACGCGCTTTTCGCGTTCGGCTTGCAACGCCTGCACCAAAGCATTTTCGGTCTCTGGGTCCAGTGCCGCGGTAGGCTCGTCGAGCACCAACACCGGCGATCGACTAACCAGCCCACGGGCGATTGCCAGACGCTGTTTCTGCCCAACGGACAGGGTGTCTCCGCTGCGCCCCAAGGGTGTGTTAAACCCCTCGGGGAGATCGCGAATAAACGTCAATGCGCCAGCGGTTGCCGCAGCAGATGCCACTTCTGTATCACTCGCTCCAGGGTTACCAAGTCGAATGTTGTTTGCTACAGTATCGTCAAAAACTGCCGGTTCCTGAAAGACAAAGCTAACGAGATCACGCAGGTTGTCGACCGCGAGCTTCCGAGTGTCGATGCCATCGAGTAGCACGCGCCCTTCGGTTGGCTGAATAAATGCCGGTATTAGGTAGGATAAGGTCGTCTTGCCGGAACCGGTTGCGCCAACGAGGGCGACCATCTCACCTAGTTGCGCTTCTAGGGTTACATCGTCCAGCGCAGGTGTTCCATCTGGGTAGGCATAACTAACATGATCAATTTTGATTCCCTTCCGTACCGTTTCCAATGTCTCTTGGCCGTGGCGTTCATGGTCTGCCTGCTGATCTATGATCTGGAACACGCGTCGCATGCCGATGAGGTTGTCTTGTAGATTGAACCACACTGCACCAAGGGCGATGGTGTTGAGTAGCAACTGGCCAAAGTAAGCCCACAAAATTCCGGAATCGCCTGGCGTCATATTACCGGCAATTATAGCCTCGGCGATGTCGAAGAAAACGTAGATCAGAAGGCCACAAGCGACAGTGGCCTGCAGGCCGACTAACATCACTTTCACCCAAACAAGCGATCGATACCGAGAAAACGACTCCTGGCTGTCTCGATCAAACTCATCTCTCTGCCGCTCGTGCGCTCCCAGGCTTTGCACAGCAAGTATATTGCTCATACCTTCTTCGACGGTTGAGGTTGTATCGGTGCCGGCTTCGCGACTAGCGAGCGATCGGCGACGGGCAACGCCGGTCATCAGGAAAGAGGATATCAGTACCATGGGAGCCGCAAGCCAAGCCAACATGACCAAAGAAGGCACTGCGGAGAAGCTGTATTGCATGGTCCAAATGACAACTGCGATGAGAAAGAGATTACAGATCGGTACAACTAGAATGTCATAACAGATCTTTGAGATTGCCGGTGTGTCATACATCACGCGATACACTGCATCACCGACGCTTTTGTCACTGAAATGGGTGATCGGTAATGCCAACAGCCGATGGAACACCAGACGCCGTAGCTGATGGTTAAAACGATGCGTGGTCTTCAGCTGGAAGCGATATTCTATGAGACCGAGCAGTCCACTCACGCGGCTGCTGGACTCGTTCGCCAGGTTTTCGCTCTGAGTAGCGGTGTCGAGACCCTGCGCAAGGTTGCCATCGGCAGTGTCGCGAGAAATACCGTTTCCGAATGAGCCAATCAGGGCAATGCCAACTAGGCTTACGGCAGCAACCATCCAAACGATTTCGAGTGGAGTCATGCCATGCAGCAGTTGGACAAACGGTTGAATGTAGGGGGGGATGGGGGTCGGTGAGGAAGTGACCGGCAGTCCCACTACCACATAATCGATCAGAAACTTCAGCGGCCAGGGCAGGAACAGGATAACGGCTATGCCGATGAAGCTAAGGATCAACTTGACCAGAATCTGTGGCCAGTACGGCCAGATAAAACCTAGGGAGCGGCCGATAAGGCCTAGGGTTTCGGCCGTGGTGACGCGGTCTGCACTCGTGTCTCGTGCTGCGCTCATGGCTGCGTCTCCATTGATACCCCTGTTTCGGCTTCGACAAATGACCGATAGTTGTCATTGTCTTGGATCAGCTGATCGTGCGGTCCAAACGCCGCAACCCGGCCGTCGCGCAGATAAAGCACGTTGTTGGCCTGGCGAATAGTAGAAAGTCGATGCGTGATCAGGAATACGCATCGGGATTCACCCCACTGCCGCAGGTTATCCATCACCCGCAGCTCGGTCTCGGTGTCTAGGGCAGCAGTCGGTTCGTCGAGTATTAAGATTGGAGAGTCTTTGATGAGAGCCCGAGCGATGACAATGCGTTGGCGCTGTCCGGTAGACAGTTTGGTGGCGCGTTCACCGAGTGGTGTGTCATACCCTTCGGATAATCGATTAATGAACTCATCAGCGCAGGCGACTCGGGCGGCGGCAATCACAGCGTCTCGACCGGCTTGTGGTACCGCGTAACGAATATTCTCCAGAACAGAGGTGGAGAACAAGATGTTCTCTTGTGTGGCGATTGCTATCCAGCGACGCAGTGACGCAACCGTGATATCACGGATGTTCTTTCCACCCACGGTAACCACGCCTGTTTGGGGATCAGCGAGTCGCAGCAGCAGGGACATGAGAGTCGACTTTCCTGTACCGGTGGGGCCGACAATTGCGGTGATGTTACCAGGGGACGATGCTAGGTTGATGTCTGACAGAACGGGTCGCAGATGGTCGTAGCTGAACGTTACGTTTTTAAAAGCCACGCCTTCCCCGATGCTCTCAAGGTCGCTAGCGTCTGGGGCATCCTGTATTTCTGGTTCAAGATCAAGAATCTCGAATACCCTGTTGAGTCCGACAGCCATGTCCTGGGCGCGGCCCCAGATGGTGATTAGCGATTCCAACGAGCCTACACTGTCGTTAACGCGGGTTGATGCGGCGGTAAATGATCCAAGATTCCAGGCGGCAAAACCAAAACCAAGGAGCAGGTTCCGTGCGTAAGTGTCAGCCTCCGCATTGGCATAGAGCGCGCTCACAGATTGGGTCGCGATAACCGTCAGACCTACAACCACGAACGCAAGGATACCCATTAGCGTCAACATGGCTCGGGCTTCGAATGCTGCCGCAAAGGCATCCTGAGACAGGCGTTGAAAAGCAGATTCACGCTGGTTTTCGTTGCCGGTGGCTTTGATGACGCGGATGCCGACCATACTCTCCTGGATCCAGGAGGTTAGCTTGCTGTTGCGCTCTCGGGCACGGCGGAAGGCAACTCGCAGCGGTGATGAGAAGTAACGACCGAGGATCAATGCAGGGACAATTGTGATGCCCAGAATAAACGCCAACCAGGGACTGAATGCGGCGACGACGCCAAGTCCGAATATGTAGCGTCCCAGAAACATTAAGGGGTCCAGGAAAATCGAGCGTATGATTGATGTTACCATCGCGCTGTCCTGATATACCCGATAGATCGCATCGCCGGTTTGCGCCTGACTGTGGTATGCCAAGGATTGCATCTGCAGCTGATCTATAAGACGTACTCGCATCAGTTGATTGATGCTCTGAAAAATCCAGATGCTATATTGGTACAGGAGCATGCCGGTGATGATTACCACCCCAACTAGCGGAATGGTGGATCCCATCGCAAGCCAGGGCAGTTGGCGCCGTGCGTCTGCGGACAGTGCCTCCACGTGTACGAAGACCGCCGGGTCGAGGCCATAAATACCGGTATGGAGAAGTCCCAGTGGTTTACCAGCGAGGATACCGTTATTTACTAGGCCAATGATGATGAAACCACTAGTGGCGGTGAACAAAAAGACCAGGGCCGAACACACCACAAATAAGATCAGATGTCGGGTCAGCGGTTTGATGAACGGCCAGGTGCGTAGGAAAATCTTCAGGACGCGTGCAAGGTCAAGATCGTCTTCGACGGGTCTGTCAGGATTCTCAGAAGGTGATATCTCCCAGCCAGTCGTGGCCATAAGTCGTTCCTGCGAGCCGCTAATACGGCAAAGTTAAGATGTTGTATTATGGACACAGCTGAATGCTTGCCAAGCACTCAAGTGAAGCCGGCTCATCAATGAAGTTACCGGTCGATTTCAGCATTGCTGTTTAGCGCCGTGAAAGCGACGCTAAAATAATTCAAGCGAATAACGGTTTTACCCGTGCTTAGACTCAGTTTGAATCAGCTATCTCCATCTGTTTGAGCTTAACTAGCTGTTTTAATACCCATTAAATCTTCAAAGTTTTTGGCGTAGAAATTGTCTAATTCTTCAGGTGATGCCTGAACTAAGTCAAGGCTGCGCTCAAAATCGCCAAAGGGGTCAGTACCGCCTTCGGGATGCGGGTAGTCGGTGTTGAACATCAACATTTCTTTGCCAACGCTGCGCATCACCCAGCCGGCATCTTCCACATGCAAAGGTGTGGCTTTTACTTGACGCTTCATGTACTCAGAAGGTTTGATCGACAGCTTTTTTAATCCTGTATCAAACCTGCCAAGTTGTGAAACACCCAAATCCAGATTTGCGAGGCAAGCAGGCAACCAATTTGCGCCTAGCTCAATCAGCCCGATCTTAAGATTTGGGAAACGCTCTAGAACGCCGTCATAGATCATGCAGGTAAGCCAGCGCTCGATAGAATGGTGTAAAACGGGAAGGTCTTTTGGCGAGGTTGTTTCAACATTCATCGATAGTGGGTGGAGTTCACGTTTGACGCCTGTATTTTTGTACTCTGCGGGCATGTTAATGCCGCTACCGATGTGTAGGACTATCGGCACACCGGCTTCTTCTAACTGCGCCCAAATGGGGTCGTAAGCGATGTGTGAGGGCGCGCGTCCATCAACGGCGTCTGAGTTTAGCCAGAGTGATTTTACGCCCATGTCGATCGCCTGCTTGGCACTTTCCAATGCCATTACCGGGTCTTTGAGTGAGAGGTAGCCCACTGATAAAAGGCGCTGGGCGTCGGCTGCACAAAAATCGACCATAGCTCTATTCATCGCTTCGCTGCCGCCGTAGACGACCTCAAGATCTTTGGAGCGTGCAAAGCGCGAGGCAAACACCAAGCCGGGGAATACTAACTGTTTGCTAATGCCTGCAATATCTAGAGAGTCTCGACGTTCTTCTCCATCAACGGCACCGTATGCCGCCATGAGATTTCGTTTGCCTGGGCTTCCATATAAGTCAGCTTTTAATTGCTCTGTCAGCGCAGGGTCGTTGCCTGCCAAGCGCTTTTTAGCCTGTTCAAAGACAGGCTTTAACTGGGGAATGGCTTCAAGGTCTATAAAGGGCTTGTCGAGGTTATCTGTAACGTACTTGCTTGCATATTTTTCCATCCACCCACCGGACTCAGTGATGTGGCTATCGGCGTCGTGAACTGTTCGGTTGGCGCAGTGTGCTGTGGGTTGGTTCATTTTGATTGTTTCCTAGATCAATGGATTGGTATGAGCAGTTCTTGGCCCTATTTCCGGGTCGTCTGGCCATGTCCACCCCTCACCGTTTTGGCAAGGAAATGAATCATCTAAAATAGGTGGATATCGACATCTATTATTCGGCGCTACCGACGCTGGTTGTGAGAAGTTCAAGACAGTATCTTATTTGTGATACTCTAAAGTAATACTATTATTTATGAGAATCAACAATAACTTGTAACCTTTCTGTGAATGTCCAGAATGAGGTATGCTAGAGAAATGGCCTCTAAAACACGAACTCGACTCTCACCAGCAAACAGAATCGATCAGCTACTTGATGTTGCTAAACAGATGATCGTGAGCGATGGCTTGCAATCTTTTACCATAGAATCGCTCGCACGCCTGGCCGCTGTATCGAGCCCGCTGGTCTACAATTATTTCCCGAGTCGACAGGCGTTGCTTCAGGCTTTGCTGGAGCGAGAGTATAGGGTTTCCGGCAGTGCGCTCCTAGCCGAAGTCGTCAATGCAAGCAGTTTCGAGGAAGTTATTAGAGCCTTTATTGCTAACAACTTCGATCATCATGCACCCGGTAATATAGTGCCTGTTTTGATGAGCCAACCAGAATTAGCGGCTAAAATTAAGCAGTTACGCAAGCAAACTGGGAAGCAGACTGCGAACTTCCTAGTTGAGAATACTGCTAAAAACTACAAGCTTAATGTTGAGCAAGCACAGTTGGCGATCACTATGTCCTCTGGTGCATCTGTTGCAGCCGCAGAATGGGTTGCGATGAATCAACTAGACCGGGAACGAGCGATCGACATGGTGTTAGCATACATCAGATCAGGTATGGAAGGTCTGGGGGCAGAATAGCTCGCAGGTCGAAATAGTGTAGATAAGGTTGCGCCTTTCTCTTTCTTATCCCTCCGTGATATTGCTCTCGTTCACCCCCTAAGCTTTAGATCTACTGATATTAACCTGCCATATTAATACCGAACACACTCCCTGATTGCTTAAACCTTTTCGGCGGATCTCTCTGCTAAGTTTTTGATCTAGATGTTTGATCGCGCACGATGTTTGCGACGATGCGGTTAGATAGCTTCTATAGTAATCCAACACTACACGAGTTCTGCGCTGTTATTTTACACCTACAATAATAGCTTGTTATTGTAGTATTCATAAAGTAGCATGCTCGAGCTAAGTTAGAGCCTCTATATTAGCAGCTCAGACCTAAGCTGGCTTAAACCACTCTATCAAAAGATGGAAAGAGCGCTTTAATAGGTCCGAGGTCAAAAAATAAACATATCCCTGGGGAGAAAAGCAGCATGAGATTAATCAGCCTTGCGCGTGTTAGCGCGCTCTCGGTAACCTTGGTGTTGGCAAACACAGGTTTTGCCGAAGAAGATCAATATGCCGGACTGGAAGAAGTAGTCGTGACCGCTCAGAAGCGGGAGGCCACTCTGCAAGACACGCCGGTAGCAGTATCAGTCGTGTCGGGCACCGAGCTCACGAACAAAGGTATTGCCGACATTCAAGAGCTTGAGATTGCCGCGCCGTCCCTAAACACCAGTCAAAACCAAAGCTCCTCGCAACAAACGTTTAGTATTCGTGGGCTGGGAACATCTGGGAATAATGCAGGTCTAGAGCCATCGGTTGGGGTTTTTATAGATGGTGTCTACCGTAGCCGTGCAGCCTCTGCTATTGATGACTTCATATCCGTCGAACGTGTCGAAATACTGCGTGGACCGCAAAGCTCGGTCTATGGCAAGAATACGCCTGCCGGCGTGATCTCCATCATCACCAAAAAGCCTGAGCAAGAATTTGGTCTAAATTTTGAGCAATCGTTTGGCAACTATGGCAGCAACATAACCCGTGCCTCGGTGACGGGTCCGCTCAACGATACAATGTCTTATCGTATCTCCGGTAATTACAATAACCGGGATGGTTATATTGATAATGTGCAACCAGACAGAGACGCTGTAAATGACAGAAACCGCTACGCCTTGCGTGGTCAACTGCTCATCGAGCCTAGCGATGATTTGAAAATACGCCTTATTGCAGACACCTCGTCCATTGAGGAAGACTGTTGTGGTGCGCCCTTTTTCTTTAACCTGCCAGCCAACGCTGCGCGTACTACTGCGCTTGGCGCAACACTTTTGCCTGATGACATCTATAGACGCGAGATCAAATTTGACCGCGCCCTTGAAACTGATCAGGAACAAAGCGGGTTTTCGGCGCAGGTAGATTGGGAGCGTGACAATTTATCTTTTATGTCCTTGAGTGCATATCGAGACTTTCAAGAAACGAACGACATTGATGCTGATTTTATCGACATTGAACTTAGTGGCGTATTACAAAATGGCGCTGACCGACAAGTGTTCACGCAAGAATTTAAACTACAGTCTATAGGCGATAATCGATTCGATTGGCTGGTAGGCTATTATTACTACGACGCTGATCAATCCTCCAGCGGCGATAACCAGTTAGGCTCTTTTGCTCGGCCGTTCTTTGATCTCGCGATCGGTGGTCTCGTGACAACAATCGAAGGTCTAAAAGGAGCGCCTGCTGGATCCTATATAGGCAAAGGTACTGGTAGGCGAAGCGAGTTTAGTCTGCTGACAACCAGTCATTCCTTGTTTGGTAAGCTAGACTGGCACATTAGTGATCGGCTGACAGCATCATTGGGTGCTCGCTGGACTACAGAAGACAAGGAAATCGATGCCAGGATAGTCACTAATGCACCCTATTCAGCCATTGATTTCAGCGATCCCGCTAGCGACCCTGTCGTTGCCTTACTCCCTCCTGCTGCTCGAGGCGCGGCCGCTGCTGTCCAATTATTTAGACCAGTGCCGGATTTTTCAGAGGCACGTACTGAACAAGAACCTACAGGTGAACTCACTATCTCTTATGAATATAGTGATGACGTGAGCTTATATGCCAGCGCTAAGCGTGGTTACAAAGCGGGCGGGTTTAATGTCAGTTCCGGCTCCGGTGGCGCAGATTTTGAAAAAGAAATTGCCGATGCGTGGGAACTGGGCGCTAAGGTCCGCACGTTTGATAACCGGATGCAGATTAACCTTGCTGCCTTTGCTCAGCGCTTACGTGATTTTCAAACTAATGCATTTAATGGCACCACATTTACTTTAACCAACGCAGGTGAAATTCAGGTTAACGGGCTCGAGTTTGAAACCTTTTATGCACCCACAGAGAACCTGTATGTTTCGTTTTCTGGATCTTACCTTGATGCCAAATATGATAGTTATGTTGGCGGACCTAAGATCATTGTCCCCACAGGTTCGCCGCCTACTCCCGGGCGTACCCAAGACTTAACTGGAAGGCGACTATCCTTTGTGCCGAAATGGACCATTAGTTCATCCGTTAGTTACACCAAGAGCTTTAGTTCCTTTGAAGGCTTTGCCAACATCGCTGCAAGATATCGCGGGGAGCGCAATGTGACTAGCGAGCAGAACCCGATTGCTGACCAGGATGGTTATGTTACTGCCAACGCCACGGTAGGTATTAGCGATCTGGATGGCCGTTGGACCGTGAGTTTATTTGCCAAAAATCTTTTTGATGAAGAGTTTACTGACGGTATTTTCAATTCAGTAATACAAGCAGGAAGCTTCAATGCTTACCCTGGAGACCCACGTACATACGGCGTCACGCTGCGCGTACAGTATTAAACTTTAATCAGAATTTCCCTGGGGAGGCTAGATTCATCTGGCCTCCCATTTTTTACCTTAAGTACACTCACGAGTTGTTCTCGTGTCCCTCTGAAAACCTTGTTTTACGCTAACAATCTGGGCCACCCGGCCATCGTTATTCGCTTACCAGATCGCAGACGGCCGCTCCTGACCTTTTGAACATTGAATTTAGAGAAATCTACGATGATTCTAAGAAGTAGGGAAAAACATCATGCAGCCCACCGGCTAGATGAATTCATAACTGGGATGCCCTCGTCGGGAAAGCGACTTCAATTTTGATTGGAAGTTCTCCCGGACCTGCCCCAATGTTGGTTAATCCCTAAGCATTGATGACCAGCTTTGGTTAGATGTTCGTTTACCGCATGATTGCAGTGTAGAGGAGCCATATCCCCAGGAGAATGATGAGGTTGTTGTACTTGCCCTTTGCGTGGTTGGGTTGAATCTCTCCAGAAATATTCAAAACAAACGACAGTCTGATCATGTTGTGACGTTTTGCGGGCAAGCAGTTTTAACTCTTCCCAGCTAAGACCTAATCAGACCTTGCGGGTTATTAACATGGCATCGCCGTAACTTAAGAAGCGGTAATCATTGTCGATATCTGTATAACCCCATTTCTTAACCTTTATCCAGCCTCAACTGCTCTACGCCGTTCAATTTCAGCAAGTATCTCCGCATGCTGATGACGATCAAGTTGGTATAGAGAGTAGATTGCAAGTGAAACCAATGCTGATGCACCCATGATGGGCCCAGCGGTGATGGCAAGCCGAGTTAACACACCCTGTTCAAGCTCACCAGGAATTGCAGCTTCCGGTAACCGCACATAAAAATCTAACATGACGCCCGCAAAGAGTGTCGCCACTGAGTATGAACCCTTACCAAATATAGCGCGCGCTGAATAAAAGAGACCTTCTTCGCGCAATCCGGTGACCAATTCGTTCTCATCTATGATGTCACCTATCATCGACATGATGGATACCGAACAAAGGCCAATGCTGAAGGCAAATCCCGCAGCATTCGCTAACAAGCATGGCAACAACATTGGATCGCCGTTTTCGGGTAGGATCCCCAGCAGACGTAAATTGACAACTAACTGCGCAAAGAGCGCTATGCCAAATAGCGAGCTGACCATTACCGGCTTTCGATCAAAGCGCTTCATCAAAACCGGTGCCAACGTTGCGCCAGTTAAGCCTGCAACAACCCCTGCAAGAGGGAATAATCGAATCTGACTGGCTTCTAATTGCCAAAGGTAGGTTTGAACAAAGACATTCATCTTGTCGTAGACCCCACTTGCAATCATGAAAAAGAAATAGCCACCCAGTAGGATCAGGTTGTTGCGGTTTTTTAACGTGCGCAACAGCGCCTTCAAGAAAAACAGAATTGAGAACTTCGGCATGGAATCTGTTCGCTGCGACAATTTACGGCCATAATCCTGGGTGCCGAGGGCACAAATAAATATCGATACCAGCACGACGGCGCAAACCATGAATACAATTGGCACATATGCATCGGGGTCTAACTGACCGGGCACCAGGGCACCATCGCTCGCGCGCACACGCTCACCTTGGAACATTGTCCAGGCTGTGAAAGCAAATGCCGAGCCTGCAAAGTAGCCAAACATTGCATTGACACTAAATAGCTGACTCCGTTCGTCGTGGCGTTTAGAGAGTTCCGCACCCAAGGCGAGGTGAGGCACATTAAACAGTGTCACAAAGGTGCGAGATAGAATCGTCCATGCTGCAAGCCACAGAAACAAACCCGTATCATTACCTATCAGGATATCTGGCGGTGTGAAAATTGCGTAGATAGAGACCGCCAGAGGTATGGGCGCTGCCCATAGGAAAGGATGACGCCGCCCCAAATTCGAGCGATGTCTATCCGACAACATACCAATAAATGGGTCTGTTACGGCATCGGTTGCGACCGCTAACATGGTCGCAATCCCAATCAGATAGTTCGGTAACCCAATCGCTTGATTGTAGAAAATCGTAATGAAGCCAATGAAGATCGCAAAGTAAATTGCTTCACCAATGGCCCCAATACCAAAGCAGAGTTTTACTCTAAAAGGTAGGAATATGTCGTTTGTCATGGATATCTTAAATAAACAGAGTAAGAGATCATACACACAATCGTCTTCACCCTATGCCTCATTTTGATTGTCTTTAAATCGCTCACCTCGTTCAGTTGCTAGCTTCAAGGCAGCTTCAGTTTCTTTTCGCTCTTCTTTTTTGTGTGCAGCCTTCAGCGCATCAAACTCTTTCGCCCACCAGCGACGTCTGAGTTTAGGGTAGGTTCGCATAAGGTTAGCGGCCGAATTAGCGCCACGATCACGGCCTGCGTTATAACCGACTTTGTCGTTGTCCGAGGCTTCAGATTTTCCAAAAGGCACCAGGTCTCCGTTCATGGTCGGAAGCAGAAAATACGGCATTGAGATACGAGATTCGCCCATGGGAATCATTGTGGTGTTGACGCGATGAAGCGTTGCAGAGTAACGCCCTTCACTTAAATGCATTAACGCACCACCGGTATTGACGATGACGGATCCAGGGATTACCGGCACCTCGTAGTCACCTTCAGCGGTCCGGCACGTCACAGGTGCATTCATCCATTGTCCTTCGCCTGCGACAACTTGGAGGCCAGGGCGATCATTAATCAGTAACGCGACAAACGGCGGACCGTCAATGTGCGCGCCGGTCACTGGGCTCATAAATTTTTTATATTCTTGTCGAATGGTTTCCTGCTTGTCGTCGGCAATCGAGTCAAGACTGAAGTTATGGTTCAAGCTGGCAAAAAGGTACGGCTCATCCAGATTAAAATACTCTCTGAATTCGCTCGGGTCCTCGCCAAGAGACTCAACGATGAGTTCGCCCAATTCGAGCGTGATGTTGTGATAAACCTTGTTTAGGCTCTCGAGAAAGGGACGAAAGCCTGGCACTTTCTCTGCGTCCGGCCAGGTATTAGGCCCGCGAAAGAAGCGTTCGTGAAGTGGATAAGATTCGTCATCGTGAGCACATAACGGCGCTTCGTCAAAGCCATACTGAAAGCTCTCGATGACTTGGCCATAACCTGAGTCGCCTGGCGTTGTTGCAGAATAGCCTCTAACGTATGGGTCATTTTGTAGAGCGAATGCTTTTTTGAAGTCCGAAGGCGCATCAAAGAAATTTCGCGCTTCTTTGAAGGCTTGTTGTTGAAATTTATCATCAAGACCGGGTGCGTTGGTTAGAATGAGAAATCCACATTCCTCAAGTGCATAGCGGAGCTCTCTAAGAAACTTCTCGCGATCGTTCTCCAAGTCATGCCAGTCAACCGTGGGAATCTCTGGGGCATTGGTAGAATTATTTTGGGATTCAGACATTTTGTTTGTTGTCCTGATTGCTGCTTGGTTTAAGGTGATAGGGCATTAGCGTGATAAATGCTGCGACAAAGTTTGATGAAAGTGCACAATCGCTTTTTCAAAATGCCCGAATGTTAGGTGCTCGTTTGCTTGAGTGCTGACGGTGCCCTGAATAGCGCATGCAGCTTCCCGGTCCTCATCAAAACCAGCATCTTTGACGAAGCTCGCATCTCGTTTTGCTTCGTCTATCTCGGTGCTGAAGCCATCAGACGTTAAGTTGGTCGCCCTAAAAATCAGCATTTGCGTGCGGGTTGGGCTGATGGGTTCGAAGATCGTTACTGTTGAGTGCTTGGACAGTACAGATATCGCAACGTTGGGGAACAGCTGATACACAGAGGTCATCATACCGCTCAGATGTTGATCTTTGGGTTCGAGGCCGCGAAGTTTTTCAATGCGCTTAAACGGAAATATTACTCGAGAGTGAGCGCCGAAGTTTTCTACTATCGTCGTATTATCGAGACCGTATGGGTAAAAGCTTTGTTTGTGAAGCGACTTAATATGGTAGCCCTCCATCGTGGTTTCGGCGAGCAACTTCCAATTCGCATCATCGCAGTATTCACTTTGGTCAAAGTAGATTTGTTGATCCGAAAATAGTTCAGGTACGTCTTTAACCGAGGAGGGGTCGATGGATTCACTCTGATTGACGTAGACGAGTCCACCGCTCTCCAGCGCAGAAACTTCAACCAAGCCGTTGCCTTCTAGTTCCACACCTGGAAATCCGGCGTGCCCTGGAATATGTCTGAGTTCGCCTTCAAGGCCATAGGTCCAGGCGTGGTAGGGACACACAAATGACCGCGCACAACCATTACCTGTGGCGACTTGCATACCTCGGTGCCTACATGCGTTGATAAAGGCACGAACTTTTCCATCATCCCCTCGCACCACGAGTAGGGGTGTCCCGGCCGCTTTTCTGGCGATATAGCTGCCTCTGTCCGGGAGCATTGCTGAAAGACAAAACACGACCGGCAAGCGCCGTAAAAGCGCAATCTCGGATTCAAATCGTTCTTGGGAACAATAGTTTTCAACAGGTTCCTTCCAAACCGTGTTGCCAAGGTCCGTTGTCTTGTTATCAATGTGGTCGAAAATACGCTGAAGTATTTCCGGCTCACTATATAGCTGATTGTTGGCTGTCATCTTTGTAAATCTTTGTTTATCAATCTGTTTTTGTAAACCTGTGTGCATAAACCGAGGAAGTATTTGTGGTTTTTACGACAGAAGTTGTCTAGCTGATCAAGCTTTGTGCTGGCTGTACGCAGTGTTGATCGTAGTTAACGATTCTAGTTATCGATCGTAACTTTAGGCGTCAGGCAAGCCCCTGGTCTCGTAATGTGACATGTCGATTTCTTGTGTGGATGCAGCGCCACTTGATCTCACTTATTATAGACCGTGTAAATTAACAATCAACTATTTAACACTGTCTATAGTAAAATTATGTGTAGCTCTTTGCTTCAAGAATTTCCGCTGCAACACTTCTGCCAGTTGCTTTTAGTCGCTCCAGATACTTCGGTAACTGTCCGCGTACATGAAATGGACCGCCTTCAACCACAACATTTCTTAAAGGGTCGCGACCCCGAGCTGCTCGGGGAAGATTGTCAGCAAGCCAGTGACCAAGTAGTGCCTGCCCTTCGTTCAGAGTGGATTGATCTTCCTCAGCGATATTCTTTGTTTCGTGCGGATCATTCGCCAAGTCAAATAACATGACATCATCAAACAGGTGGTACCCATCGTGCATTGTGTCGATCAGCAAGTTGTTTCCCCAACGCACGCCTCGTTGACAGGTCCAGGCCCCCTGGGAAACGATAAGGTGCGACCTGCCTTCGTCGTCCCCTTTCTGTAGATGTTCAGCGAAGCTCTCTCCATCCCACGAGGCCGGGACTTCTATGCCCAACATCTCAAGGATTGTCGCTGTGATATCGATTTGATAATGCATCGCTTCGAATTTTTTGCCTTGATTTTTTTCTGTGCCCGGCCATTTTAAGATCATCGGTATATGACTGGTAAACTGGTCTGCTGTTTGGTGGTCACCATAAACATTGAGTTCTCCCAACGTTTCACCGTGGTCTGATGAAATCATGATTGCGACATCATCATCGATATCAAGCTCAGCTAACAAGTTCATGATCTGACCCACATATTTGTCTGCGTAAAGCACGCCGGTGTCGTAACCATCAAACATCTCCCGTACAGCGTGCATATCGCCGATTTGCTGAGGTTGGCGAGGGAAGTACTTTCTTGCTTTCTCGTTCGGTGAAAAGCCACTGCACTCCTGAGCTGAGTGAGGACCGCATTGTTGCCAATGTTGGTGTCGAACCTCTTCCGTCAGCCATTCAGGTAGCGGCTGATCTGCGAAAGGGTCGCCGAAGCTCGCGGGTGCACGATAAGGTGTGTGAGGATCCCAAAGGTGAACGTGAAGAAACCAGTCATCCTCTTGACCTTTCCGAGTCAGCCAATCGCTTGCAAGTTCATAGACCTGATCCGCTGTTTCAAGACCAAAGCTGCCTGGTACACGCTGAGCCTCATCAAAACCTGCGTACCAGTGAAATGCAGAGTGTCGCTGAGCAAAGGATGAAATAGATGCGGTGAGCAGCCCAGCTTTCTTCAACATAGAGGGGAAGCTGGTCAAGTGTAGCTGCGACCAAAACTTTCTATCGATACCACCAAGTACCGGGTCTGCATCTGTGCCGCCGTGATTGACCACGCCGTTATGGATGCCAAATTGGCCTGTGAGTAATGCGGAGCGACTCGGCAGACAAGGCGTATCTGAGGCATAAACATTGTTGAATTGCATTGCTTTGGCTGCGATGGCATCAATATTAGGAGACGTATTGCGATGATAACCATAGCAACCAAGGTGATCTGCACGTTGGGTGTCAATATCAATATAAAGGAATCTCATTTTGGTCAGCCTTCTGTGACGAAAAATGGTGAATAGAAGTGCGTTTATTTAAGTTTGCTGTCGCGGGTCATTGCATCACCGTCGCGCCATGGGGAGATTTGTCCAGCATAAACCTCGGGACCATCCTGAAAATGCGCGGCTTCGGCAAAACTTTCTACGAACGGCATGTCAGCGGGGTACAAATTGTTTTTATTTGGCAGAGGACCCGCTTTAGAGACATGCCCCCATAGTGAGTGTCCTACAACTTCCTCGGCGATGCGCGCGGCAGTAATCACTTTGTCGAGATCAAAACCTGTTTCGATACCCATCTCATGACACAGGTTCACGAAGTCTTCTGTGGGGACGTGACCTGCAGCGCGACCGTTGCCGCAGTAGGGGCAACCACCCATACCGCCAAGGGAAGTATCAAAATCAGTTGCGCCTAATAACAGTGCTTCGTAAAAGCTGGCGATTGTCACCCCCCGGGTATTATGCAAATGCATATGATAGGTTTCGATTTCTGGGTACTTGTCTCTGATCGATGAAATCATTGCCCGAACAGTGTGTGGCATATTCCAGCCCATAGCATCTAGGAAGGTCACACGGTTAACTTTAATGCCTACCGCGTGCCACTTTGAAACCATCAAGTCGAGCAGTTCCATGGCTTGTGCGAGCGTAAAAGCGCCCTCAAAATTCGATCCAAAAGGGTTGCCTAGTGCCACCGAAGCATGTTCTACGTTAGCCTTTGATGCATTAGCAACTGAGTCATCCAGCGCCTGAATCATTTCTGCCTGAGTGCGATTGTAGTTACGCCGGGCAAAGGTGTCACACAGCTCGACGTGGGAACCAAAGGTCCTCTGGCGAACATCTATCTTAGGATAGTAAGCATCGGCGCGATCGTAGCCACGTTTGTTGAACACCGCTGCGGTATAGGTAATGCCCGGTTTCGGTTCAAAGGCTTCGACGATTTCATCAATATTCGCCATTGATGGCGTCCACTTGGGGTGTGCAAATGAGCCGACGGTGACGCGCTTGGCGCCCATCTCGCCGATAGCATCAAGCAGCCTTAATTTTTCGCTGATGGGGATGTCAGGGCTCTCAATTTGTAATCCTTCACGCATGGTGTCATCAAAAATATTGACTGATTTTGGAATAAGGTCTGACATATGGACTCCGGTTAAGCTGCTCGAGATTGCGAAATAGTTTATTCCTGAAGACTGAGTCTGGCATGCTGTTTGTCTGAACTGCAAGCACTGTGGGGCTTGTCTTCGTCGAATCATGGGCAGACAATCAAGGCTTGGCATTGCTTATTCTAACCAGAAGGGAGAGCTATATGAGTTGGGGATTTGATACAGACGTAGAATATCAGGGTGTACTCGATTGGGCTGATGACTTTGTGAAGAAGAAGGTTGAGCCTTTGGATCATGTGCTGGGAGCGACGAAAGAATATGATGATCCAGACTTTATCCGGTTGGTTCGTCCGCTGCAGGCGGAGGTGAAAGAGCGCGGGTTGTGGGCGTGTCATCTCGGCCCCGAATTGGGTGGTCTTGGATTCGGCCAGCTGAAGTTGGCACTATTAAACGAAATTCTTGGTCGTTCACGTTTTGCCCCTGTGATTTTTGGATGTCAGGCGCCTGATACAGGAAATGCAGAGATCCTGGCTCACTATGGCACTCAAGAACTTAAAGACAAATACCTGAAACCTCTGCTGGAAGGTGAAATATCCTCAAGCTATTCCATGACCGAGCCGCAGGGAGGGTCGGACCCAACGTCTTTTCGATGCACCGCAGTAGAAGATGGTGACGATTTTGTCATTAATGGCGAAAAGTGGTTTTCATCCAGCGCCCGCTACGCCAGTTTTCTGGTCGTCATGACAGTGACTGATCCTGATGCCCCAAAACACTCAAGCATGACGATGTTTGTTGTGCCGACTGACACGCCGGGTGTAGAGATTGTCCGCAATGTCGGTGTGGGTGACGAAGCCCCTGGTGAGGGATCTCATGCCTATATTCGATACACCGATTGTCGCATACCAAGGTCAAATATGATTGGCATGCGTGGTCAGGCGTTTGCTGTCGCGCAAACCAGATTAGGCGGAGGTCGAATTCATCATGCAATGCGCACAATGGGTCAAATCAAAAAGGCCTTTGACATGATGTGTGAGCGAGCATTATCCCGTACGACCAAAGGTGAATTGCTTGCAGATAAACAGATGGTACAGGATAAGATTGCCGACTCCTGGATTGAAATGGAGCAGTTTCGTCTGCTGGTGTTGCGTACTGCGTGGCGTATTGATCAATATAATGATTATATGAAAGTAAGAAAGGATATCGCTGCGATCAAGGCGTTAATGCCTAAAGTCTACCACGATATTGTTTCTCGTAGTTTGCAGATTCACGGATCTCTGGGTGTCTCTAACGAGCTACCCCTAACCGGCATGCTGATCGGCTCTTATGTCATGGGTATTGCTGACGGACCCACTGAGGTTCATAAAGTGACTGTGGCCAGGCAAGTATTGCGAGACTATGAAGGCTCGGAAGATTTGTTCCCTCACTATAGTTTGCCGAATCTGCAGGCTGATGCACTTGCGCAATTCGGTGATCAGATAGAAAGAGAAGTTGAAAGCTGGTAGCTCCTGAAGCCTCCCGGTGTGTCATCAGCTCAATCATTCCCACTTTTAACGGGCATGATTGAGATGGACGCATTTTTCGACGATGGGCGTCAATTGCTCGGCTGTCACAACCGATAGCCGAACCTCCTCTCCCTATTTTATATTTGAGCGAACGACCATGCGTGCGTGCCAATTTTCCGGACACGCACTAACCCAGCGTCGTATTGTTATGCAGGTAACGCTAGGGCTTGTTAGGATAGGGCCACAATATTTCCAGTGTTTTTCGCAGGGGCAAAAATGTCAAAAAGAGTAGAGGGTAAAGTCGCGTTGGTTACCGGGGGTGCCTCAGGCATAGGTCGTGGATGTGCTGAACGTCTGGCTGAGGAGGGTGCAATTGTTGTGATCACAGATGTACAGGAAGATATGGGAGAAGAAACCGCCTCGGCGATCAACAGTGCGGGCGGGCAAGCTGAATTTTTGTTGCACGATGTTACTGATGAACTTCAGTGGCAGCAGGTGATTGAAGTGATAAAAGCGCGACATGGTCGACTGGATATTCTGTTGAACAATGCGGGTATCGCGATTGGTGGCAGTATTGTCGAGATGCCTTTGGCAGATTGGCAAAAACAACAGGCCATTAATCTTGATGGCGTTTTTCTTGGAGTGAAACATTCTATCCCTCTTATGCGAGACACCGGCGGCGGATCGATCATTAATATGTCATCGGTCGCGGGTCTTAAAGGTGCAGCAAGTCTCGCTGCCTATAACGCAACCAAAGGTGGCGTGCGGCTATTTACAAAGGGCGTCGCGCTCGAATGCGGTCAGAATCGTTGGAACATCCGGGTAAACTCGGTTCACCCTGGCATCATCAACACACCTATCTGGACAAAGGTGAATTCAGAATTCCTGCCTGAGGGAGAGAATGCAGTTGACGTTGATGGGATGGCGGAAACAAGCGTGCCCACCGGTGTGCTTGGGCAACCACTGGACATTGCTAATGGCGTACTGTTTCTCGCGAGTGATGAGTCGCAATACATTACAGGCACAGAACTTGTCATCGATGCAGGGTTATCAGCGTAACTCATCAATCGCTGATGAAGCGTTACTCTAGTTTGGAAAACTCATAAGGATCTAGTGTTTCCTGAGCCTGTACGCGGAACTTGTGCCACCGCCCTCCGCCGTAGTAGGCGAGGCTGCCAGGTTCTGCCTCACCATCCCCATTGTAATATGACACACAGTCACGAAGCGGTGCTGTGTTGATGTCTGCTATTTTACAGTGCTCGGTGTATGCCGCCTCTGGCGCCAGCTTTACATCAACGACATCGTAAGCGTTGTCGCGCATTGTGGTCAGCATCCAGGCGATATAGTCAGCGTGTTCCTCTATCGCATTGGTGAAGTTGAAACTGCCGCCACCTCCCTGAGGTCCGGAAACGATAAATAGGTTAGGAAAGCCATTGCTATGCAGCCCGAGGAACGTGCTTGTCCCGTCATTTTCCCATTTGTCCTTCAGTGATCTGCCGTTGACACCGCGAATCATGTTGAAGGTAGATGTCGCCATCCAGCGAAACCCAGTTGCGTAGATCAGCACGTCGAGGGGATATTCTTTACCGTCATGAACGACGCCGCGCTCGTTGATCTCCGACACACCTCTTGGGGCTGTGTCGACAAGTGTCACGTGGGGTTTGTTGAATGTGGTCAGGTATTCATCGTGAAAAGTGGGACGCTTGCAGCCGTAAGGGTAGAAGGGCTTCAACGCTTCAGCGGTTGCGGGATCTTCGACCATTGCATCAACCCTGTTGCGAATCTGCTCCATGATTCGGAAGTTGGAATTAAGCTGCTTCTGAACGGCTTCCTCGATACTGAGTTTCCTTGTGTGATGTTTGTTTTCCTTGAAAGAGTCTACCTTGCCTGCCAGATAGTCGTCGTTCGCTTTCATTGCCGTGCGGCCCGCCGAGATTTTGGCAAATCGCGCTCTTCTGGCTTTTGCCCAGCCTGGCTCATGCTTCCAAGTTTCGATTTCTTCTTGCGTCGTTGCCCGCTGATCACGGACGTCAATCGAGGAAGGTGTGCGTTGAAATACAAAGAGTTCGTTAACAATTTTTGACAGTTCCGGTACGGTTTGTACCGCTGTTGCGCCGGTGCCGATAATGCCAACTCTTTTGCCTTTGAGGTCTACTCTATAGTCCCAACGAGACGTATGGAACGCTTCACCTCGGAAAGTCTCCATGCCCTTGATCCGAGCCAGTTTCGGCGTCGTGAGTATGCCGTTGGCAAGAATGACATAACGGGCTTTCATTTCGTCCCCGCGATCTGTTGTTACGGTCCATCGTCCAGTTGCTGCGTCCCAATCGGTTCGCTCAACCGTCGTATGAAATAGGCAGTGATCGTAGAAACCAAATTTCTCTGCCACCTTTTGGCAGTACTCCATAATTTCGAAGCCTGAAGCAAATTTCATGGTGGGGATATATCCCATTTCCTCAAGCAGAGGCAAATAGCTGTAGGCCTCTACATCGCAGGCGATACCGGGGTATCGGTTCCAGTACCAGGTGCCGCCAACATCGCCGCCTTTTTCGCAGAAGCGCACATCTTTGAAGCCCGCTTTCTGAAGTTTGTGCCAAAGTAACAAGCCTGCAAACCCGGCGCCGACAACCAATATTTCGCATTCGTCATCGAGAGACTCTCTCGCGACAGGCGCTTCGGAGTAAACATCCTCCAGATATTTGCTGAATTCTCCCTCCATGGACATGTAATCGGCTGCACCCATGCGTGCTTCCTTAAATTCTCGATATCTTGCCTGTTCTTCTGCGTTGAAAATTGCACCGGCCGGGGCAGGTGGCAGCGTTTTGAGCGCTTCGTCTTCAATAATGGCGTAACCGGTGCCGGTGATCTTCTCACTTGCTTTTGCCGCGCGAGTATTAAAAATCTTCAGTCCGGTTTTTGTATCTACTGAAACTGCCATGTTTTTCTCAAAGTCCTTTGGTTTTTTTTCACCAATAAATAAAACAGCAATTGACCCTCAGGTCAATTCAAGATCGCTAATAATTGACTGATCAAAAGCATTTTTCGGCTGGGCTTGAAAGTGGGATAAAGAAGCTGTCGCTAGTGCTTGTGAGTTACTCCGTTGAGTGAGTAGACTGTTGTCAAATCATGAGGGGGCAGAGATGAGCTATTTTAAATATGAAAATTCACCCTATGTTATACGGTCTGATATTGCCGAAGCCCACGCGAGCTTCTGGGAGAATCTAGCATCTCCGGGGAACTGGTGGACAGGGGCAGAACGTGTGGCCATCGCGCAGGAAGTAAGAAACGCGCTTTCATGCGAATTCTGCGCAAGCAGAAAGCAGGCATTGTCACCTTATAATTTTGCTGGTGAGCATCAGCATGGTGAGGGACTAGACGAGGTTGCCATCGATGCCGTCCACCGAGTGATTACAGATCAGACACGGATTACAAAAACATGGGTAGAAGACAATGTAGTGAAGGGTCTCTCGAAGGGCGCTTACGTGGAGTTAGCGGGTCTGGCGGTTGCCGTGTTGAGCGTTGATGAGTTTCATCGCGCAATAGGCGTTGCATTGGAAGTGTTACCTGATGCGCTGCCCGGAGCACCTGATGGATATATGCCGGCGCTTGCCTCGGAAGGAACAGGCTATGTCCCCATGCTGCCGAATGACGGCGCAATAGGTAAAGAAGCCGATTTGTGGGGCGATAGAGGTGCGAATGTATTGCGAGCCTTCTCTGCGGTACCTAATGCCGTTCGTGATTGGATGATGATTTCAAGCGCCCAGTACCTGTCCTTCGAGGGTATGGCTAACTTCGATTCCCCGGAAAACCGTAGTATTAATCGAATGCAAATTGAGTTGGTTGCCGGTCGAGTTTCAGCGGTTAACGAGTGTTTCTACTGAACCAACGCACATGCAACGATGCTCCGTGTGAGCGCGCAGATGACCGAGACAGAGATAGATTTGCAGGGTGTTAACGGTGATGCAAAGGCGGCAGATACCGGCGTTCAATACGGGGCTGAGTTGATGCAGTTTGCCGAGACTTTTGCGCGCAGAGACGATGAGGCACTGACGACAGCAAGGAATTCGCTTTTGTCTGTCGCCGGTGAGGCCGTATTGGTGGATGCAGCAGGCGTCGCCGCAAATTTTCAGCGAATGGTCCGAATTGCAGACTCGATGGGCATACCAGTCGACGATATGGCTTCAGAACTTAGTCAGTCGATACGCACTGAGTTGGAGCTGACACGATTTGAAGGTGCCAGAAATAGCCTTAGTGCTGGCTAGTGGGCGCTAAGTGGTTATTTCCCTGATCAGAGCCATATCGCTTTTCTGAAGCACATCTGGCATCTCTTAAAAGTGGCCCTTTGAATATTAACTTCCGAGGTCGGTGCTATTTGAGAAGCGGTAGAACCTAGCCTTGCGGGTTACCTGTCATTCAGTTGTATCCGACCAAAAGATGATTGGCTTAAATTTTGTCAGATTTATTGACGTTTTGAGTGTTATAGTCGTTGTTGCTGTTAGTTGGCTATCGCGTCTTGAACGGATTGCCTAACAATAAAGAATAAGAAAAAATTAAAACAAAGGGCCGAAGAATGATGAAACCGATAAGTTATGTCGATGCGCTCAACAACCACTATGGGTCGATGGGGTTTCCACCTTACCAGTGGACCATCAACGAAACCGCACCCTTGCACAGGGTGAGTAAGCCGCTGGCCGAGTGCCGAATTAGCATGCTGACTTCAGGTGGCGTTTCCCATTGCACCTTGCCTGGGTTTGATCCCGATGCACGCAATGACCACCGGCTCGATACGGTGCCAGGTGATGTGAGCACGGCTGATTTCAATATTAACGATAGCTACTACAACCATGATGATGCAGATAGCGACCTCAATTGTATTTTTCCTATTGACAGACTACGTGAGCTTGCGGCATCGGGTGAAATCGGCAGCACCGCGCCGCGATTCTGGAGTGGTTTTATGGGTAGAATTTATAACCGCACAAAAGTTATCGAAGAGTCTGCGCCTGCTTTTGTCGAGAAATTAAGAGAAGATGCTGTCGACATTCTTGTCGCGGCACCCGCTTGACCCCTTGATCACCAAACCGTGGGTTTGGTCTGTCGAGTTGTAGAAGAAGCCGGAATTGCGACTGTTTGCCTGTCCACTGGACGTGACCTCACGGCCCAAGTGAAACCCCCAAGAAGTCTTTTTGTTAACTTTCCGATGGGTAACAATTTTGGAAAGGCGTCTGACATTGAGACTCAAACCAGCATTCTTCGTAGAGGGTTGGCGATGATTCACGAAGTGACTGAACCAGGAATTTTGGAGGACTGGCCAGAGCAATGGCTTGAGCCTTTTGAGTACTTTACCGGTCAGAAAAAGTAGCCGCTTCCGCGCGCTTTAAATAATTCATAAAAAACCGGCTGCACCGAAGTAGTCTGCGCTTATTGCGCAGGCGATGTCGGCTGAAGGTCGGTCTAACTTACAGTATGGCTGAAATATGAGCGAAAAAATCACGGATCGCCAGAAGAACTACACGCTTTTTGTGCTAGTACTTGTATTCACTTCCAGTCATGTCGATCGACAGATTATGGGTATTCTGGGCCAACCTATCAAAGAATCGCTGCTGATCAGTGACACGCAACTGGGGCTGCTCACTGGCATCATGTTTGCTGTCTTTTACGCGACATTGGGTATGCCTATGGCGATGTGGGCCGACCGTCGAAATCGCCGGAATCTTATTTCATTCTCTGTATTTCTCTGGAGTGGAATGACGGCTCTTTGCGGTGCTGCAGCTAACTTTACTCAATTGTTGTTACTTCGCATCGGGGTGGGCGTCGGCGAAGCGGGGTCCAACCCGCCGTCACATTCAATCATTGCAGATTTGTATCCAAAAGAGCAGCGAGCGACGGCGATGGCGGTGTTCGGTACAGGTATTAACTGGGGCATACTGATCGGCTTTCTTGTTGGTGGCTGGATTAATGAATGGTACGGCTGGCGGACAGCTTTTGTTGTCGTGGGGCTTCCCGGAATACTGATAGCGGTGTTGGTCCGTTTCACCTTGACTGAACCTCCGCGGGGGTATGCCGATGCCCAAGGGGAAAAGCCGCCAGTCGTAACGCCTCCTCCATTTTGGACTGTGGTCAAATTTATGGCAGCCAATCGCGTGTTGCGAAATATCGTTGCGGCAGGTGCGCTAATAGCATTTACCGGGTACGCCTCGGTCATCTGGGTGCCTATTTACTTGGTTAGAATCCATGGCATGGGCACGGGCGAAGTCGGTAGCTACCTCGCCTTGTTTATTGGCGTGGGCGGCGCTATCGGTATTTATCTGGGCGGGCGACTTGCAGACTTTCTGTCTGCGAAACATGGTGAGCAATGGTTGCCATGGGTCGTGGCCATTGTCAGCATTGCAGGCCTGCCTTTTTTGTATCTGTGTTTCACCGCAGCCGCTCAAACCGGGGCTTTATGGGCATACGCGTTACCCGCAGCATTAGGAACTGTATACGTAGCACCGGGTTTTGCGCTCATTCAGAATCAAACACCGACAGAAATGCGATCAGTTGCTGCTGCGATCAATCTGTTTATCACCAACATCATCGGCCTAGGGCTCGGACCCTTTACCGTCGGGTTTTTCAGCGATGTATTTACGCCAGCGTATGGAATTGACGGGTTACGTTACGGACTGATGACCACACTGGTCGTCATAATTTGGGGTGCATTTCATTACTATCGTGCGGGCAGCCTACTGAGACAAAGCAAGTAGGGGTGCAGAAAAATCAGGTCTAATTAAAGCTGAGATCGTCTAGCGCTTCCTGGCTTCGCGAAAATCCGGATCACGTTTTTCTATAAAGGCATTGATTGCTTCCTTGTGTTCAACGCTTTTATAGCAAATCTCAAGCGCCGCAAGTTCCCGCTTTTGAACCTCGCGAAGATCTGACTCTGTCATATTTTCTGTGATTAATTGCTTCACGGTTTGTAGCGCGCCTTGAGGGTTTTCTCCCATCGCTTTTGCTACTTCACGTGCTGCTGCCATCAGTTGATCAGCTGGCACAGCTTTGTCTATAAGCCTTATCTTTGCAGCCTCGGTGCCGTTGATGGTTTTTCCTGTAAGCATCATCTCGCTGGCATGACCGAAGCCCATTCGTGCGACTAAAAATTTTGAGCTGGCGAGTTCGGGCACCACACCCATCTTGATAAAACGAGCACTCAGTTTTGCGTCTTCCGCGGCGACTAGATAATCCATGGGCAAAACCTGAGTCAAGCCAACACCAATTGACGCGCCGTTAATTGCAGCGATACAAGGCTTCGACGAGCGGATCAAGCCAACCCAATCTCTTGGTTTACGCGCTGACTTGCTGCCTGTCTGACCGCTATCAACCTGGTCTTTGAACAGGTCTTCGATATCTGCGCCTGCGCAGAACCCGCGACCAGCACCTGTTAAAATGATCGCGTCTACCTCTTCGCTGTCGTTCCCCTTTGCAATCGCGTCATCCAGTTCGTCACCCATCTGATAGGTCCAGGCATTGAGACGCTCAGGTCGATTCATTGTGATTGTGAGTATGCCTTCATCGACTGAAGTTAGAATTGTTTCGTAGCCCATGTAACGATCTCCTTAAGCAGTATTGACTGTTTTATGTTCGGCACGAAGTATCTCCAGCATCTCCTGACGCTTTGGTCCTCGTTGTAAACGTATGGCTGCGTTGTGTTTTCGCCCTTTAATCATGTAGCGTAGTATGGTCAGGCGAGTGGGCCAATCTTTGAGAAAATCTCCTGGTTTCTCCATGAGATTGAACGAGCGCATTGCGCCACGAAGCACGTGAATCTTTTCACGAGATGCGCGACCGATTGCATCGCCAAAGGCAGCCCCAAACCATTGTTTGAAGCCTCGAGTTTTATCCAATTCTTCTCCTTCCAGAATTGATTTAGCGCGTTTAATACCTCTTCGGTCTTCATTGAGACTTGCAGTGAATATAGGCCTAAGCTCTTCTTCGGTTTTCGTTGCAAAGCTCAGTGCGCGTCTTAATGGATCTTTCTCTTCCTGAATAAGATCCGCTAACACGTGTGCGTGAATGACGCCGGTACTGCAACCTCGGCCATATAACGGGTTTGTGCGCACAGCGGCATCTCCGACGGAGAAAAAATTGAGCGCCGCTGGTTTTTGATCATGAACGCTATGGTGCCAGATTGCGTGGATGTCACCGAAACCGAAAGAAGAGGTTGTTGATGTGCACTTTTCCGGTCCTATCCATCGTGCCAGTCCAGGTATGCCCTGACAGATTTGATCAAAGGTTTCGCCGTCTTTAATGGCTTCTCTCAGTTCATGTTCATGATTTGGCAGACAAATTATTACCGCAAAATGGCCACCTTCACCTGGAAACACGCCAAATTTCAAGTAACCCAGATCACCTGCTGAGGGCATGTCGCTGCGTCTTTCAGGTTCTTCTATGCCATCGAGTAATTTGTAGTGACGGGTGTAGTAAACAATCTCTGCGTCGTCATCCTCGCTCGAGAATTTTGCCCCCTCGTCCGCTAACCACTCTTTGAATTTGCTATTTCTGCCGCCAGCGTCGATCACTATGTCAGCATGAATCTCAGTGTCTTTTCCATCCCGGCTTCTTACCTTGATGCCTTTCACATCGATCAGATCGTCAGCTTTTTCTATCAGTGTGCCAGTGACCTGCGTATCGCTCAGTATGGTCAGATTGGAGCGCTCAGCATAGCGGCGGAAAACAGTTTCCATGGTCGCCCGGCGACACATCAACAACCATAGTTTCTCGTCGCCGGGTTCAGCAACGTATTCTGATTCAAGTTCGGGAGGTAACATATCTTTGAAGGTTATTTTTCGGGCGCCGGCACGCCAGAATTCCTCGATTAAATCCGGGAAGCTGTTTTCAAGCAGATTGCTCATCGCCGCAAGAAAAGCGTGTGGATGTCGAAATTGCGCGGCACCGCGTCGATTCCATTGGAAAAAAGCTTCGTCGACATCTCCTGCCGGCGGCGGTGCATCTCTTTCAACTAGCGTGACCGGATGGCCATTTTTCGCGAGTGCCAGACCGGTGCACAAACCGGTGATTCCTGCGCCGACGATGACTACAGATTCGTTCATTAAACTTGCTCCAAAAATTTCAAAATTCCCTTATTGACGGCGTCAGGCGCTTCCTGTTGGGTCCAATGACCGCAATCCGGAATGAGTTCATGCAGAACCTGGTTGGGTACGGTCTTGTCCATGGCTTTGAGTGCCTCTGCCGCCATCATAATGACACCGTCTTTTTGCCCCGCCATAAACATTGCTGGCTGAGTGATCTGACGAGGCGCACCTTCGGTAAGTTGCCACGTAAGGTTGTGATTACGGTAGTAGTTTAGCGGACCCCTAAACCCGCTGGCGGTAAATTCGGCGGTATAAAAGTCGAGATCTTCTTCAGAACACCAGCTACCCAGTTTGCCGGGGTCCGGTGTATCTGAAAGCAGATCTGCATCAGCAGGTCTTGGTGAAAATTCAGAAATATCTACATCGCCTGAAGCCATATGGTAAAACTTGCGCAGTGATTGCTTAATATTTTGTTCTAATTCGGCTTCTGCGATGCCGGGTTCCTGAAAATAGAGCTGATAAAAGAACATGTCTTTAAAAATCGCTTTCAGCGTATCCAGTGGGGGTGCTTCGGCGCGAGGACTAAAAGGTACAGATAACGCACCGACGGCTGAAACTTTATCTGGATGAAACAAGGCCGTGCTCCATGCTGTGGGCGCGCCCCAGTCGTGACCAATAACAACAGCCGTCTCGTGGCCTAAGGCTGGTATCAGGCCAATGATGTCATTCACTACTTCAACTTGGTTGTAAGCGAGGATTTCGTCCGGTTTATCGCTTTTGCCATAACCGCGCATATCCGGTGCAACAACATGGTAACCCGCGTTGGCGATTGGCTCGAACTGATGTCTCCATGAATACCAGGATTCAGGAAAACCGTGAAGTAGAATGACAAGCGGGCCATTCCCCTGTTCGGCAATGTTGAGCGTAATGCCATTAGTGTCGACGCGTCTCTGTTTTATTGCCCCGTGGTTAGTCATGCACGCCCTCCTATAATTTGTCCGTTGGCGGCGTCGGTATATCCCTCTGCATGGGTGTAGGCGATATCACCGCCAATGACCACGGTGTTGACGCCGATACTGTCGCGTACATATCGATAACCATCGCCTGGTACGTCCTGGACATAGTATTCCTCGCCACGATCTATCGTCTTCGCGTCGAAGATCGTGATGTCGGCTGCATAGCCAGGCTTCAGGAGTCCGCGATCTTGAATACCCCAAATTTCAGCCGGGTCTGCAGTCACTTTCTTAACCGCGGCTTCGAGTGACATGGTTGGAGTTTCTCGCACAAAGCGGCTGAACAGGTAGCCGGTATCGCCGTAGGTAGAAAAAGAAAGGATGTGCGCGCCGCCATCGCTTGCGCCAATCATGACATTGGGATGAGTAAGCAGCGAGCCAACTTTGGCATCATTGTTGTGGCCCATGTCAGCAGCGAGAAAATGCGCGTCCAGATCTTCTTCCAAGGATAGGTCAATCATGACGTTCAAAGCATCAGTGCCGCGTGACTCTGCAATTTGCGTCAGCGTTTTTCCGACGTATTGTTGATTGGCCTCTGTTTTTACTTGCCTTAGAATCAACCCTTGCCATAACTTCATCATGGGTTGCGCTTCCGCGACCATTTTCGCTCGTTGGTCCTTGTCTTTAAATGATGCAACGATGCTTTCGACCGTACCGAAACGAATCACCGAGTACCAGGTGCGTAGTCGCATGAAAAGCAGGCTTGGTATCGCGAAACAAAAACTGATATCTATTGGACGCGTTTGTACCTGAGGCCAGACTCTTGCGCCAGCGTCCATTTGCTCGTCGATGCGAGACATTATCCGATCAACGCCATCAAAGTTGTCTGCATTTACAAATAAGGGTGAAAGCGTTGTCGTGATATCGTGTTTTCGACTGAGGTCTGCGAGTTGATCAATACGGGCAATGGTGAGGTCGGTATCAAAGAACTCGTGAACAACCTGCAAGATACGATCGTATTCTTTGAGCACCTCGCACAGTGCGTCTAATTCATGGGGCGTCGCGTATCGGCTCGGAACCGGTTGTAGTCGCTCATCCATGTCCACAAAACTGGTAGACAAGCCTATTGCGCCTGCATCTAGACATTCGCGCAGTAACTTCTGCATATCGGCGATCTCTGTTTCATCTGCTTGTCGATGCATCGATGCCTGGCCCATGACCCATAGACGCAAAACACTATGACCGACGAGCGGGGCGACGTTGATCATCAGGTCTTGCTTAATGCGTTGGACAAATTCATCAAACGTTTCCCAATTCCATTCGACGCCTTCTTCAAACGCGATATGCGGCATTTCCTCGATTTGATTGAACATGCCGACGAGTTTCATTCGGTGCTCAGCTTTTAAGGGCGCGAGTGACAGTGAACAATTGCCTGGAACGATGGTTGTGACGCCATGTTCGATAGCCGGCTTGGCTGCGCCGTCCCAAAGCAGCTGAGCATCGAAGTGGGTATGAGGGTCGATGAATCCCGGTGAGACAACCAGTCCGTTTGCATCCACCTCTCGTGCCGCAGGTTGGTCAATCTGACCCACTTCCACAATCTTGCCGTCCTTGATCGCGACATCAGCGTTGTATGCTGATGCGCCAGTTCCATCGATGATCTGACCATTTTTGATAATCATGTCTAACATGGTATTTTTCTCCTAATATCTGTTGTACGCGGTTGTGAGCGCATCTCGAACTTTTTCCCAGCTATGACCGATAAGGTCCTCAGCTGTTTCAGCGTCGCAATCCTTCATGAGCGCGAGACCACTGGCATGATCCAAACTGACCTCTGATGCGCTGCCGTTTTCAAATTCAATTTCTAAAACCATCTCCGCTATGCCTTCGTGTGCGGCGGCGAGTCGAACCGCTCTAATTTTCGGCTTGCTCATGCGGTTAGTGGGGCTTCAAGGAAAATGACATCACTGGGCAAGATAGGGTTACCTGCTCTGGGTGCATCGTCGTCCGGCGCCCTGCGCGCGAATACGTGCAGATTCCAGCTTTGAATTTTTGCAACCGCGTCTTCCTGACTAGTATCCGTCAATTCTCTTGCGGCTATCGAAGCCCAGGTGTCTTCGGCCTCGGGAAAAATAGATTTTCTAACGGTTTTCATGTTTGTTACCCCATGCGTTCGTGTCGTCTGAAATTGACTGAATCTCCGCGACTTTCTGGCAAAGACTCTTGTAGTTGTATGATCTGATCCAGAAGCGCTTCTCTAGCTGCTTCTGTTGCTGCGCCTGCGAGGGTCACGGCAAACGTGTAGTGTCCTCGAGTTTCTAGTTCTTTCAATGTGATCTGATCGTTAGCCCAGAGCTGTATCCAGCTATAAAATTGCATGCTAAGCGTGATCGATAATGAGTCCGCATTCATGCGGGGTGATATGTACTCGTGTTGGATAGCCTGTTGAACAAGATGCTTCATGAGTGCTTGTCGAGGCAAACCAAAGTTGCTTTTAAGCGTCTTGTCGGTTTCACGGTTCAACGCGAGTGCCCCGGTCTTATAATAATTAGGTTGTTCAGCGAAAAGCTGCGACGAGACGGAGACTAGATTAAAAATGCGATCAATCGGGTTGCTGTCGATAGATAGTAGGCGGTCTTTAAAATCATCGAGATCAGTGTCCATGACCGCTGAAATAATCCCTTGTTTCGAGCCGAAGAGATTGTAAGGGGTGGCCAGACTTACCCCGGAGGCATCAGCAAGTTGGCGCATAGAAAAACCGGTCGAACTTCGGATCCTCATCAGCTCGCGTGCGGCCTTGATGATTTGACCGCGCTTGTCGCTTTTGTTCTGTTCTCGTTTACTCAAAGGTCAGAATACCTCGTTAAAACACGACAATATCAAAATATAAACGCGTTATAAAGTTTTTAGAACGCGTTTATAAATTTTGGAGAGGATGACATTTACGACAGACAGATAGGCATCCGATAGGTGTTTGGCATACATCGTGATACCCCTAGACGCTAAGCTGGGCTAAGGTGCTCGTGCTAATATTTGCTAGCTAATGTGAGGACCATGATGAACCAACTTGATCATATTGTAATAGCGCATCCGGACCTAGATCTGGCCATTGAAGCCTTTGCGGATTTGACCGGGTGTAGACCCGCCTATGGTGGTCCGCATCTAGGCGGTGGGACGCATAATGCGCTGGCTTCTCTGGGTGATTCCGTGTATCTCGAACTCATCAGTCCTGATCCGGCTCAAATCGATAAGCAGTCCCCGCAACAGGCGGGTAATTTGGGCCAAAGAATCGCAACGCTCAAAGAAAATCAAGTGCTGGCCTGGGCTATCAGGTCCGGTATTCTGGATCAGATGGCTGGAAACCTACATGGTTTTGAGACGGCGATGCCTTTTGATATGTCACGAAAACAGCCTGACGGATTAATGCTCAACTGGCAGCTTATGAATTTGCGCCACCATGACTTGAAGGGCTTTGCGCCATTTTTTATTGATTGGCTGGCTTGCCCGCACCCAGCGGGTGCTAATCCTGTTGCTGGAGAATTTGTCTCACTCACGATTTCACATACCGATCCGAGGCTTGGAAAAGTGATTAGTGAGACGGAAGGTGTGGACTTTGTTCAGGGTGCGCCGGATTTCAGTCTCGAATTTGAGTCGCCAAAGGGTAGCGTTGTGTTGAGTCAGCAGGCTTTGGAAGGTTTCTGGCCCTAGCCGCCAACGAGAAGCCGCCAACGAGAAGCCGCCAAACAGAAAAGCCGCTGCCAATAATCGACAGCGGCTTTTGTTTACATCAGGGATAGACTTCCCTTATTCGAACAATTCACCACCGCAGGCTGAGGCCGTTGTCCCATGCTCTTCGAAAGCCTTGATGACGTTGGCACCTGTGCGCCAGCGGTGCACTTCATCCGGACCGTCGACAAGCCTTTGCGAGCGGATGCCGGTATACCAGCGCGCGAGCGGTGTATCTTGGCTGTAACCCAATGCGCCGTGTAACTGTATTGCTGTATCAACGACCTGGTGAACCATATGGGCGAGAAACACTTTGGCGATGCCGTTTTCCTGCCTCAAGTCTTCGCCTTTCTCTGCTTTGTATGCAATGTGTAACAGCATCAGTCGGGCTTTATATATCTCTGCGGCACAATCCGCCATCATCCACCTGACGCCCTGGCGATCCGCCAAACGTTTGCCAAAGGTTTCACGCTGAGTGACATGTCCTGCCGCAAGATCAAGCGCTCTTTGTGCCATGGCAACGTTATGCATGCCATGTCGCAATCGTCCGTAGGCAAGCCGATGTTGGCCCATGTTGAACCCTTGTCCTTGACCGCCAAGAATGTTCTCACGCGGCACCCTCAGATCGTCAATAATGATCTCAGAATGTGACCCGCCAAGTTTGAGCCCAAGCTCTGTATGGGGTTGCATAGTCTCAATATTACGCACGATTTGATAACCCGGGTTCGGCAGTTCAACGATGAATGTACTGTATTGCTCATGCCGGGGTGCTTCTGGATTTGTCTTCGCCATGACCACGGCAATATCTGCAACGCTGGCGGATGAACTGAACCATTTCTCGCCATTAAGAACCCATTCATCACCATCGAGTTCTGCCGTGGTTTGCATGCCCGTCGCATCTGCCCCTGCGGCTTTTTCGGTCATGGAATAACAAATGCGTTTCTCACCGTTAAGTAGTGGAATCAGAAATTTCTCTCGCTGGTGCTCGGTGCCATGTTCCAGCAGGGTGAGCATCGTCGCATCATCGGGTCCCTGAGTGTTCATGGAAAGCGCGCCAAGAAAACTTTCGCCAAGTTCCATTTGAACCAGCGCGTTTGCTAATGGCCGAAGACCCATACCTCCGTGTTCTACTGGTACAAAGGGGCACCAGAGTCCCTGACCCCTGGCCTTGTTTCTCAGTTCTGCGAGAACAAAGTCAAAGTTGTCAGCGGTGCAGTTTTCCTCCGCTGGGATAACTTCTTCCTGAACAAATTTGCGCACCTTGTTGCGGACCGCCTTCGTCTCTTCAGGGATCTCAAAATCAATCATCTTACTTGCTCCTGGGGTATTTGAATGATTGTTGTATCACCGCAAGTAGCAATTGTGCAAGACAAGAACGTGAATGACATGGGTTGGATGCCGAAACCGAGTAGCGTGCTCAGGTTGTTACACGTTTGGCAGCCTTCATTGCGAGATACCATTCGATCAGTATGAGGTTAGGTACCCAGGCTATCCATGAGACCGTCGGATAGGCATCAACAAAATCGACGCCGGCAGCGGCGAACAATCCAAGATAGATGCGTAACATGACTGCGCCGAAGGTCATTGAATAATTGCGCATCATCCAAGCGCGGTGCGATGCAATGTCGCCTCTGCGGATACTAACGTAGGCCTGCCAACCGCTGAATAGCCAAACGACCGCCAGCGTGCCGAAACCAAAGTGGGCAACGAGGCCGCCATCGGATCTCGGTGCGATCACAAGGCCGCCAACGCCTCCCACGAGAACAAACGACAGATAAATTCGCCCGAGCCAGCGGTGAAAATTAATGTGATCTGTTCGCAATTTAGGCCAAAACTGAAATCCTCCGGTGATAATGACAACTGCGCCACCAATGATGTGCATGGAGGAAAAAACAGGCCATTCTGCGAACTTGGCCTGAATCTCGGGAGATCCCAGTATACCGGTCTGAAAGGCGATCGCGTATAAGCCAATAGCAACGCTGAGGATGATCATTAATCCGATGCCGAGGTTTGTAAGTCGACCCGCGTTACTGTGAGTCCCATTATTTTGGGTCCCCGTAATGTGGGTCCCCGTATTGTGGGTGAAGGTTGCTGCCGTATTTCTGTTCATTTAAGGTTGCCTGGGGTGGGGCGTTTCATCTTTACAATGGCAAGATTATAGTTTAATTTTGACAGTGTAAAGATATAAGCTACACACAATGCGATAAAAGGAGCCGTATGCAAGCTAAAAAAGCTGCCTACCATCACGGGTCACTGAAGAAGAGTTTGCTGGCTGCCGGTGATTTGGTGTTAATGGAAAAAGGCTTCAAGGGATTTACCTTTCGTGAATGTGCCCGACGCGCGGGTGTTTCCCATGCGGCACCGAAACACCATTTTGGCGATGTCACCGGTTTTTTATCGGCACTGGCAACGATAGGATTTGACCGATTGACCAAAGCGTTAATAGCGGGTATCCGAAAGGCAAAAGATCTCGATGAGGAATTTCTGGCGACAACCCGGGCCTATTCAAAGTTTGCAGAAGACTATCCTGAGTATTTCAGAATTATGTTCCGTGACGATTTGCTTGCGACGGAGTCAGTGGAGCTGGGGCTTGCCGCGCGCAGGACGCTGACGGAATTGACGAATGTTATTTTGCGGCAGCGCGGGGAGAGAGAAATTTCTGTTGGCGAACTCAAAGACTATACAAAAGCAGAGGACGTGTTAGGGGATATTGTGCTTGGATGGTGCCATATTCATGGTTTTGCACATTTGAAACTTGAACATCAGTTACCCGTTGTCAGTAAGAGTATGGAGAAGAGAGTCATCAAAGCCTCGTCCGCTCGGCTAGCGCAACTCATTCGGCGAGATGCGACACCTGATCTTCACTGACAAATTTCAAAAAGACATCCTCTCATGCTATTTGTTAGGTACTCTGGCACATCGTGCCTTGCGTCGAGATTGTTACGCTAGCTTAATTGCGAATGAAAGCTATTCTGTGACGGTATGGAAGTTAATCTTCACCTCGCTGGTCGCCCAGGCTTGAAATGATTTAGATAAATGCCTTGAATAGCGCTGGGAGAAATGAAAATCTATTGCGGCTCTGTCTACCCACTCTTCATAAAAGAACATACAGTTTTCCTTCTCTGGAGAGATGAGATATCGATGACTGATGCAGCCGGGTTCCAGTCTGGATTGCTCAACATGGGATTTAGCCAAGTCCAATGCCGCTTGCCATTTTGATTCATCGATTGTAATTTCAGAAGTGATGATAATCATCTACGTGACTTCCTTTGAAAAATGGTTTCGCCGCCAACGACAGTGCGCATTACTCTGACATTTCTTATGTTTTCCGGCGCAATTTCAAGCAGGTTTTTGTCCAAAATAATAAAGTCAGCAAGTAATCCTGGTTTCAGTTGGCCTTTAACATTTTCGTCAAATGAAGCATACGCAGCTGTGCGGGTATAGGCGGTAAGCGCGTCTTCAACGCTTATTTTTTCCTCTGGAACCCAGCCATCGGGATGCTCGCCATCCAGCGTGCTTCGAGTGACCGCCGCGTAAATACCTGTAAGAGGAATGGGGGGAGCCACATACCAGTCACTGCCGAAAGCAACGTTAGCACCTGCATCTAATAATGACTTGAAAGCATAAGTTGATTTGGCGCGTTCTGGACCGATAACCTCTTCTGCCCACCTGCCGTCATCAATAGCGTGGTAGGGCTGCATGCTGGCTATCACGTTCAGGTCCGCGAAGCGTTTGAAGTCCTGAGGGGCGATATGTTGGGCATGTTCAATTCTGAAACGACGGTCTCTTTTTCCGTACTCTGCGAGTGGGTCATCGAGGGCATCAATATCTGCATAGATGTCGAGCAAAGTGCTAATTGCCCTGTCTCCAATCGCGTGAACAAGCACATGTAATCCTGCTTGGTCTGCCGATGTAATCCAGTTGGCCATATCCGTAGCTTCATTGATAAAGAACCCTCGGTCTGACGGTGCGTCGGTGAATGGCTGGAAAAATGCTGCGGTATGCGAACCCAGTGATCCGTCCATAAAACCCTTCAGACCGCCGATTTTCAACCAGTGATCTCCATCGCCATTGAGTTCGACTTCTTTTGCAAGCCGGCGCCAGTCTCTCAGCGGTACAGATTGGTAGATTCTGGTTTTCAGGCTGCTTTTTGCTGCAGCGCGTCTGAATGTCGCTAAGCTCTGCCAATCGCTCATGTCGTGAACGCTGGTGACCCCATGAGAGGCTGTATATTCGCTGGCAGCTTTCAGGGCTGCGTCAAGTTGAGCAGCCGTTGGGGTTGGCACCGCTCTGAGCACAAGGTCCATCGCGTTGTCTTTAAAAATACCGGTAGGGTTCCCGTCGGCGTCACGAACGATCTTGCCGCCAGCGACGTCAGGCGTATCAGCCGTAATATTTGCAAGCTTCATGGCTGCGGCGTTCGCTAGCAACATATGGCCATCAAGACGATTGATGAGTAGAGGGTTGTTCGGGGTTACCTCGTCCACCCAGTCGTGTCTGGGTAGTTCTCCTCCCCAGTTTTTGTGATCCCAATCGCCATTCAGTATCCAGTCCCCAGGCATCAGGGTGTTGGCATAGGTGGCAATGCGGGCGACAAATTCAGCTTTAGTAAGCGCATCACGTAGCTTTACCGAGGATAAAGCGAAGCCACCGTCTAAAAAGTGTACGTGTGAATCAATGAATCCGGGTACCACGATGCCTTCCGGAGCATCAATGACTTCTGCTGCTGCTTCCACAAGATGTGAAACCTCGGCGTTAGTGCCCGTCTGCACGATATATTCATCTTGTATCGCCATCGCCTCGACCCAGGGTTTTTCGAGATCACCCGTCCAAATTTTTGCGTTCGTGATGACAATATCCGCGCCGGGCACTTTCTGGCTGCCTGTTTCGCCACATGAAACAAGCGCAGCAAGGGCCAAAAAAGTGACGATTCTTAATATTTTCATAGGGTTTCTCCTAATTCCATCTTGAGAGAAGTTTCTTTCGAGAGATACACTTCGGGTCTGGGTTTACGATCAAAAGACCTGTATAAAACCAATAGTCGGTCTGGGCTTTCTTGTAAAAGTCAGATCATAACATTTGTTTATCACGAGTCAGACATGCCTGAATTGCTAGTACAGGGTTTAACACTTGCTGCCTATGGCATGGGGACCGTGTTTATATTTCTCTCCCTGCTGGTTGGCGCTACGGTGGTGATGTCAAAATCCGTCAATCACTTGTCGAACCGGTCGGTTGAAAATGAAACATCTGTTGTGCCTTCGACAAGGTCGCAACCACTGACTAGGGCCACCGATGCCGCTATAAATCCAGAAATTCTGGCTGCTATTACCGGCGCGATCACCGCTCATCGTGGAAATAATAGCGCGCAGCACGATGAGGGCGCTGAATCAGGAAACAATAAATAAACCAACATTGAACTTTTCGACTATGACCAATAAAAACAAGTTAGGGATTACGGATGTTGTATTACGTGATGCGCATCAGTCGCTATTTGCGACTCGACTTCGTCTGGATGACATGTTGCCGATTGCTGCTAAGTTGGATGCAGTGGGTTTCTGGTCTCTCGAGAGTTGGGGCGGTGCAACGTTTGATGCTTGCATAAGGTTCTTGGGTGAAGATCCATGGGAACGCATTCGCGAGTTAAAAAAGGCCATGCCCAACACGCCGCAGCAGATGTTGTTCCGTGGACAAAATATTCTGGGTTATCGCCACTATGCTGATGACATTGTTGACAAGTTTGTTGAACGAGCGGCCATCAATGGTGTGGACGTTTTCCGTATATTTGATGCGATGAATGATCCGCGCAACCTTGAGGCTGCGATCAAAGCCGTGCGTAAACAGGAAAAGCATGCCCAGGGCACCATTTCATACACCGTGAGCCCTGTCCATAGTGTTCCAGGCTGGGTAGAAATGGGTAAGCAACTTGAATCGATGGGGGCTGACTCTATTGCTATCAAGGATATGGCGGGCTTGTTGACGCCTTACATCGCGTTTGAACTGATCACGGAACTCAAGAAGGCCGTTGAAATACCCATTCACATGCAATGTCATGCGACTACCGGCATGTCGACGGCAACGTACTTGAAATCGGTAGAGGCCGGTATCGACAATGTCGATACAGCAATTTCATCGATGAGTATGACCTATGGACATTCACCCACCGAGTCTTTGGTCGCGATACTTGAGGGTACCGAGCGAGAAACCGGTCTCGATATTAATTTGCTCGAAGAAATCGCCGCCTATTTTCGAGAGGTCAGAAAGAAGTATGTAGATTTTGAAGGTTCGCTGAAGGGTATTGATTCGAGAATCTTAGTTGCACAGGTGCCCGGTGGTATGTTGACCAATCTTGAGGGGCAGTTAAAAGAACAAAATGCAGTTGAAAAATTGGATGAGGTATTACTAGAGATTCCTCGGGTAAGGGAAGACCTTGGTTTTATTCCTTTGGTTACGCCAACGTCACAGATCGTGGGCACTCAGGCCGTGCTCAACATCCTGACGGGTGAACGTTATGGGAACATCACGAAGGAAACAGAAGGTGTTTTGAAAGGCGCGTATGGCGCGACGCCTGCGCCTGTAAATGCTGACCTGCAGGCGAGAGTTTTACAAGGAGAAGCGGCAGTAACCTGTCGTCCCGCGGACTTGCTGGTACCTGAGTTTGAGACGCTGAAACAGGAGCTGATATCCCTTGAGACTGACAAAAGTCTGATTTTTGGTGAAAACATCGATGATGATGTGCTGACCTATGCGTTGTTTCCTCAACCTGGTCTCAAGTTTTTGGCTAACCGTCATAATCCGGATGCATTTGAGCCGGTCCCACAGCTGGCAGCTGCTGTTGTCGATGTCCAACGCCCAGGTCAGGCTGTCTTAGATGCCTCTGAGGTCTACACCGTTGAGGTACAAGGACAAGCTTACGTCGTTAGAGTGACGCCGGGAGGCGATATCGAATCCACGACCCCCGTCGCGCCGCCACAGACGCAAGTTTCAGCACCACCTACGCAGACGAGCATAGGCATCACTGCGCCCTTGGCCGGTAACGTCTTCAAGGTGCTAGTGAACCCAGGAGATGTCGTGGCGAGTGGTGATGTTGTTGTCGTACTCGAAGCGATGAAGATGGAAACCGAAATTCGAGCAATTAGCGGGGGTGCAGTAAGTCAGGTGCTTGCAAGAGAGGGTGACGCGGTTTCGGTCGGCGCAACCCTTGTGACGCTGAATTAACATGGAGCAGCTACTGGGTCCAATGATGGAATTGTGGCGCGCCACAGGTGTGTATCAGCTAACGATGCCGCAATTCTTTATGATCTGCATTGCGCTAGTGCTTTTATACTTGGCGATTGCGAAAGGTTTTGAGCCGCTACTGCTAGTGCCCATAGGTTTTGGTGGCTTGCTGAGTAATATTCCCGGTGTCGACATTGCGGTGGGTGAAGGTGTGCTTCATCAGTTCTATGTAATCGGAATCGAAACAGGGATTTTTCCGCTTGTCATTTTTATGGGTGTTGGCGCCATGACAGACTTTGGCCCATTGCTCGCAAATCCAAAAACACTATGGCTTGGGGCGGCAGCACAGTTTGGTATTTTTGCAACTCTGATTGGTGCCGTAGGGTTAACGAGCCTGGGCATTTTCGATTTTTCCATCAAAGAAGCGGCGGCTATTGGCATCATCGGTGGTGCTGACGGTCCGACAGCGATCTATGTCGCGGGGATTCTTGCGCCGGAATTACTGGGCGCAATCGCGGTGGCTGCCTACTCCTATATGGCTTTGGTGCCGCTAATCCAGCCACCAATTATGCGAGCGCTAACAACTCAAGCAGAGCGGGAAATCGAAATGACCCAGCTGAGGGATGTCTCGCAGGCTGAAAAGATCTTTTTCCCCATTATGTTGTTGTTACTGGTTGCGCTGATGGTTCCTAGCGCTGCGCCTTTATTGGGTATGTTTTGCTTCGGTAATCTTATGCGCGAATGTGGTGTCGTGGCGCGTTTGAGTGACACAACCCAAAACGCGCTAATCAATATCACAACGATATTGCTGGGATTATCCGTTGGATCAAAGTTGCGTGCTGAACAGTTTTTGGTGGCTGAGACACTGGGTATCCTCGCGTTGGGTATGGTGGCGTTTTGCATTGGTACTGCAACAGGCGTGTTGATGGCGAAATTGATGAATGTGCTATCGACCCGCAAGATCAACCCGCTGATTGGCGCTGCGGGGGTTTCTGCCGTGCCTATGGCTGCCAGAGTTGCTAACAAGGTTGGCCTAGAAGCCAATCCTCATAATTTTTTGTTGATGCACGCAATGGGTCCAAATGTGGCTGGCGTCATCGGCTCCGCCGTGGCAGCCGGTATCCTGATTCAGTTTGCTGCTTGATTGGACTCAAGTTTTCTGTTTTTGAAGTGAGGGGCGATAAGACGGGTCTAGATTAAATTCCTTTCGCCACTTTGTTGATGGGCAATTGAATGCGAGGTGACAGGACGTCAGCTGAAGGGGTTCTTTGGTGGCTGGGTTGCCATACTGCCTATCCCCGATGACCGGAAATCCAATTTCCGCGAGGTGTTTTCGAATTTGGTGTTTTCGCCCTGTCTCGATATCAACACTCAGTAAAGTTCGGTCACCGATTTGTTCCAGAACTCTGTAATGAGTGATGGCAGATTTACCGTCAAGATCAGTAGAGATTTCGCCGTTTACCTGCACATTTCCTTCAACAATGACCTCATAGTTTTTATCTACTTTGCGCTTGCTGAATTGATCAGAAAGATTTGCTGCTGCACCCTTGTTGTGCGCGACGACCATCAGACCTGAAGCAAATCGGTCGAGACGGTGAACAATAAATGTTTCCTTGTTCGTCGTTCGCTCAATCCAGCGATTTATTGCGCAATGATCTCCGTATTTTGAACCCGCAGATAGCAGACCCGAGGGTTTATTCCAGACAGCATAAGAACCCTCATCGTGAATTAACTGTGGCGCTGGTGGCACCTCGTCGAGTACCGCAAGATCGTAGTAAAGTTCGAGCTGATCACCTTCATTCATGATGGTTTTGGCCCGTCTGATACGTCTAAAGCTGGATGTGCCCTGCGCTTTGCGCCAGGCGGCACCTTTGGCCATAGCATCCTTTACACGCGACTTGGGCAGGCCTGACGCCGACGCGAGTAGATTTACGGCAGTATCGCCCTTGTTTTCCAGAGTTACCGTCACAGCGGCATTGGGAGAGCTAGGCTTATTGATGACTTTGTACCTGCACGGCGAAATTGTCCTGTTGCTTGTAATTTTGTGCGCAAGCTTCAGCGCAGCGCCATTCTGCCTTGATTACGCTTCCCTGTGAATTAGAGATTGACACTGTTATTGCATGTTTGTACTTTAAGTGCCCCGATATAGCAGCAGCTATACCCGCAAGTTTTAATAAACCCGCCCGAACTGGCGAAATTACCGAGAGAGAGAAAACATGCAAGAGCATTTGAAATTTTATATTGATGGCGAATGGGTCGATCCGGCAACACCGGCTACGCTCGACGTGATTAACCCTACAACCGAAGCGCCTTTTGCGACTATTAGCATGGGTAGCGCTGCCGATGTCGAAAAAGCTGTAGCCGCCGCGAAAACGGCTTTTGAGAGCTTTTCAAAGACAAGTGTTCAGGAACGTATGGAACTGCTGGGCGCGATATTAGGCGAATATACCAAGCGGTATGACGAAATCGCCGCGGCTATTTCAACGGAAATGGGCGCGCCGATCTGGTTGTCCAAAGCAGCACAAGCGGCAACGGGCCAAGCGCATTTCGCCACCACCCTCGAGCTTCTTAAAACCTACGCCTGGGAAGAAAAGAAGGGTGCCTACCTGCTGCGCAAGGAGCCTGTAGGTGTTTGTGGTCTGATTACGCCGTGGAACTGGCCGATTAACCAGATTTCCTGCAAGGTGGCGCCCGCACTGGCAGCAGGTTGCACCATGGTCTTGAAGCCTAGTGAGGTTGCACCGGTCAATGCAATTTTGCTTGCAGAGATTTTGGATGCTGCTGGGGTGCCTAAAGGTGTTTTCAATTTAGTTAATGGCGATGGTCCCAGTGTAGGTGAGGCCATGTCTTCCCATCCTGACATCCACATGATGTCATTCACTGGCTCTACACGTGCCGGTGTTCTTGTCGCGAAAGCGGCGGCGGATACCGTTAAACGGGTTTCGCAGGAATTAGGCGGCAAGTCAGCGAACATCGTACTCGAAGATGCCGATCTTCAAACGGCAGTGGCCGGTGGTGTCTCTCAGGTGATGACTAATTCCGGGCAGTCCTGTAATGCGCCTACCCGTATGCTTGTGCCTAAAGCGAAGCATGATGAAGCACTCCAGATCGCCAAAGCAGCGGCTGAAGGCGTAAAGCCTGGCGATCCTTTCACCGATGGTACTGTGATTGGTCCTGTTGTGAGTGAAGTTCAATTTGAGAAAATTCAGGGGCTGATTCAAAAGGGTATTGATGAAGGCGCCACGCTTGTAGCAGGCGGCACCGGGCGTCCTGATGGGCTCAATGCCGGTTACTTCGTTAAGCCGACAGTGTTTGGTGACGTTAATAACGACATGACCATCGCGCGCGAGGAAATCTTTGGACCAGTGCTCTCGATACTGCCATATGAGACAGAAGCGGAAGCCATCGAGATTGCCAACGACACGCCTTATGGTTTGTCTGGCTATGTTCAGTCTGGCAGTGTGGATCACGCGGTTGAGGTTGCCTCACAAATCCGAACCGGTAATGTTCATATCAATGGCTCTGGACCTGACTTCGGTGCACCTTTTGGTGGCTACAAACAGTCTGGTAACGGTCGTGAGTGGGGCGAGCTTGGTTTTGAAGAATTCCTCGAAACGAAAGCGATGTTTGTACCTGCGGCATAAACACAGATGATGTGATTAAAAGCGCCTCATTTGAGGCGTTTTTTTTGCCTGTAAGCTCAAGCCGACAGCCCCAACCGCTCTGTCTTGGTCGCGATACGCTGTTTTAATCGACGATGCCGTGCTTCTGTCAGAGGGTATCGCCACATAACCGGCAGAGCAGCACAATGAATGGCAGCCGGTATCACAGTATAGAGCATGGTCAACCAGAACAGTGAAGAAGCGGAATTTCCTTCAGGTGTTAGTGCCATTGCGACATCGGCCGTTGGATCAAACCCAACAAAGGCAAATGCAGCGAGTGCAGCAGCGCCTCCTAATGCATAAGCACCTTTGCGCAGGAATCCCCATATCGCAAAGTAAAGTCCTGCACGATGCTCTCCGGTGCGCGCGAAATCGATATCCACGGTATCCGCAGCCATCGACGCTGCCAGTGTTGGCATGGCGGCGACGGAGAATCCCTTTAAGGTCATGACAAATAAAAACAAGCCAAAATTCCCCTCGGGAACAAACGGTAGCATACAAGCACATATTGAGTACCACACCACGCATGCGATGAAGGTTTTGTGTTTGCCGTGCCTTCGGCTTATGGCCATCCAGGGTGACACGCCGATGACAGAAGCTGTGTAGTAGACCAGTATATAGAGGGGGTACAGTTCTCCTGCTTTTACAACATGTTTTACAAAGAAGTAGGAGCCTGCTGCAACGAGCGCAATACCAAAAGTTGTGACAACGTAAGTGAAGATGATGCGCAAATAAGGGCCGTTATGGCGGATGATTTTCAAGCTGGCAATAAAGGTCGTGCGCTCACCCGCAACTTCTTCCTGCTTAGGCTCCGGAGCAAATACCAGCGCAAGAACAACAGTTGCTGGAATGGCGAACATGACGAAGTTCGCTAGCCAACTCAGGATGACATCAATGTTGCCGGCACGGGTTGCCATGACTTGCTGAAACTCGTTGCTGAAATTGGCGGCCATTTGAGCGATGTCACCAGAAGAGTTATCCAGATAGATAGCCAGCGCCGCAAGAAGAGGAAGCAGGTTAAATGAAACGTTCCCGGCAAAGTGGAACTGTTCGCGGCGGCCACTAATATGGGTACGTTGCTCGTAGTCATCTGACATTTCTGCGCCCCAGGCATAATAGGGCAAGGCGATAATGGTGTAAGCGACGTATAGAAGCACCATCCATGTGCCAAAATACCACATGGTTGGCGCGTCAGGAGGCAGGAAAAGTTTGTATAGCGACAGCATCAACAGTGGTGTGCCGATCACGATCCAGGGTTTTCTGCGCCCCCAGCGCGTGTTGGTGCGATCTGTAATCACGCCCATCAGAGGATCGGTAATAGCATCGGAAATTCGAGCGCAAAAAATCAAAATGCTCATTGCGTATAGCGGAATACCTAACTCTGCATAGAAGGGCAATACGTAGAGGTTTACAGGAAGCAGGGCCATCGACACAGGTAGATATAGCGAGCCGTAACAAAGAATACTAAATTCGCTGACTCGTTTTTGAGGCTTCACACTTTACCTTCTCGTTCGCTGTGTCTAGGACCGATCCTACACCAATTTGTTGTTGGAAAAACAGTTGGCTGTGTATTTGCCTTAGGGGTGATAGCATTCATCAACAGATTCAGATTGTAGAGTAACGAAACATGAGTAACCCTTTCCTCAAACCATTGCCCGACACTGGCATCCCAGCATTTGACCAGATCGAATTCGAACATTATCGCGAGGCCTTTAATCTGGGCTTTGCTGAGCATACGGCAGAAATCGAAGCCATTATTAACAATCCGGAACCGGCGACATTTCTGAATACAGTCGAGGCGATGGAGCGAAGTGGTAGGCAGCTTGGTCGTGTTGTCAGTGTTTTCTGGAATCTGACTTCTTCTGATACAAACGAGAAGATCCAAGCGCTGGAAATGGAGGTCGTGCCAGAATATGCCGTCCACCATGGCAAGATTTCCTCCAATCCAGCACTGTTCGCGCGTATCAAAGCAGTCGTTGATGGCGGTGAGAATCTTAAGGGTGAAGAGAAACAGCTACTGGATCAAACTTACCAGAGCTTCGTTCGTGCCGGAGCCGAATTGACGGATACAGATCGGGAGCGAGTCAATGCGATTAGTGAAGAACTGGCTGGGCTGACAACTGAGTTCGGCCAAAATGTGCTTAAAGATACCAACGAATTTGAATTGGTGTTGGAAGCGGGTGAGGATACTGCGGGTCTACCTGACTTTGTACTGGAGATGGGTAAGGCTGAGGCAGAGGCGCGGGATAAACCGGGCAAGTATGTCTTCACGACATCACGTTCTTCAATCACACCATTTTTGCAGTACGCAGAGAAACGGGATCGGCGAGAGCAGATTTACAAGGCCTACACAGAATGTGGCACACGCGGCACTGATAATCATCCGATTATCCAGCGGGTCGTTTCGCTTAGGTCAGAACGCGCAAAGCTGCTCGGGTTTCAGTCCCATGCGGATTTTATGTTAGATGACCGTATGGCGAAGACGCCGGAAGCTGTGACGAACCTGCTGGATCAGGTCTGGGCACCGTGTCAAAAGAGAGTAGCAGAAGAAGCTGCAGATCTGCAGGCGTTCATTCAGGGTGACGGAGGGAATTTCGAACTTGAATCTTGGGATTGGTGGTACTACACGGAAAAAGTCCGTCAGGGACGGTTTGATCTGGATGAAGAGGAAGTCAAACCCTACTTCCGGCTAGAGCATGTTCGAGACGGCGCTTTTGATGTGGCCAATAAGCTTTACGGTATTGTGTTTAAACCCCGCCCGGATCTGCCGGTCTATCATCCCGATGTGGTTGCTTATGAAGCAACAGAAGCGGATGGCAAGTTAATCGGCTACTTCCTATTCGATTTTTTTATGCGCCCGTCAAAACGAGGCGGCGCTTGGATGTCAGCGTTCCGTGATCAGTCTAATTTGGATGAGAAGGTTCATCCGGTGATCGTCAATTGTTGCAACTTTCCAAAATCTGATCCGTGTTTACTCGGTATGGATGAGGTCAGAACGCTGTTTCATGAATTTGGCCACGGACTTCACGGGCTCCTTAGTAATGTCAAATATGAAAGTCTGGGTGGTACAAATGTAAAGCAGGATTTTGTTGAGTTGCCTTCTCAAATTATGGAACACTGGGCGATGGAACCTGAAGTCCTTAAATCCTATGCTCGCCATGTCGAGACGAATCAACCGATCCCTGATGAACTTATCGAGAAGCTGAAAGCCTCACAAACTTTCAATCAGGGCTTCTCCACCACGGAATACCTGGCTGCCTGTTACTTGGATATGGCGTGGCACAAGGAAGCGGGCGCTGGTGATAGCACGGTCGACAAATTTGAGCAGGCAGCTATGGATCAGATCGGAAAGATTGGTATGGTTGATCCGCGATATAAATCTTCCTACTTCCAGCATATCTTTACTGGCGATCATTATTCAGCGGGATACTATGTATACATGTGGGCCGAGGTGCTGGATGCAGATGGTTATGAGGCTTTTCGGGAGCAGGGTATATTCGATGCGGAAACTGCAAAGTCGTTTCGAGAAAACATCCTTGAGAAAGGCGGTACGGTTGACCCCATGGCTCTTTACAAGACTTTCAGAGGGCGTGAACCCGAGGTTCAGCCTTTGTTAAAGAACCGGGGTCTATTGGCCTAAACTGCGACAGATGATTTTCCGTGCCGCGACAGGTTTTATGCTTGTCCCGGAAGAGAATGGTTGGGTTGTTGCTCATATTTCGGCGGCGGCCCAGCAAATTTACAGGAGCTGCCGTGCGAAGTCTCTCTGCATAACCTTGCCTGACTTCCATCTGCGACAACAGTCTTCAAAAATACATCTTGTTTCTATCTTTAGGAGGATCGCTAGAGACTTCGAACAATGCCCGCGGCAATGCCGATTTCTGGTGCAACCGTGTAGATAGAAACGTTAGGCTTTGAACCCCCGGCTTCCTTGTTAGCAGCGGCTGCTGCAATCCAGGCGTGTAATTCCATCGAACCAATACCAGCTTCTTCAACAAGCTTCTCTTGATCCCAATGATCAAATTCCTCTAATTTCCCCGAAATCAGCGTATCTAAAAAGCGTTGATCTGACGCCGCATTGAGGCGCATATCCTTCGCTGTGCGTTCTCCGCGGGCAATCATATCGGCCCCTTCATGATGCATGACATATAGGCGCTCTAACCACTGTTCAGCGGTCAAAGACGGAGACTTCTCTCCGCCTGAAACTTGCCAGGCTTCGACATCTTCCTCTCCGGAACCGAATTCCGGGTAATAGCGCCTAGGATGATGTGACATACCTCCAGAACCAATAAACAGCACGCGCTTGTCGAGGGTTCTTGCAAAACGACCGCAAGCCTCACCCATCAAGCGGGTGCGTTTAAAAGGCACAAAGGGCGTTGTAATGCAGTTAATAAAGACCGGTATCAAGGGTCGCTTTTCTAGCCCGCCTAGCATGTCAACAATCGTTTGTGAGAAAGCATGGTCGACGACCATTTGGTAGGAAATCGCAGGGTCGACATCATTGGCGCGTAAGTACTTAACGGCATCAAAGGCAATATCTGACGGCACACTGATAGACCCTGGGTAGCCGCCAATGTCGTTAGTCGCTTCTGCTGCGGCACCGACACAAAAAGCAGGCATCATTTTGAGAAAGAAGCCATTGAAGTGGTCTGAGCCGAATGCCATCACTAATTCCGGATCAAATTCCTCAATCGCAGCAGCGGTTGTTTTATAGGCATGCTGCAGCGCTTCCCAATTTTCAGGTTCTTTGCTGTAACAATGGAGTAGGGGGCTGTGCGAGGCACAAACCATTGCTGTACTCATGAGAAATTCACCAGAAAATGTTGTGTTGAAATGTCGTGTTGAAAATATTGTTCATGAACTATTGTCCACTTGGCCTACCGGTCCTTGATTTGAAGGGTCCACAAAAATTCTTTCGATATGACGACTCGAAATCCGCCAGTGGCCATCTGCACCACATTGATATTGGTCAATAAAGTCAGCGACCAGATAAGGGCTGGCCGACATGATCGGCGGCGCTTGATCGGCGGCAAACGTCATACAAACGCTGTGACCTGTGGCTTGGTTTTTTTCAGTCAATTCAATTCTTAGACCGCTGTATAAATGCCGAGCAGTTCGGACACCAGCCGCCGCGCGACGATCGAACAAACCTCTGATCTGCTCAATCCCAACCGTTACCCGACTCCCATGGGAATAGTGCGCATCATCAGTAAACAGCGCAATCAATGATTCTATGTTGCCGTGATCGAGGTGGTGGCAGAAATCCGTATTTAAATCCGTGATTGCCAATCGTGCCGCGATGCTTTCGATAGCCTCTAGCCTAAACGCCATGCGCCTATTTCCTTGTCTTCTATCACAATGGGGTTTTCTTGCGTGCCCAAGCCCTCGATGGTCACTGAAACGGGGCCTGCGACATGCTGAAAATTTGCATGGTGAATAGATTTACGATTGGCAGAAGGCTTGAAAGCTGTACCACAGGACACAACGTCACCGGGGTGCAGCGTATGAAACTGATTAATAAAGCTGAGTAGCTCTGCCACCTTATAATTGTAATATCGCGTGTTATCTTCCGCGATGATCTCACCACCAACGTGACATTGCACGGCCAGATCGTCCGGGTCGCGCACTTCATCTCGCGTGACTAACCATGGTCCCAAAACACCAAAAGTATCAGACCCTTTGTACCGGCCAGCATAGGATAAATGCTGTTCAACACGCCGTGTCTCATCAGGGTTATCTTCACTTGCGTAGATGGCCCAATACTGGAAAAGATCTTCTGCTCGCATCCCATTGCCAGTAATGTCATTCATCACACTGTAACCGGCAATATAGCCTGAGGCTTCAACGGCAGAAACATCGCGCATTGTCTTTCCTATGATCACAGCAAGCTCTGGTTCTGGATGTACGCTTCCATAGTACTTTCGTATAGCGATAGTTTCTTTGTGTCCTATCAAACAGGAAGCGGGTTTAAGGAAAAAAGCGGGGTGATCAGGTGCGCTAATTTTCCGTTCATTGCTGGCAGAATTGTTCATTGCGATTCCACAAATCTTACCTGGCTTTCGTACCGGTGGATGCCACGCAACTTCACTCTGAGGTATTAAAGTAGCTTTGCTTGGGTTTTCGTGAATAAACTGGATTGCCTTTTCAACCCTCGCTAATCCGTTGTCACCCTGCGCCAACAATGCAGTCATGTCCGCCGGTGTCTCGATATCTGCACCGAAACACGCAACCATTGCCTCTTTCACATTGACCAAGTGATCATCGTCGACAGCAACAGCGATACTGTCAGACCCTCGATAAGAAATGCTCGCTAACTTCATAGTAACTCGCCCCTAAGTTCTCCAAATGTTAGTAGAAGATGCCCAAAATGAATAAGGTAACAATAATCAAAGGTGCAATAAATCGTACGGAAAAAAGCCAACCCGTGTACAACATTGTATTGCTGATGCTGACAAGCTCTTTGCGTAAAATATCTCCTGACATTTTCCATCCGACAAAAATAACCAACAGCAATGCGCCGGCTGGCTGCATAATATAGGTAACAAAATAGTCAATCAGATCAAAAGGTGTTTTCTCCGCGAAAGTGACAAATTGTCCAAGCAGGTAGACATCGGACCAAATGTTGAATGAGAAAACCGTTGCGAGCCCAATCAACCATGTGATCAGGCAGATCACAAAAACGATCATTTTTCGGGTCACATCCCATTTTTCCTCAGCCCAGGCCACGACGGGCTCTATAAGACCTATTGAGGTCGTTAGTGCGGCAAATGTCAGTAGCAGAAAAAACAGCGTGCCAAAAAAAGTACCCGCTGGCATATTGCCGAAAGAAAGCGACAAGGACACAAAAATTAATCCTGGCCCCTCCGAAGGATCAAGACCATTCGCAAAAACAATAGGGAAGATCACAAAACCTGCGGCAATCGCAACCAACGTATCAGAAAATGAAATAATTAAGGCCGAGCGCGGTATGTTGACGTCTTTAGGTAAGTAAGCGCCGTAGGCCATCATTGCGCCAAAGCCAACACTCAGTGAGAACAAGGCTTGCCCGATCGCGCCAAGAATGACCGTAGGTGTAAGTTTACTAAAATCTGGGTTCAGCAAATACCGGAATGCGCCGATGAAGTCTGCCGTGACTGCAGAATATACGACAAAAAGTATCAACATAAGAAACAGCGTGGGCATCAGCACCGTCACCGCTTTTTCAATACCGTCATTCACACCGCGCATGACGATTAAACCAGTGACAATGACAAATATTCCTTGCCATGCTGCGAGTTCAACCGGGTTTGCTAACAGATTGTCAAATAGGCCGCTGACCTGCGTCGCATTCAGGCCCTCTAGCGAACCTGTCGCCAGTTTAGGGATATACGCCAAAATCCAACCGGCGATCACACTATAAAATGACATAATGAGAAACATGGCGAGAAAACCCCAGTAGCCAAAATAGCGCCAATACTGACTAGCGCCGGATTTTCGCGCGATAAAACTCACGGCGTTCACGGTACTTAGTTGTGCGTGACGCCCCACCAGAATCTCAGAAATTAATACAGGTGTTGCGATTACCACCACGGCGATGAGGTAGATCAATACGAAGGCAGCCCCTCCGTTGTCGCCGACCATGTAGGGAAACTTCCATATGTTACCCAACCCCACAGCTGAACCAATGGCGGCCAGAAGGAAGGTAGAGCGCGCCGACCAATTTGCATGCTTCACCATTTTCATCGCCCTGATTATTTTTTGTGGTTAAGCGTTCTTACTCTTAATTTTTACTCTTAATAAGTACTTCTGGTGCTTCAATCGAATCTAACCGAAATTGAAAACGGCAGATTAGACTCAGCATTTGAACTCGACCTTGGTGGAAGAAATACGTGAGTCTGAGTGCCGTACATGATGCTAACGGCTGTTAAAACTTAGATTACGCTATAATGTTGGTCGATTAATGCCATAATCTATTCATATTGCGTCATTCGATCGGCTGCCCAACTGGGTTTGGTCGCCTTATCTTCTGCAGCCAATTAGGAGCGACACATGCGTAAAGCACCAATAACGACCAATCTTGTACCTGAGTCGGTTGGTCTTCAGGCGACGCTGATTTCATGTTGGGTGCAAGTTGCTCACCGCGCTGCCATCCGATTTGGGTTGGATGCTGACGCAATATTTGTCGATGCAGGTATCGATCCTGCGGTACTTTACCAACCTGAATCTCGCATACCGTCGCACAAGGTGAAACTTGTTTGGGAAATGTCGGCACAGTTAAGCGGCTGCCCGACCTACGGTCTTCGGGCCGCGGAAGTGGCTTATCCCGGTATGTATCATGGATTGAGCATTGCAATCAGTTCAAGCAGAACCGTGGCAAGCATGATTTCTAAAATGATGCGGTACCGCCGCATCGTTGATACCTTATGTATTAATACGCTCGAAGAAACGGCAGACGAGGTGAGGTTTACTTGGGATCCAATTATTGGCTATGAAGCGGAGATTGGCGCTGAGGCAATGATTGCCTGTCTATTACAATTGTTTCGCTGGTCGGCGGGGTCCGAATTTTCTCCAAGCAGAATGACCTTCCAGCACCAGGAAAAAGGCCTTGCTGCTGAGTATGAGCAATTTTTTAACTGTGTTTGCGAGTTCGAAGCAGCAGAAAATGCGATCTGCTTTGCCAGAAAAGACATCGAAATACCCTTAGCCTCCGCTAACGACACAATTGCCGCCAATAGCGAGCAAATGACGGCAGAATATCTTGCGCGCGTAATGAGAGGCGATACCGTTAACGCTGTTTATTCCATGTTACTTTCGCACTTGGGTAAGCAAGTGCTTTCAATAGACTGGGTCGCCGAGGAAATGATGCTCAGTACGCGCACCTTGCAGCGCAAACTTAAAAAAGTGGGCACGACATATGAGGAACTGTTAGATGATGTTAAACGTGAGTTAGCATTGCAGCATATTAAGAACCCGATGATGCCGATCCAAGAAATTGCGCACCAATTGGGTTTCTCCGATGCCAGTAATTTTGGTCGCAGTTTTCGACGCTGGACAAATATGGCGCCCGTGAGTTATCGCCACAGCATTCAGTAGATAGAAGTGGTCGTACTAAGAATGCTATCTGTCGCTTATCGACCATTTCCTTTGTGTACAATAAAAGTGGCCGGTGCCGTTTGTAAGCCGATGAATTTGGCCAACGCACACAGAACCAAAATGAGTGGGTAGCTATTTCAGGCCTTTTTCAGGGAACGAAAACGTGTTGATGGCTTGCTGGATGCAGACTAGGTTGCGAAGCAATCGCTTAATAAAATTTCCGAAGAAAACGAGAGTAAACAACGCGAGTAAACAATGTTTAGTGAAATTAAAGAATACCTCGATGATCCTATTGAAGCTTTTCAGCTTCGACTTAAAAACGACAAGAACCCCAATAAGCTCGATCTAGGCCTGGGGATATATAGAGACGAAGCAGGCGAGGTCGCGACACTAAGTTCAGTGCGAGAAGCTGAGCAACGTCTCGCCTCGCGACCGACTGATAAGGGCTATCGCTCTCCAATGGGCAATGCAGTCTACATCGAGCGAATGGAAAAATTACTTTTCCAGTCGTCTCTTGAAAATCAGCCAGAAATGGGCGTCCAGTCTATCCAAACACCGGGGGCGGGAGCCGGTTGTCGGGTTGGGGCTGAGTTTGTAAAGCGCCTCTCGCCAACGAGTCGGGTTTGGGCATCTATCCCCAATTGGGGGCATCAACTTGAATTCTTCGAAAATGCTGGCCTTGAACTCAAATATTTTCCCTACTACGACCTAGAAAATTCTCGTTTCCAGTTTAGTGAAATGATGAGCGCATTGGAGGAAATGCAAGAAGGGGATGTCTTACTGTTACACGGGTGCTGCAATAACCCGACGGGTCAAGACCCCAGCCTTGAACAATGGCGTGCGATCGCTGAGTTATGTAGCACAAAAGGTGTGCTGCCCTTTGTTGATATTGCATACCAAGGTTATGGTGACGGGGTAGATGAAGATCTGCTCGGTATGCAGTTAATGGCTAGTCTAGTAAGAGAGATGATCGTTGTCGTATCGTCATCGAAGTCTTTTACGATTTACCGCGAAAGAGCGGGCCTCTTGTCACTGATCACTAACGATAAAGCAGGGTCTTTAAATAACGCTTATAGATTATTGCGTGATGTCGCCAGAGGTAATTATTTTATGCCGCCGGACCACGGCGCTGAAATTGTAGCTGAGATTCTTGGCGATGAAGCTTTGTCCGCTGAATGGCGGCAGGAACTGGATGTCATTCGCGAACGTATCTACAGTTTACGCGCGCTGCTTCGCGACACAATTGAAGCAATGGATCCGAGTCAAGATGCTAGCTATTTAGTGCAGCAAAAGGGCATGTTCAGCTGTTTACCATTAAGCCCGGAACAGCAAATGGAAATGGAACAAAAGTATGGAATTTATATGTTGCCTAACGCGCGGATTAATTTTGCCGCGCTGGCGAAAGACAAAGCTGAGCGAGTTGCGAAGGCCCTGTTGGCCATAAAAAACAACAATAACTGACGTGTCTATTTGGCCAGATGCTTGCGTGGCTGCGAGCAGATGCTTCGTCTTATACTCACTGGAGCCACAAGGAAACTTACGCTGTGAAAACCACTGCTGAAATAATGATTAGTGCCCTGATGTCGGAGGGGGTAGATACAGTATTTGGCATCCCTGGTGCCCAAATTTATCCAATTTTTGATGCCATTTATAACACTCAGGGGAAGATGAAATTAATTGCTCCCCGGCACGAGCAGGGAGCAGCTTATATGGCGCTGGGTTATGCCCGGTCAACTGGGCGAAGTGGTGTTTTTTCTGTGGTGCCAGGGCCCGGGGTATTAAATGCAGGCGCGGGACTATGTACGGCACAGGGCGTGAATGCACCGGTGATGTGTTTGACCGGTGAAATACCCAGTGATTTTATGGGACAAGGGCGTGGTCATTTGCATGAATTGAAAAACCAGCAGGAAACGCTACAAGGTATTGTGAAATGGGCCGGGCATATTGCCGCGCCTGACGATGCTGCCAGCGTCATGCGGGAGGCATTTGAAAAAATGCACGGTGGTCGTAAAGGCGCGGTAGCGGTGCAAGCGCCCTGGGACGTATTGCCCGCACAAACTGACCATACAAACTACGCGCCCATTGAAGTCGAATCGCAAGCGGTAGATGTTGATGCTATCGCTGAAGCCGTTAAGCTGTTATCGCAGTGTTCACATCCAATGATTATGGTGGGGGGTGGTGCCCTCGACGCCAGTGAAGAGGTCACGCGTTTGGCAGAAATGCTGGAGGCCCCTGTTACCGCTTTTCGCAGCGGCAAAGGTGTTGTGTCAGATGAATCTGATTTCACCGTCTGCGCGCCTGCCGGATATAAGTTGTGGCAGCAGACCGACGTCTTGATTGCAATTGGCACACGTATGGAACTTCAACTCATGCGCTGGGGCGACATGATGAAACGTCAAGGTTCTGCTGAGGGCAAAAAGGTTATACGTATTGATATCGACCCCGATGAGTTTTTACGTGTAAACACCGATGTTAATATTCAGGGCGACTCGGCATCCGCTACTGGACAACTGGTCGAGGCATTAATTTCTGCGAATGTCGCGAGTTCCGGCAACAGGGAACTGATCATTTCGACCCAGCAGCAGCTTCTACGCGACATTCAAGATATTCAGCCACAAATGGCATATCTCAACCTCATCAGAGACATGCTGCCCCGAGATGGTTTCTTTGTAGAGGAGCTGTGTCAGATGGGCTTTACATCAAACTTTGGTTTTGAAGTTTATCAGCCGCGCACCTACGTAACCCCAGGTTATCAAGGTACGCTGGGTTTCGGCTTTCCCACTTCGCTTGGCGTTAAAGTCGCAAATCCAGACAAAGTAGTGCTTAGCATAACCGGTGACGGCGGCTTTATGTTTGGCATGCAGGAATTGGCCACGGCGGTACAACATAATATCGGCGTGATTACATTAGTTTTTAATAATGCTGCTTTTGGCAATGTGCTGCGTGACCAGCAGACCCGCTTCGACGGTCACGTGGTGGGTGCTGAGTTTACAAACCCTGACTTTGTCAAAATGGCGCAATCGTTTGGGGCTCAAGGTTATCGTGTCAATTCCCCTGTCGAGTTGAAGCCTGTTTTGGAAAAGGCCATCGCAGACAATAAACCGACATTGATTGATGTGGTCGTGCCCAAGGGGTCAGAGGTCTCACCTTGGAAGCACATTCATCCTCAGGCAGGTTGATTGATGTTTAAGCGGGTTTTCTATGATCTTCATTGTCCGTTAATGCAAGAAATGAGCATCTAGCCGAATATTATTGGGTAAGCATAATGAATCATAATGTTGAGAATAGAACCTTATCCCATCAGTCTCTGCGCGCTTCCTTCGGGGCTGTTGGCCCTGGTTTGCTTTTTGCTGCGGCAGCCGTCGGAGTGTCGCATTTGGTTCACGCCACACAGGCGGGGGCTAGCTATGGTCTGGGTATGTTCAGCATCGTCATCATTGCCTGTTTGACTAAATACCCAGCGATACGTTTTGGTGGTGATTATGCATCAGCGACAGGCAAAAATCTGATACAAAGCTATCGCCAAAGTGGGCTGTGGGTCGTGCTTCTCTATGGCATTGCGCAGATTTTCTCAATGTGTTTCGTGATTTCTGCCGTGAGCCTGGTCACTGTCGGTTTGATTAAGTCGGTATTCGACCTTGCTCTATCGGATACCGCGATGGTGGCTTTTCTGCTCACCGTCGTTACTTCTATTTTGATTAGCGGTCGCTTTCATCTCCTGGAAAAATTGACGAAATTTGTCGTGCCCATTTTCACCCTGCTAATTGTTGTTGCAACGCTGATGGTTGTGAGCAGGATTGATTGGTCTATCTCCAATTTGGCATGGCCAGAGATAACCGTGAGCACGACACTATTTATTATCGTACTGGGTGGGTTTATGCCCGCGCCGGTAGATTCCTCTGTTTTGCAATCGCTTTGGGTCTGTGCGAAAGCTAAAGACACGGGTGCCTTGCCTACTATGGCGGAATCGCGATTCGACTTTAATGTGGGTTTTGTGGCTTCGTTGATTTTGGCGCTGTGTTTTTTGTTACTTGGAGCAGGTGTTATGCATGGCACGGGAGTGCCCTTGGCGAAAGGGGCGGCGGCATTTTCCTCGCAGGTGATTGAATTGTTTACCAGTGTGATGGGCCAGTGGACTTATCCACTCATCGCTGTCGCCTCTATCACTGTCATGTTTTCAACGTTGATGACACTGCTCGACGGTTACCCGCGTATTGTCGCCTCGATCATCAGGGAGCTTTCCCCAAAGTATGGTGAAAGGCTGGCTGGAATACCTACTTATGATTTAGTGATTGTATTGCTTTGCTTTGGTTCGGTGACAGTCATCACGCTTCTGATGAATTCTTTTTCTGCTTTTATAAATCTAACCTCGGTTATCGTTTTTGTTTTGGGACCCATATTGGCTTATCTCAATCACCGGGCAATATTCGGTGAAGAAATCCCGGCAGCCAGCAGACCCGGGTTGCTGATGAAGATTTGGAGTATCGCCGGATTACTTGTGATGACGTTGCTAGGCGTTCTTTATTTTTATTTGCAAGCGACTAACAGCGTGTAGTCTTGATTTCAAAAGTTTAAGTCACAGAGCATACACTGCTAACAATTGGGGACGGGCATCATCTGCTGAAAGAATATCAGTGTGCCCGATGGGTTGTTGACTGTGGCGAGCAGCATTATTGACAAGGCGATGAATCAGTTAGGCGGTGCAGGTTTCAAGACCGGAATAAGACGATACGTAGGGCAGGTCGCATTAGGCCTCTACCCTCAGGCTTAAAAAACGCGGTGCGCATACTAAACAGGCAAGCTGTTTGTTCTACCAGGTGTCAATAAACGGCCGCTTCTTGCCATCCCTTGGGGCGGGTTTCGGTGCGGACTTTAATCCGGCAACGATCCAGTGCCGAGAATCCATGGGGTCGATGACCTCATCAAGTTCAAACGCAGTAGCATAGTTCACCGCTTTACCTCGGTTGTACATCTGTTCGACTCTCGCCTCGTAGGACTTCTCCCGTTCCTCCGGATCCTCAATCGCTTCGAGTTCTTTTTTGTAGCCAAGCTTTACTGCGCCCTCAAGTCCCATGCCCCCGAATTCTCCCGTTGGCCAGGTTACCGTAAACACGGATGCCTTAAAGCCACCTCCGGCCATTGCCTGTGCGCCGAGTCCGTATCCTTTGCGTAACACGATGGTGAAAAACGGCACGGTGATACTAGCGCCGGTAACGAACATTCTTGCAGCATGGCGCACCAGCGCCGTCTTTTCGATTTCAGGACCGACCATGATGCCCGGTGTGTCACACAAGCTTAGAATGGGAATATCAAAGGCATCGCAGAGTTGTAAAAATCTTGCAGCTTTGTCGGCACCGTCGCTATCAATCGCACCGGAAAGAAATTCTGGGTTGTTAGCAATGATGCCGATAGGGCGACCTTCGATTCTGGCTAAGGCTGTGATCATGCCGAGGCCAAAATGCGCGCGCAGTTCGAGTACGGAATCGGTATCGGCCAACAAATTGATGACGTCCCGAATATCATAAATTCTGAGCCTGTTCTCGGGGATTGCTGCTCTCAGTAACCTCTGGTCGCTGCAGGACCAATCTGCACCTCGACCCTGAAAGTAGGAAAGATATTTTTTTGCCACTTGCATGGCTTCGGCCTCATCTTTGACTGCGATGTCGACAACGCCATTAGGTACCTGAACCTCCATAGGGCCAACTTCATCCGGGGTAAAAACGCCCAATCCGCCACCTTCGATCATGGCTGGGCCACCCATGCCGATGTTTGAATCCTCAGTTGCAATGATCACGTCGCTTGCACCTAACAAAGCCGCGTTACCGGCGAAACATCGCCCCGTGGTAATGCCGATGCGTGGAACAAGGCCGCTGAGATCACCGTAGAGTTGAAAAGCCAAACAATCGAGACCGGCGATACCGGCACCGTCGGTGTCTCCGGGGCGGCCACCACCGCCTTCAGCGATCAATACAACCGGTAGTCGAAGCTCCTTTGCCAGTTCGAACATACGATCTTTCTTACGATGATTTTGCAGTCCTTGCGTGCCAGCCAGCACCATATAATCGTAAGACATCACCACGCACTGAGTATTAACCTCGGGCACCTGCCCCGCAAAGTAGTCAGCGTTGACGCTACCAATACCTGTGATCATGCCGTCTCGGGCGGTGTTCCGCATCAAATCATCAACCTTGCGTCTTCGTCTCTGTGCTGCAATCGTTAGGGAGCCGTACTCGATGTATGTTCCCGGATCCAGCAAGTCCTTCAGGTTTTCTTCCGCTGTTCTGTGATCGGTGCCGTGACGTTTGGCAACCGCCTCGGGCCTAGACGCATCAAGACCAAAGGCGAGCCGTTCCTTCGCCTCGGCAAGGTCGGGTCGGATATGGTCGATGTCATAAGTCGTTGCCGAAGTCTCTTCTTTTACTGTCACCTCGGCTTCTTCAATGAGCATTAGCAGATGATCTTCATTCACTGCTTCGTTGGACATCACGAGCACAGACTCGACAATGCCGCTGGTTGGCGCACTGATGACATGTTCCATTTTCATGGCATCCATAATGAGCAATTGTTGACCTTGATAAACCTCATCACCTTTTTCGATATTAATCTCGATGATCGTGCCTTGAAGCGGCGCGGTAATTCCGGATGTGCCAGAAGGAATGTCAGTGGGTACGTTCGGCAGAGGTGCCGCTGCTGCCGTTTTCTCTTGTTGAATAAATCTTGCGGTATGATTCCCTGCTTTAGCGAGTTCGAGCAGGTGATCATCAACATAGCGCGTGTAAATGGTATTTGATTCGAAATCTGTGCCGGATAGTAGATTGAGGATAAAAGGGAGGTTGGTGGCTATTCCTTCAATTCTAAATTCTGAACATGCTCGATAGGCTTTTCTCGCGGCAACAGCAAAATCGTTGCCGGGGGTATAGGTAACAAGCTTTGCCAATAATGAGTCATATCTTGGAGAGGTTGCGTATCCTGCATAACCGAAGCTGTCAATTCTAATGCCGGCGCCCGCCGGTGGTTCAAAGACACTGATGCTGCCACCTGTAGGTTTGAACAGGCCGTCTTCCGTCAGAGTTTCCATATTGATTCGGCATTGTATGGCATATCCCTTGGGTAAATCAGGTTCCAGTGCTAGCCCGACCTGCTGAATACTTTTACCCATCGCAATACCAATTTGCGCCTGTACAAGATCGGTGTTTGTGACCTCCTCGGTCACGGTATGCTCGACCTGTAGCCTTGGGTTGGCCTCTATGAAATAAAAAGTGCCAGGTGCGTTAAGGTCGACTAAAAACTCAAAAGTCGTGAGGCTCTTTAGCCCAGATCTCTTTGCCATGGTGAGCGCAGCATCGATAAGTTGTTTTCGCAGCGCAGGCTCGAGTGTGGGAGAAGGTGCTATTTCGACAATTTTCTGATGGTTGCGCTGGACACTGCATTCCCTGTCCCAGAGGTGGGTGACGTTTTTACCATCACCTATGAGCTGAATTTCAATGTGTTTTGCGTGTTCAATCAGCGCTTCCACGTAAAGTCCGCTTTCGCCAAAAGCAGACATCGCTTCACTTGCGCAGCGCGCATATTCGGCGCTAACGTCGTCTAGGCTATGCACTTGTCGCATACCTCGACCGCCACCGCCGGCAATGGCCTTGATAAGCATTGACGGGTTATCGCTATTGGTTGAGTTTTGTAGTGACCGATAGAAATCAAGCGCTTGTTCGAGGGTGGTTTTTTCGTTGGTTCCCGGAACGACCGGGACCTGGCTATTGACCGCAAGTTGTCTCGCCGATGACTTGTCGCCGAATAGGGATAATTGCATGGGTGTGGGGCCAATAAAAACGACACCGTTTTGCTCGCAGAGTTTTGCGAATTCGACATTTTCACTCAGGAAACCGTATCCCGGATGGATCGCGTCGCAACGGGTTGATTTTGCTGCATCCAAAATTGCTTGTGAGTCAAGGTATGCCGCGACCCCTGTGCCAGGTAATTGGGTTTGCCCATCCGTCTTTTTGACGTGCAGAGAATTTTCATCGTCCGAGGGATAGACGGCGACAGTTTCTATACCAAGCTCTGCGGCGGCTCGCGCAATGCGAATGGCTATCTCGCCCCGGTTGGCGATTAGTAGTTTCTTCATGGTTAAGGCTCTCCCTTCGACAATTTATTCAGCAATTTATTCAACAATTTATTCAACGATTTATTCAACAAGGCTCCAACAGCATCGGAGAATATCACGAGTGCAGTAATCAGTGGTCCCCTGTATCATGTGCAATCACTTCGTTTCTTGAATCGAGTCAGGAGTTAACATTATGTCGATCGCTTATCTCAACGGTGAATGGAATCCAATGAGCGAAACCAAAATATCGGTGCTCGACAGGGGATTCATGTTTGGGGATGGGGTGTATGAGGTGGTGCCGGTTTACAAGCAAAAGCCATTCACCCTCAAAGAGCATCTAGCCCGACTTGGTCGGAGTCTGGCGGAAATAAAAATTATCAATCCGATGGACGAAACAACTTGGGTCAACCTCATTGAGGAAGCGATCGAGCGCAGTGATGAGCACGATGCTTTGGTATACATACAGGTCACACGTGGCGCTTCCGCCAGTCGAGAACACGTCTGGCCTGAGCATACGCCAGCCACTGTTTTAGTCATGGTTTATGATGCGCCGACACTCTCCAGAAAGGATGTGACACCTTACAAGATGATTACGCTTGATGATTTCAGGTGGCAAAAAGGTCACATAAAAAGTGTGAGTCTAGTAGCAGCTGGGCTCTTCAAAAACGAGGCTGTGGCGCGTGGCGCAGACGATGCTATTCTGATTCGAAATGGATTTGTCACAGAGGCGAGTGCGTCAAACGTTTATATCGTTAAAGATGGCGTGCTCATTACGCCGCCTACCTCAAATTCCATTCTGCACGGGATTACTCGATATCTTGTGCTAAGTCTTGCGCGGGGCGACGACATACCGGTCGAGGAGAGAGAAATAAGTGTTGCGGAATTGGATGCAGCAGACGAAGTGATCATTAGTAGTGCCGGCCATGAAGTCTGGCCGGTAGGCAGCGTCAATGAAGCATCCGTGGGTAACGGAGAAGGCGGTGTTGTCTGGCAACGTCTTGATCACTTATTTCAGGACTACAAATCCACTGCCGAATAGATCTGTCTCGTCGGGTGAATTGTAGTCCATGCGTGTTTGTTAGCGGGTTAAGCGGTAGAGCATGCGACTCGTTTCACCGGTAGCATACAATGTTCCATCCGGCATCGCGGTGATTCCGTTAAACACCATAGAAGGGGGCTGATCCGCAGAAGCAGCATCGCTACCAGCTGATATAGTGGCAAGGGTAGTGCCCTCGCCGTTCATTTCGGTGGCAACAATCTTCCCGTCACTACCCTGTACGATGACAAACTCATCTCCAACGATGGTGAGACCCTCTGGGTCAGTCAAACCTTCTGCTACAACAATGGGGTCATCTAGCATTTGATTGTCGTTGCCAATTTTATAAATTTTGCCTTCTGATCTTGATGTCACATACAGATTGCCGTTACTGATGGCGAGTCCCGTAGGTGTATCAATTGACATAAATTGCGTTCGGCCGTTGTTGTCGAGACCGATGATTGTATTGCTGCCATGTTCTGTTGCGATTATTTTGCCCGCATACCGAACCGCGGCAACCGGACCTGCCAGTCCCGTATGACGTTCAACAACTTCCATCCCGACCGGGTCCCATACTCTGATGTCACCATCGACCCAGGAAACCAGAATTAGTTTGTCACCGTCGGTCGAGAGATTCAGGGCGCTTCCCATTTTACCCATACGCATGACATTTCTTTGAACCTGGGTTTCCTCGCCGCTCGCGGGATCATAAAAACGAATGGCATGCACGTCCGCAATGACTAATTCGCCGTTCAGCAGGGTGATACCCCCGGGATGGGCCAAGCCGCCAGGTTGTAACGTGGTCAGGCTACCATCAGCTTCCACTCGTTTCACAAAACCATCGGTGTAGCTCGAAACAAATAAGCGGTTGTCCTTGTCGAAAGCAAAGTTGTCGAGTCCCTCCGATAGTGAAGCAACCACCGTTTTTGTGTCTCCCTCGACTTTAACAACTTCACCTGTTCCGGTGTCGAGCACATGCAAAACCCCCCGTTTATCGAATTTAACCGCTGCGGGGGTGGTGAACCCGCTTGCTTCAAGACGCATGGTATTGTCTTCAACATTGAAACTGACAACCTCACCTCGAAACCATCGTGGGCCATACAGGCGGTTATCGCTGCCCCAGTCCATGCCATTTAGACCGCAACCCGGACCCAAATCTTCTGCGATAACGCGTGGCTCGGCGATACCCTTTGGATCTACTTCGAAGAGTCCTGTGCCAAAGAAGCACTGGGAGACGAAAAGCCTGCCATCATCCGAGAATGTTATTGGATTGACCCCTGGCGTTAATTGGGCCGCAACCACTTTGTAGCCATCAGGTGTAAAACCGGCGACCTCACCGGTGAGAATTGATGTCCAGAAATATGATCCATCTGCACCAAATGCAATATCGTCAGGACCTACAACGCCATCTTCCACCGTCAGAGTTTTCAGCATTTCACCAGAGTCAGGATCGATAATGCTAATAGTTGAGCCGATAACCGATGCCACATATAGTTTGTTGTCGGCGGAAAACGCAAGGCCATTAGTTCCTGCGATATTTGCGCCGGTAGCGATTGTTGTGAGCACAGGCGCCATAGCCGCGTTTTCCGTTGCGGGTTCTTCGCTGCAACCCGAAACGATCAATGTGGCAAAGAAAAATCCGATGAGGGAAAGTTTTAGCAACGGTTGTTTGAATGTTCTCATGAGTTTGGTTCCGTATTTTTTCGATTCATTAGGTCGTGATAAAGCGCGTTAGGCTTTAGTATTTTGCTTATTGGTGAAGGTTGGATATAAAGCCGTCTATGGCATCTAACATTCTTTGCCTGGGCGTTTCAAGAAGTGCTGCATGGTCGCCGTCCGGTAAACTTACCCACCATTTGTTGCTGGTTGCCACTGCTTGAAAAAATTCACCTTGATGTTCAGTGGTGGCCAGAGGGTCGAACTCCGCTTGCAATAATAACAACGGGGTCTTTATCCTCGTAGGATCCAATGCCTGCCATTGATGCAGATCCTTAAAATCGACCCGCACCGGATCAGCAGACAGCGCCGCTGCTACATAAGCTGCAATCGCCTCGTCGCTAATGGAACCCGGTGTTATAAAATCACTCGCGGCATTGTGTGCCGTGTTTTCTTTTGCCGGAGCCACCGCTGGGTATTCTGGTCGCTCGGTCGACGCAAACCTGCCTCGGTAGTAGGGGTATCCAAACAGTGTCACCGAGGAAACCAAATCAGGCAGACGTTGAACGACCAATTGCGCAACCATTGATCCATATGACCATCCAAACAGGTGTGAAGCGATCCCGTTTCGCGACTTAATCCAAGTGAGAATGGCTGTTGCATCCTGAGCGGCACGGTCAGGTGTTAGCCACCCAGTGTGATCTCTTGGCGTGCCGCCATAACCTCGGCCGTCTAGTGCGTAGACTGTGTAGCCCTTTTCTACTAGACCATCCATAAAAGATAGATTTTCGCCAGTCACTTGCAAGTCGAAGTCTGGTAACGCGCTCCAGGTTTTGCCATGAAGTAAGAGGATTGTGCCCTTTGGTTTTGATGCACGTTTCTCCCACAGAGCCATGGGATGACCCTCCACCTCGACAGTATGCTGAAGCAACTCGGCTTTCGCAGCGGCAAGTTCCGGAAAAACGAGAAATCCGACGAAAATGACGCTTGTAAGCCACCGAGAGATTGCCGGAAGTATTAAGGTTGTGGTGTTAGGCATTCAGCAATATTGCACCAGCATGCTGGACGATGCCAGCGGAGAACCGAGTAAATAATTTAGGCCAAGTCTGAGCGCGAAACGTAATACAAGGTTACAATGTGTTCGTTCGGATCATAGATTGAATGGAGTAAAATAGAAAATGAGAGAAGGTAGTCTCGAAGCACCAACCCGTCACCCTCTTGACTGGAAGTCCGAGGATTTCTGGGACAAGTCGTCACTTGATACTGAACTCGAGCGGGTATTCGACATCTGCCATGGTTGTCGCCGGTGCGTCAGTCTTTGTGACTCGTTCCCAACGCTTTTTGACCTTGTTGACGAATCCGAAACATTGGAGGTCGATGGCGTAGCAAAATCCGACTACATCAAAGTGGTGGACCAGTGTTATCTGTGTGATCTCTGTTACATGACGAAATGTCCTTACGTGCCGCCGCATGAATGGAATCTGGATTTTCCTCACCTGATGCTCCGAGCTAAAGCTCAGCGCTACAAGACCGAAGGTGCCTCATTGCGGGATGAGACACTCACCAGTACTGACGCCGTGGGTAAAATGGCTTCTATTCCGCTGATTGATGTCACGGTGAATGCAGCAAACAAAACACCGTTGTTTCGTAATGCCCTTGAGAAAACTTTTGGCGTGCACCGCGAAGCGCCGGTGCCTGAATATCATTCAAAGACACTGCGGAAGCAGTTTAAGAATTCCCCCCAGACTGTAAAAGCGGTGGGTGAGACAAAAGGGAAGGTTGCTCTCTACGCGACTTGCTACGGAAACTACAATGCGCCCCATCTTGGCGAAGATTTTGTCTCGGTTTACGAACACAACGGTATTCAAATCGACCTCGTGCCGAAAGAAGCTTGTTGTGGCATGCCCAAGTTGGAATTGGGTGATCTTGATAGTGTTGATGAATTGAAACAGAAGAACATCCCCGCGCTCGCGCGACTCGTTGATCAGGGTTATGATCTTATTGCGCCGATACCGTCATGTGTACTCATGTACAAGCAGGAACTCCCGTTGATGTATCCCGATGACGAAGATGTAATCAAGGTTAAAAATGCTTTTTATGACCCGTTTGAGTATCTCTACCTCCGACACAAAGGCGGCGAATTCAATATTGACTTCAAAGCATCGCTTGGAGACGTGAGTTATCAAGTCGCATGTCACTTGCGGGTCCAAAACATTGGCTTAAAAGCACGAGATATTCTCGATCTTGTACCGGAGACTAAGGTCAAGCCGATTGAACGTTGCTCGGGTCATGATGGTACTTACGCTGTTAAAGTGGAAACCCGAGCAAAATCGGTGAAAATAGCACGCCCAGTGGTCAGGCAGGTGGGTGAGCATCAGGCGGATCACTTCATCAGCGATTGCCCCATGGCGGCGACCCATATTGAAAATTTAGCAGAATCGTTGTCAGCGGATGAAAAGCCAGGACAACATCCCATGACCCTTCTTAGGAAGGCTTACGGTATTTAGACTTTGAGCCGGTCAGTAAAACCGGGAAAATTTGCAAATAAAGGTATAACGAAACTATGACATTGAACACATCATCCACTGTTCCCTCAGGGGCGCTCCGAAGAGAAGATCTATGGTCTTTGGAGGAATATTCTGAGGAACGAGACGAATTTCGAGAAATGGTGTTAACCCATAAAAAGAATCGGCAGATTTCAATTGGTGATCACATCCTGCTCATTTTTGAAGATCGTTTGACGCTGAAGTATCAAATACAGGAAATGTTACGAATAGAAAAGGTCTTCGATGCGCAGGGTATCCAAGATGAACTGGATGCTTATAATCCACTACTGCCGGATGGAAATAACTGGAAGTGCACCATGTTGATTCAGTTTCCAGATGTTGATGAAAGAAAGGCCGAGCTAAAACGACTGATCGGCGTTGAAGAAAAAGTTTGGATCAAAATTGGCGACAGCGAAAAAGTGTTCCCTATTGCTGACGAAGACATGGAGCGTGAAAATGGGGAGAAGACCTCTGCTGTACATTTTTTGCGGTATCAACTTAACGAGCAGCAAATCTTATTAGCAAAGACTGGCGCAGAACTGACCGCGGGGGTTCAACACTTCGCATATGTGACGCCGGATATTGTGTTTACCGAGTCTGAGAGACAGGCTTTGTATGATGATTTAACTTAAATACCTAGCCTGATGACGCGCGATTAAAAGGGACTCGACTTACAGTTTACTTACTTTTATTCGCTGTTACACCATAATGCATTTAGGTAAACTTCTGAATGCTCCCACTCGATGGTGTTCGTCAGGTGTCGTTCTTGACCATTGATGCAACGCCGATAGCAATGGCTACATCAATAGAAGAGAACAAGTTGGTATGAAACATATTATCCGAACTCTGGGGTCGGTAAGAAAACGTTTGCGTGAAACGCGATGGCTAGAGGTGCTGACACTCAGCCTCGCTATCTCCGGTGGCGCCGTCCCCACTGTCATGGCATCCCAAGCCGTGGATCGCGAAGTCGTATACGAGCAAGCTAAGAAAGCACTGCGAGATGGTCGCTCTGAAACCGCATATCAACTGTTGGTGCAATATGAGATCAACTGGTCAGGAGAAGACGCCTTTGACTATTTGTTTGGCGTAGCAGCACTTGATAGTGGTCATGCTGGTGATGCAATTTTTAGCCTTCAGCGCCTTGTTGCTCGTCAACCTGACTTTTCCGGCGCGCGTCTGGAGCTGGCAAGAGCCTATTACGATGTTGGTGATAATGAGCTAGCGCGGATCGAGTTCGCGAGAATCCAAAGTGAAAATCCACCCCCTAACGTTGCTCAAACCGTCAGCGACTACATGGCTGCGATTGAAATCAAATCCCGAGAATATCAGTCAAGCGCTCAGTACTATATCGAGGTGGGCGGTGGTTACGATAGCAACGCACCTGCGTCGACAGATGAAAACATATTCCTCAACTTTGTCCTCAATCCAACAAACCTCGAGCAATCATCAGCTTTTGCCAAAGTAACGCTGGGTGGTTTGTGGAACAATCCGATCTCTCCTTCCTCTCAGGTTCTCTTCAATGCTCGGGTTGATCACCGAGCTAACCCTTCTACGCATTTTGTCGATGCTTCGAACATTGATCTGGGTGCTGCCTGGAGCTGGAAGTCAGGTGAAAGCGCTGCCTCTATCGCAGCTAACACGCTCTTCAGCGCACTTGATGGTGGATACAACAAACGAGATATCGGTGTGATGGGCACCTATGTAAGAGAGATCAGTGATTCATGGACTGTTGCAGGCTTCGTTCGTGGCGGGGCTATCCGGTTCGAAGAGGCAGCGCTAGCGATTCGGGATGTAGATCAGGTGCTTTATGGACTGAGTCTCAGCCAAGACTATAAAAGTGCACAGATGAGCATTTCTTTAACAGGGAATACTGACGATGCCGTTGATGCTGGGGAGCAATTTTCTGCCGACGGATATGGTGTCAGATTTACTAATAACTGGTACAGAAAAGGTGGCAGTGTCATCTTTCTTGATGCCAGCGCAACAAAAACAGAGTACGACACTCAATTTTTTGGTCTGGACAGAGAAGATGACCTCTATGCGGTAACCCTCGGTAGCGCATGGTCTCAGTTCCCTTCGAAGGGATGGGTCACGACGCTAAACCTTAATTATAGTGTGAAAGATTCAACGGTAAGCTTATACGAGTTTGATCGGTTAGAAGTCGGCGTAACGCTGCGTAAAGTGCTGGATTAGGGGCGGGATATGAGCATAAAAATTATCATGAAATTAGCTAAATTAGCGACTGCCGGTCTCTTGACCCTGCTCTTGATAGCCGGGCCGCTTTCAAGCTCGGCGCAAGCTAGCGTCGGAAGAGTCCTGTTCAAATACGGCAATGTCACCGTCGATTCGGCAAATGCCAGACTACTTCGCCAAGGTGCGACGGTTGACGAAGGCGATGTGATTGTGACGGGTCCCAAGGGTTATGTTCAGTTGCTATTAGACGACGGTACAAAAATTGCCATCAGACCCAATTCTAGCTTTGAAATTGAAGCGCTTGAAATGCCTGCATCGGCAACGGCGCCGGCGGTGGGCGCAGGCATAACTCTGAAAGCCAGTTTTAAGTTGCAGAAAGGCGGATTTAGAACCTTAACGGGTCGAATAGCGCAACAAAATCCAAGCGTTTACCAGGTAACTACACCAGCAGCTATCATTGGTGTCCGTGGCACCAACTACTCCACACGACTTTGTGCAGGAGATTGTGGCTCGGGTGACGATGGACTTTATGTGGGTGTTTCCGAAGGTGGAGCCACTTTGACCAATAGCGCGGGAGAGCTTGATATTCCAAAGAACGCCTACGGCTTCGCGGAAAACTTTACCACGCCCCCGCAACGACTCCTGTCACCTCCAGTCAGTCTGCAAGAGGAAGGCTCGATTTCTCTGGAAGCCTCCGACGACGATGAAGAAAGCTCAGATGATGGGGATTCTGAAGAGGGTGATACCGATGGTGAGTCTGACTCTGACGAAGGTAAATCCGATGACAGCGACTCGGAGGATGGCGGATCAGACGACGAGGGTAGCGCTGAAGAAGGTGGCTCAGAAGAAGGTGGCTCAGAAGAAGTTGGCTCAGAAGAAAACAGTAATGAAGAAGGTAGCCCAGACCAGAGCGGAGCTGACGATGGCGCCGATAGTGGAGCATCAAGTGATGGTGGCGCGGATCAATCCGGTGCGGATGATGGTGGGCAAGTTGATGGAAGCGCTGGCGCAGGATACGAGGAAGTCGCTTCAGAATTTGGCGGTGGAACGCCCCCCGTGCCTGCGGCGCCTGCAACGGGGTCCGTAACCGCTAATACGACCACAGCCCCTGAAGAGCCTGAGCGAGAAATCGTCGCTGAAGGTGCGGGCGGTCAAGTGGTAGATATTACTGACGGGCAGAATGTCGTTACCCGTACAGCTGGGTTGGCGCTGAGTGTTGGGGGCGTCGCGAGCGGCATAAATACTGACTTCGATCAGGTGGCATTTGATGAAGATAATAATTTGGCTAGGTTTTCAGACGTTGACTCATCTGACGCCACAGTTATCTATGATGTGGGTTCCGCTTCGATTACCAACACAGGGTTCGACCCAACAGGTTCTCTGCGATGGGGACGATGGACCGCAGGTACAGGGACACTCGATTCCGATACCACCACAAGTGATATTGATCTGACTGAGTCCAGTTTGCATTGGGTCATTGCGCCGTTAAGCACAAATCCTGATCGAGTCATTACCGGTTCGGCTGAGTACGTCTTGGTAGGCAACACGGATCCAACCGATGACCTTGGCAATAGAGGTGTATTGGGTTCCGCAAGCCTTTTAGCGGATTTCACGAATTCAATAGTTGAAAGCGATGTGCAGCTGGGTATCGCGGGTGAGGTTTGGACAGCTTCTGGTAGCGGCGCGATTACCTCAAATCTGTTCAATGGTTTATATAGCACAGTCACCGTGAATGGCAGTTCAGGTGCCTCTGGTTCCTTTGGTGGTGTATTTAGTGATTCGGCATCGGGTGTGCCTGGTGCGGCAGGTCTGAGTTATCAGCTCACTAACAGCAGCAGAACAGTCAGCGGAGCGGCAGTATTCAATACCACATCTGCAGGCTCGGCGGTGAATACTTCACAGTAAAGCGCCTAATAAAGATTGAGGTAGGGTAAAAGTAAATGAACATTAAAATGCCGACAAATTTGAATAAGATGAAGTCGTCTGCTGCGTTCTCGCTCGTCTTGTTTTTAACAGCCTGTGGCGGTGGCAGTGGCGGCGAATCTAGCCAGCAAGCATTAGTGGGTAGCAGTGCATCTGTCCCGGTGCCAACCACAACGAATGGCAGCAAAACGGTCACAGGTTTAGCTTCTAAAAGCCCCATAGCCGGTGCAGATGTGTCGCTTTTTGAAATCGATAGTTTCGGAAATCCATTAAGCAGTGCTGTTGCTACCGGTCAGACGGACGATAACGGCGCCTTTTCCCTCTCGGTGGAATCACAGGCTGATTTGCTACTAAAAACCAGTGGTGGCGTGTTCATTGATGAGTCGGATCAGGAACCGGATCTGGCATTAAAACGAAGAATTACCCTCGGCACAGACGAAGGTTTTATGTCGTTGATTCGCGCTGACAGTTCGACTGCGGCGATCACGCCGTTTACCGATATACTGGTTAGGCGAGCGCAGAACGAAGCTGCAGAGACAGGGGGCTTTAGCGAAAAGTTTGGCATCATTCAATCGTTGATTGATGAAGAACTCGGAATTGATGTGTTGAGCACGATACCGGCAAATCCTGTTAACCCTGCCACCGAAGCAACTGCTGCACAGATGCAATACGCGCTGCTCCTGGGTGGTTTTGCAAACGCGCTGAACAACATTAGCTTGCAGTTAGGTGAAGCCACACCCACGTTCGACATAATACAAGCGGTTGCAGAAGATTTGAGCGATGGCAATTTGGATGGACAATATTTCGGCGACCCAATCGTCATTGAGCAAGCAGGAGGGGGTTCGCTTCCACTGCCGAGCGGTGTCGATTTTAACCAGGAACTGGCGAGATTCAGGAACAATAACTTTGATGCGTTTTCATCAACCACACTCCCCCAACCAAGTGGCGACAGTCTCTCTAACGCGCCGCCCGCAGCGAATGCTGGCGTAGACCAAACCGCATCAGACGGCACGGTTGTCACACTCTCGGGCGACCAGAGTGCCGACCCGGAAGGTAGCACGCTTGCTTTCAGTTGGGAGCAGATATCAGTATCGCCAGCTGTCACCCTAACCGGGGCTAACACTGAGACGCCATCTTTTGCCGTCGAAACCAATTCGGTCACTGCTTTAACGCACAGGTTCAGGTTGACCGTGACGGACGGCATTGGTTTAACGTCCACCGATACCGTTGATGTCGTCATCAATGCAAACGCACCGCCAACGGCGAATGCTGGCGCAGACCAAACAGTCAACACGGGTGATTCTGTCACATTATCTGGTTCGCAAAGCGTCGACCCTGAAAATCTTGCTCTGTCCTTTAGTTGGGTGCAAATATCAGAAACACCAACGGTGACTCTTATCGGAGCAGATACAGAAACGCCCTCATTTGTCGTAGAAACTGTGACATTAGTTGGTCTTACTCACACCTTTCAGCTAACGGTAACTGACAGCGCTGGCTCTACGTCAACCGATACCATTGACGTCGATATCATTGCTAATGAAGCGCCCACGGCGAATGCCGGTGCAGACCAAACAGCGTCTGATGGAGATACGGTGACATTGTCAGGTGTTGAGAGTGCGGACCCTGAAGGTCTCGCATTGTCTTTCAGTTGGGAGAAGATCTCAGCATCACCGGCTGTGACGCTCACCGGGGCTGATACAGCAACGCCGTCTTTTGTCGTAGAAGCGGGCTTGTTTGCCGGGGTTACTCACCGATTTGAACTCACAGTGACGGATAGCGTTGGTACCACGTCGACGGATACCGTCGATGTCACAATCAATTCAACCTTCAGTTCATCATTGTTTGTCATATCAGACAGTGGTCAATTTATAAAAAATGGTAACCCGGTAGATGGCGGCGCAAAACTTGACTTCAATACTGACGGTACGGGTCTATTTTTTGGCGGCCAAGGGGTAGGAGCGTTTGACTGGAGTGAAACAAGTACCGGTTCTATCTTTATCGATTTCTCTGGTATCGGGGGGCTGATAGAAGACCAATATACTGACTTCGGCAATGCAAACGGTATGGGTGTGGGGTCTGACTTTGGCGGAACTATCGGAGGATCCTTCGGTCAGGGAGACTCAATGATAGAAGTTCAAGTGACAGAGAAACTCAATTCAATTGAGTTTGCTCTGCTAGACAGTAGCGACGGCAGTGAACGTGTAACGGCGACCATATCGGGTGTAATTGAACGATTTGATGTGCTTGCTGATACGCAGCTCCCCGATGAGTCTGTGACCGATACAGAAGATGTTGCCGTCTACGATGCATCAGTGCATATCCCATTTACAGCACCTTTGGCGCCAAGGATCCTACCCACAGCGGCCCGAACCGGCACTCCCTCTCTGTTTGATGATGAGCTCTATGATGACAGAGTGTCTTTTGAGCCTGATGGTACAGGCTTTGCCCAGTTTAAGAACCAGACTTTTGAGTGGACGATCCAGTCCGATGGGCACCTAAGGCTCGTTTTTGCAGACGGAGAAATTGCGGACTACTTTAACTTCAATTCATTACCTGATGGTGATGCGATTGGTGTGATTTACACGAAGCTCAATGGCGATGTGATTAGTGATGGTTTCCTCTCTGTTGAACAGCAGAGTGTGGATTTGACGATCGAAAACTCAGCGGGTATCTACACTGTGCAGGAAACCTTTGATCTTGACGATGGCTCTATCGTTGATCAGAATCAGATAATTCGACTGTATCCAAATGGCACGGCGCAGCTGGAAAGAACCACTATCGACCCGGTGTCGGGGCGCCGTAATCCTGTTTATTCGCCTTTTGGTTTATGTTGGGAGGTGTCAGGCGACCAGCTGACTGTGATTACCACCTTTTCAGATGGTATTAACACCCGTGCTGAAGACTGTCTGGCATCCTTGGATCAGTTCACGCCATTTATTCGCAATGTCTTGTCTGTATACCAGATTGAAGAAAACACTTACCGCAGTCATTTTTCAGAGGAAGAGTCGGTGTGTCTTGGCAATCAGGGTTCAACCTCTGACTGTTCGGTAACAGAATTCAGAGATATTTATCTTTCGATCAGCAATAGAGTTGCTCTGGCATCTACGCCTGTTTATGCCATCGCAGATCAGGCTGCCGCGCCGGATTTGATCAGCAGCTTTGACATAGATGTACTGGCGAATGATGTGCCAGGAGATAGCCCTATTGATTCAACAACAGTGGTGATTGAAACCCAACCGCAATTCGGTTCTGTTGCGGTCGATGGTGACTCAGGTGTGATCACGTATACGCCGGGTGAAGACTTTCCCGGTGATGATGTGTTTTTCTATCGAGTCTCAGGTACCAGTGGGGCTGGATCGCAGTCATCCTATGCGCCGGTGATTATCAGTGTTGATGCGGTCTCTGATGCTGGTGTCGATTTACTGGCTCGATCGGGTGAGTCTGTCGTGCTCGATGGTACTGGCAGTAGCGCCCTCGGTCCACTGATCTACTCATGGGTTCAGTTGTCTGGCCCGACTCAGTTTTTAGCGGAGCCTAATAGTGCAACTCCAACTTTTGAAGCGACTGGTTTCCCAGTTTCCGAAACCATTTTAGAGTTTCAGCTTCAGGTTGAAGACGAGGACGGCAATGTTGACTTTGATTCTGTCAACGTAACACTGCCACCAGCAATCCCCACGACTTTCTTTGCTACAGAGGATATCGATGTACCTATCCAATTTGGTATTGATGTTTCTGTTGACGGGGTAATTGTTAGTTTGAACGAGGACGGCACCGGTTTTATCAATCAAAGTTCTGGAAGTTACTTATTGGACTGGACCGAAAGCACAGGCTCGGTGGTTCTGGATTTCACCGGCAATAACGGCGGCGGAGCAGAAAGTAGGTCGTACACAATTTTCGAAGATGTTGATGGGCTCACCGGTGAAGAAGAAGTGAGGGTGACTGAATTTGATACGGGTGCCCAATTGCTTTTTAACCTCGACGAAGAGGGTAAAGATTCTGTAG
>ENA-ORDA01000063-ORDA01000063.1-marine-metagenome-genome-assembly--contig:-NODE-63-length-101983-cov-5.004661_pt1 | contig 101983 bp, 84 predicted proteins | sample MGYA00237778_ERZ508506 | MGnify/ENA primary metagenome ERZ508506 (study PRJEB26177, sample SAMN06267891) | marine metagenome | isolation source: Monterey Bay, California, USA | place: Pacific...
GCTTCTACACCAAATAATAAATCATGGGAAAAAGGATCGAGTCTCATTGCTCTTTTAATTTCAGATAATGATTTTTCAAACTCACCAAAATAAATCAGCATAGTTGCATATCTAGAGATTATGTAGACGTCGCTTGGACATAATTCTCTAGCTTTTTCAAAGTGGTATTTCCCTAAATCATGATCTCTTTCAAACCATAATTTAATCGCCCCCATCACTCTATGGACTTCGGGCTCATTTGGGTCTAACTCAAGTGCTAAGTTTGCTGAATCAATAACACTTTTAAATACTTTAGGGTCTGAAGAACCTTCCCAATCTGCAAGGTTTCCCAGAGAACATGCTCTCCATGCGTGTGCTCTTGCATAAGAGGGCTCTGCTTCAATGGCTTGTTCAAAAAGCCTAACAGCACTTTCTGTGTTTTCTTTAATAATATTACCTTTTTTTGCAAACTCTAATCCTTTCAATACTAAGTCATACGCATCCATATTCTCAGGTCGCTTGAGTTTAATTGAGTTTAAGGAATCAGCTTCTACCCGACCAACAATTGTCGCGACCATTTCTTCCGCTATTTTATCTTGCACTTCAAAAACCTCATCAACTGAAAGATCAAAGTTGTTGGACCAAATAGAAGCTTCATTATGCGTTGAAATAAGATTAGCGTTTATTCGCATCCTAGTTCCTAATTTTCTTACACTTCCCTGAATGATATATTTTACGCCTAGCTCTTCACCAATCTCTTTAAAGGTTTTTTTCTTTTCTCTGTAAGCAAAACTCGCATGACTTGAGATAACAACTAGTTTATTAAAACGAGATAACATGGATAATAGGTCTTCTGAGAATCCTTCGCAAAAATACTCTTGTTCTTCATCATTACTTAAATTTTTAAACATTAATACAGCTACCGAACCTGGCTCCGCTACTTTTACATTTACCTGAATTTCAGCTGAATCTTGAGTGAATCTAGGTGTCCCTTTATTCTCTAATACATGAAATGCTTTTATTGGAAATTCTATATTTTTTAAATCTAATTGACCAGCATCTTCAAAAGAAACCATAATCTTTCGATTAATCATATCAAAGACAGTTTGTGATACGCAAATTCCAGCTGGCTTAGCTGCGGCTTCTAACCTTGCGGCAATGTTAACAGCATCACCAAATAAATTATTATCGGTCACCATTACATCACCAATATTAATACCGACTCGAAAAGTCATTTGATCAGATTCTGCTTTATCTTGATTCATCGTTTTCATTTTTAATTGAGTAGCAACCGCTGCCTCAGCTGCTTTAATTGGACTAGAAAACTCAGCAATTACACTGTCTCCAGCACTTCCAAAAATAATTCCTTTATGCTCATCAATGATTGCATCAATTACCAATCGTCTTTCTTTTAAAATATTCAAAGTATTCACCTCATCATTTCCCATCATCTTACTGAATCCAACAACGTCTGATGCAAAAATAGTTGCGAGCTTTCTATCCATAATAATTCCTGTGTTTTTAAATTGAATAAACTTTTGTTGCGCCAGTCCGTCCTTTTAATTGAATTTCACCTTCAAAAGATGCGCTTTCATTTAATTTTTTTGTTAGTGCGGTATATATTTCTTGACTAAAAGCAATATCACTATCGTATTCTTTATTCGCTTGTTCAAGTCGTGCCGCAACATTTACAACATCTCCAATTGCACTATATTGAAGCATTCTTTCACTACCAATATTTCCAGCGATGATGCTTCCGGTATGGATACCTGTACGAGCTGTAATAGAATCAATCCCATGATTACGCCAATAACGAGAAAGTTCATTCTCATCCCACCTCTGATTTAATTCAACTAGCTTTTCTCTCATTTTTACAGCACATTTTACGGATAAATTTTCATGATTACTTAATTCCTCTGGTGCTCCAAAGACAACCATAATAGAATCGCCAATATAATTCAATATATGGCCATTGAATTCTTCGATAACATTATGCATCTCAGTAAAATATTCATTTAAAAATTCAACAGCAACTTTAGGAGACATATGCTCAATGATTGTAGAATAACCAGTTAAATCAGTGAAAGATAATGACACCCATTTATTATCTCCTGAAAGTCCGCCCTCATCATTTAACATTTTATTTGATAAAACATCACCAAAATAGCGCCTAAGCGTTTTTTGCATTAAGTTTTTAGTATCATCAATTGAAACAGTTTTTGCAAAGTTCAATCGATTATTGTATTCATTGTTATATTTATTCCATAAAATTAAAATTATTGGGATGGGTAAATTAAACATAATGATACTTGAAGATATTCCTGTGAAATCCATGGCTGGAATGGACGTGACTAATAAAAAAAGTATGAGAGATATAGTTGTGATTAGGTTAAATGGAAATAAAATTCCAAGAAACATAAATATTGTTGGAATTGTTGTAAGTAATTCTAATGAATCCATTTCTGGAGCATTATCAATAGCGAAGGCTTGTATAATCTGAAATGTATGAATAACAGAAAAACTCACGGCAAGAAATAAACCATGTCTTTTTTCTTTGAACGATTCTGGTAAAATAAAAAAGGATAGAACGAGACCAATTAAAATAGGAAATCCAAGTAATATAGGCTTAAACCCACCAAATCTTTCAAAGGATGCAAAAGTATCTAAAATCAATACAAGAGTTAAAAATACAAGAGCAAAACTCAACCCTTTTTTTACTTTCATCCATTGAGACGCCATATATTGATCTTCCATTACTGGATTCTCAAATTTACATGTGTAGCGATCTATCCTAGGTAAATCATCAATTCTTGGACTCATATTTAGCCTTATTTACTTTTGGTTATATAGCACTATTAAAAATAATATTCGTATAACAAATTTATGTTTAAATTTATAAAATAATCATGCCAGGTCTAAATATTTACTATCATCCATTATATACCGATGGAATTGATTCGAAATCACGATTCCCGCGAGAAAGATACAAACTTATCTACGAACTATTACAAGAAAGTAATTCTAAAGAATTAATTAATTTCATATCCTCACCTATTTGTAATAAACAAGATCTTCTTTTGGCACATGATAAGATTTTTGTTGAAAAATTTTTAACTAATACTTTAAGCACAAAAGAAAAAAGAAAAATCGGACTTCAGCCATGGAATGATTATATAATTGAAAGAACGATGCGTATCATAGGTGGTAGTGTAAGTGCGGTTGATTCGGCAATAAAGGGGTCTATATCCGCAAATATGGCTGGAGGTACACACCATGCATTTCATCACTATGGAGCGGGATATTGTGTGTTTAATGATCTTGCCGTTTGTGCATATGTTGCAAAAAGAGATTTTAATGTTCAAAAAATATTAATCATTGATCTCGACGTTCATCAAGGGGACGGAACAGCATCTATCTTAAAAAAAGATAAAAACATCTTTACATTTTCTATGCATTGTGAGAAGAATTATCCATTAAAAAAAGAAACAAGCGATCTCGATATAGCTTTGCCAAAAGACACAAATGATTCTAAATATTTGGAGATATTAGAAAAAAACTTAAAAGAATTAGAGAATATTAAAAGTGAGATCATTTTTTTCCAAGCAGGGGTTGATACTCTTAAATCTGATAATTTAGGGTATCTCTCATTGACCCACATTGGTTTAAAAATAAGGAATGAGATGATTCTTACTTTTGCAGAAAAAAGAGAAAATCCAATTGTAGTATTTATGGGCGGCGGGTACTCAAAACCTATTGATGATACTATACTCGCATTTAAAGATTTATTTATCCAATGCGCTTTATATGCTGAAAAGAATAAGATTAAATAATTTTTTTCGATAAAAAATCTGCGGAAGTTAGCGCTCCATCTATTTTTCCTAGACCAAAACCATCACCGCATAAACCTAAACTAATTTTGTTATTCCAATAACCCTTTTCATTAGATCCTGAATCTGAATAAGCATATTTCCAAAAGTGAATAGATAAATTCTTTGGATGTTTTATCCCAATTAGATTGAGCTTTTCCCTTATTTCTTTTTCTGCATCTTTTTTATTTAAAGTAAGTAATCGTTTTGTAAATGACTTGGATGTATTAATAGTATAAACATATTTTTCATTACGAAGCCCCTTAAGAGTATTATTGCAAATCCATGAAAAGTCAGAGCTAATTTGTTGCAAAATAGTATCCGTAACTAATTTGTTCACGCAAGTAATTGTAAAAAAAGAATGATAATTCACTTTAGGAAATATATTATCACCTAGACAAATATCACTTTTCAAGAATAGTTCTATATTTTGGTTTGTTGGGATGGATGATACGATTGTCTTTGATTCTAAATTCAATGTATTTGTTTTAATCAACCAAACATCATTTTCACGCTTAATAAGGTTTACTTTTGTGTTTGTAAGAACGGGCACATTTCTGGCAAAATATTGAGGTACGCGGTTCATTCCAAGAGGTGATATAAGAACCTCTTTATTTTTTTTAATTTGAACTCTTTCTAATATATTTTGATCAACAAGATTATTTAAAATATTGATGGCGCTATTACTCTTTGGTGTGAAATATTGGCATCCATAATCAACAATATCTTTTTCGATTGGCTTTGTCGAGCACCTACCCCCGACACCACGACTTTTTTCTATGATCAGTACTCTTTTACCTTGATCTTTTAATTTGGATGCTAAGAATGAACCTGAAAGACCTGCCCCAATAACGATAACATCAAAAATCATATCTGAGCACTTATTGAAATTAATTTCTCAGCGGTTTTTATTCCTGAAACAACAGCACCCTCGATACTTCCATATGTAGTATAATCACCAGCAAATAATATATTTTTTTTATCTTCAATTTTCAAATCAAAATAGCCTGTTTTTTGTTTAATGGTCGCTTGTTTAATATTTATCTCTTTCATGAAAATATAATTTGATTTTTCATCACCATAATACGTTGAAAGTTTATCTTGAATAATATCGATTAATTCGGATTTAGATAGATCAGATTCTATAATTGTAATTGAAAACAATGTATTCCCTTCCGGAGAATAATTTTCAGAAACAGAGGATAATATGGCAATATTATTTATCAGACTATCATATGGGAAAAGATTTATGTACTTAGAGTGTTTTACTTTTACTCGTGAACTAAAATAAAATGTTCTTACAGAATTAAATTCAACTATATGATTATTAACCAGGGAATTACTTCCTCCTGTTAGTACCATATATTTAGCCTCAATAATTTCATTATTTTCTAAGACTATTTTCTCAGGATTTTTAGCTTCAATTACTTTATTCCCTAATAATAGATTATGAGGATTTAAATTTTTCACCATTTGATCTGGTATTGCTTGCATCCCATTTACAGGAACCGCAGCGTACCCCTTATTAAAATTTGAAAAAACATTTTTAAAAAATTTTGAAGAAGTTTCTAATTGGTTTTCTAAAAAAATCCCACTAAAAAATGGTTTAAAAAATCCGTTTATTATTTTATTTGAAAATCCATATGACTTTAAATATTTTAATGTGGTCATATCTTCAGATTGATCTTCTGATATACAATAGCTGGATAGTGCTCTTTTAAGAGTTAATATTTTAATTTTATCTTTAAAAGTAGTCATCCCTGAAAAAAAAGTCTCGAAAATAGTCGAAGGGTCTCTAAATGGGTCAGATAATATTTCAAATCTTCGACCATTGTAAATGGAGGCTCCAGGTTTAAAGACCTTTAATTTCAGCTCTTTTAAGTTAAGTAATGAATTGGTCTTGTAATATTCAGTATTGTATACTTGAAATCCCAAATCAAAAATATATTCATTTTCTTTTATTGATCCTACTCTACCTCCAACCCTATCAGATTGTTCAATTATAATAAAATTTCTATTATTTTTTTTTAATTTCATAGCGCAAGCTAGTCCTGCTATGCCTGCACCTATTATAACGATGTCAGTTTTTTTATTTACCACTTATTTCACTATAGTTTAAAACTTAAATAAAAGTTGTGGATAAAATTAAAGATAGATATGCCTCATATTGGGTATATAAAATTGAAATGATAAATTTAAATTATTTAAGAATCTTTTGAATGCCAATAAGCTAAGTAAATAAATACGAATTGAAAAGGCAATCTACCCCAAGCAATTAGTGGTGTTGTGTTCATTGCTGAGCCATTTGTTAGTGCTAAATAAATATTTGCCGGATAGACAGCAATTAATAATGCAATTAAAGACCATCCAATTATAAAACGAAATTTTTTGAATAAAATTAAGATTCCAAATAAAACTTCAAAAAATCCACTTATATAAACTAATTCCAATTTATACGGTAGGAGTGGCGGTACAATCTGGAGGTACCATTCTGGCTCCTGGAAATGATTAAAACCAACCAATATGTAAAACAAACTCATTATATAAATTGTAATGAGTTTTATTTTTTTTTTAGTTAGCATATTCGTTTACAAACTACCAGTCAAAAGGACCATCAACAACTTTCCAAAAATAGATAGACATAATTGTTCTATAAGGTCTCCATAATTCTGATCGCAAAAGCATTTCTTTTGCTGATGGTAGCTCCTTTAGCTTAAAATATATCTTAAATCCTTTTTGCACACCTAAGTCTCCAGTTGGAAAAACATCTAATCTATTAAGAGTGAACATTAAAAACATTTGTATTGTCCATGGACCGACACCTTTAATAGAAATTAGCTGATCCATTATTTCTGTATCACTAAGTGCATGAAAATTTTTATGGTTTATTATACCATTAGTAAAGGCCTCCGCTATGTTTTTAATATAATGGGCTTTTGCGTTTGAAATTCCAACAGAGCGTAATATCTCATGTTTAGTATTCAATACATCTTGTGGTAAGGGATAACTTTTATTTGGATATAACGATATAAATCTGTTGGAGATTGTCTTTGCCGCTTTACCACTTAATTGTTGATAGAGGATAGATCTAGTAAGAGATTTAAAATAGTTTTTTTCTAGTTTTAAGTCATCTATTTTAAAATGATTCAATAGAGTTACTATTTCAGGGTCTTTCTCACGAAGATGACTGATAGCTTTTCCTATCATAATAGATATTTTTTACTGAATAACAAAATTTGGAGGATATTTTTTATGCCATCTAGTGGTACTTTGATAAGCCTGCGAAACCGCAATTACTTGTCCATCTTTGTATAGATTCCCTATAAAACTAATGCTTGTTGGTAGCCCTTCTTTATTAAAACCATTGGGCAATACAACGCATGGATGACCGGTTAAATTAGTACGTAATAAATTGTCTTTCCAAAAAGATGGGATAACATATACATCTATATTCAGAAATAAATCTGCCATTTTTTGATTTAATAAGACTCTGGCTCTGTTAGCTTGAATATATTCAACTGCTGGAACATGTCTTGCTTGCCTAAAAATATTAGGCCAAGCCCATTTTATTTGACGAGTTAATATGGAATCTGTTTTATTTCTAGTTAATTCATCAAATGCAGCTGCAGCTTCAACATTTAATAGAAAAGATAATGAATTAGTTGGGAATTCAGGTAGCTCAATAGGTATCAAATCAAAACCTAATTCTTTTAACTTTAATAAAACATTTTTATCATTCAGAGTTGTCTTTTCATTTTCAAATGCACTTTTTATATATCCAACTCTTAAAGATGTGAGTTCTTTTTTATTGGGGACTTGAAAAGGAACATCAACTACGGAATGATCAATTTTATCTGGTCCTTTAATAGCATTATAAACTAAAGCACAATCATCCACAGACCTACACATGGGACCTAATTTATCCATTGACCAACTAAGAGCCATTGCACCAGATTTACTGATTGTTCCAAAAGAAGGACGAAGGCCGGTCACTCCATTGACGGAGGATGGTGAAATAATAGAGCCCCAAGTTTCAGATCCAATCGAAAAAGCAACTAAGCCTGCTGCAGTTGCAGATCCTGGCCCAGCAGAACTTCCACTTGATCCTTTTTCTATATCCCATGGGTTACGAGTTTTTCCACCATACCAAATATCGCCCCATGCAAGTGCCCCTAGAGTTAATTTCGCGATCAAAACAGCACCAGAATTTTCAAGTTTTTTTATAACTGTTGCGGTTTCATTAATGATTTGATCTTTATGAGTATTTGCACCCCAAGTAGTTTTATATCCAGAAACAGCTAGCAAATCTTTAGCTCCGTAAGGAATTCCATGGAGTGGTCCTAAATATCTTCCATTTTTAATCTCTTCGTCAGCTTTTCTAGCCTGTTTAATTCCAAGTTCTTCAGTTACAGTAATAACACATTCTAATTGAGGTCCATATTCTTTTAATCTCTCTATATACATCCTTGTTAATTCTTCAGATGTTATTTGTCTTGTACGGATTAAATACGCTAGTTGCCCTATTGTGTAAAAGGCACAATCTTCTATTTTAGATGGCTTTTTTATTGGAAATTCTTCAAATAAATACTTGTCATTTCCTTTTGGTATAGATTCTCCTTCAATAAGTGGATTAAAATGAAGAGGTAAAGGAACATCATTCGTCAGCTCGAGCATTCTCAAAGTATCATATTTATTTTTATTTAAGAGTAAACCCGTAAGTAATGTATCTCGTTCATCTTGTGTCAAACTGATCCCAATTAAATTCTCCATTCCAATGGCATCTCTATTAGTATTTTCAATTTCGGTTCTACAGGAGAAAAGAAATAATAATATCATAAAATATTTTATTATATATATTTTTCTCATTTTAAAAAGTTTTTCATAATCTAATAAATTTAAAAATTTTCATACAGAATCACCTCAGGAGTAGCTTTTTGAGTACAATTACATTCATTTTGATCTGTGTTATAGCGTGCAATAAATGGTTTGTACCATGATGTAAAATTTCGCTTGATATTTAAGTTAACATAATTGCCATCTTCATTATCTAGAATACAAATTCTTCTTGGTTCTGAAACCATATTATATTTTCCTAAATATTTAGGATTGAAATTTCCATCATAAATAATTGGAGGAATATCTTTATAAAACTTTAAGAATAATAAAATTCCGATTTTATTATTCAATGCTGGGTAAAACTCGTTACTTTTTCTAAATATATTATCATGAATATATATTGATGATGAATAGGGAGAATACTCAGTATCCGAGGACGTTAAGTTTGTAATTAAATAACTAAATATACCTATACCTAAAGTCTTATTATTTAAAATAGTGTTATTGAAAATCTCAGATTCTTCAATTGCAAGGCAATAAATAGCCGTCCCTGATGGAATAAATGAGCTAATAGTTTTACTAATAAAATTATTTTTTAAGTTATTATTTTTAATAATATTATCAAAAACTCTTATTTTTTTTACTTCATTTAATGATAAGTCTGGAGTATTAATTAGTATAATACCTCCTGAATTATTAAATATATTATTACTATGAACATCAACATGAGAAGAATTTTGAATTTTTATTCCAAATGAATTATTCAAAGCTTCTACGAATCGAATTATACCATTTTGAGATTCTTTTATTACAAACCCACTACCGTGAGAAGAATTTGAGATAGAATTTTCAACAATAAAATTTTTACATTTATAAATTGAAACCCCATTAATATTTTCAGAAACAATTCTTTTGTTAATTTGGTCTATTTTGAGATTATTGATAAATAGACCATCAGTATTTTCAAAAGCTATTGCATTACTGCAGTAGCCCTGAATTGAAAAATTTTTCAATGTAATGTTCTTACAGTTTTTTATTTCTAATCCATTAGATCCACTCACTTGATTACTAAAAGATAGTATTGTATTACTAATTCCAGAACCTTGAATTATAATATCTTTTTTATTTTCCAATGTAATATTTCCTAACATAGGAAAAAATCCAGAATCTAAAAATATAGTATCTCCAGGCTCTGAAAGAATTAATTTGAGCTGAAAATCTTTTTCAAACTGGGCAAGGCAACATGAAAAAATAGTAAGACCTAATTTTAATAAAAAATTGATTTTTTTAAAGGATAAGATATTAGATCACACTGTTTGAAGCTAATTCTAATAACACACCACATATCCATGCGCCATAAGTTCCCAAAGCATACCCGAGGACAGCCAAGAGGACACCAACTGGAGCTAGCGAAGGATGAAAAGCTGAAGCAACAATGGGTGCTGAAGCTGCTCCTCCGACATTTGCTTGACTACCAACCGCAAGAAAAAAGAAAGGGGCTTTGATTATTTTAGCAACGAGAATCATAATTGTTACATGAATAAGCATCCATAATAGTCCTATGATAAATAAACTTGGCCTATCAAAAATCGCTAAGATATTCATTTTCATTCCAATTGTTGTAATTAAGATATATAAAAAAACACTTCCGACTCTTGAAGCGCCAACACCTTCTAAATTTTTAACTTTTGTAAAGGAAAGGAAAAGAGCGATAGTTGTTGATATTACAATAATCCAAAAAAAATTGGATGTAAGACTAAATCTAGATAAACCTGGTGCATTATTTTTAATAAATGGTGTAATAATATCCGATCCTAAATGTGCTACTGCCGTTACACCAAAACATAAAGAAAGTAACTGAAGAATATCTGTAAGATCAGGAATTTTCATAATTTGAGATTGATATTTTTCAATTTTTTCCCTCATATTAATAATAGATGATGAATCAGCTTGAAGCCACCTATCTACTTTATTGCTGACACCAGCACCATATAGCAAAAATGCCATCCAGATATTCGCAACAATCACATCTACTGCAATCATTGAAGAAAATATTGAATCGCCTACATTGAAAATCTCTTTCATTGCGGCCTGATTTGCTCCACCTCCTATCCAACTTCCTGCAACAGTTGCTAACCCTCTCCAAACTATCTCTGGACCACCACCTCCTACAATTTCTGGTGATAATATAGAAACTAAAAAAAGACTTATTGGTCCTCCTAATATTATACCAAATGTTCCCGCAAGGAACATAATGACTGCTTTTGATCCAAGTTTTTTAATTTCAGGGAGGTCAATACTAATGGTTAAAAGAACCAGGCTTGATGGAAGAAGATATCTTGATGCAACAAAATATAGTTTTGATTGATCTCCATTTATAATACCAAAGGAATTGAAGAGCGATGGTATAAAATAGCAAAGAAGTAATGCCGGAACGAACTTATAGAAAATTTTCCAAAAATTATTTTTACTACGAGCTGTTGTGAAAACAAATGCTAAGATACCAATTAAGAGACCAAGAACTACAGCATCGTTTGTAATCAAAGGTTTTTCTATTAGCAAAGCTGAAAGGAGCTTTTTTTAGTTATTTCTTATTTTTTTACCGGCGACTATTCAATTTAGCCAGTAATCGTAAAATTTCTAGATACAGCCATATAAGAGTAACTAATAATCCAAATGCCCCATACCACTCCATATATTTAGGTGCACCTTTTTCAGCACCTTCTTCAATAAAATCAAAATCTAAAACTAAATTAAGTGCTGCAATTACAACGACAAAAGCACTAAAAAGAATTCCCATTGTGTTATTACTAGAGATTATACCAATACCTGAACTAAAGAAACCCATCACAAAATTAATAAAATATAAGAAAGCAATTCCCCCTGTAGCTGCAAAAATTCCTAATTTAAAATTTTCAGTTGCTCTTATTAGACCTGATTTATAAGCTAGTAGTAATGCTCCTAATGTTCCAAATGTAAGAAATACTGCTTGGACAACTATTCCGGGATACATTTTATTAAAGACCATTGAGATTGTACCAAGAAAGACACCTTGGACTAGGGCATATGCCGGTACAAAGATGTGTCCTAGCTTAGGCTTGAATACATTGACCATTGCTAAAATAAAACCAATTAGTGCTGAAGGCATTGCTAAAGAGTGCATTGCTGGTGTTACCCATGAATAAGCAGCACTAGCAAGAACTAAGAGCAATGATATTCCAGTTTTGTTTACAGTTCCATTCAGTGTCATAACACCTTCAGATTGAGATGCATATTGATTAGTAAATGTTGAGGGTTTTAATGCTGGGTTTCCAGATCTTAAAGCTAAGTGTCTACTCATTTTTTTCTACCTTTTCTATTCTGATCCAAGGCTTACCATTCGCTCCACTTTTTTTTATCATTTTCAATAAACTCAAAAGCGTTATTACTATTATTGGTATCCAAAGGATAATTGCAGGATTTTCCATACATAAATTTAAATTATTTGATTTAATCTAAAAAGTATATTCATTTTATTCATACTTCATAGAGATGATTCAACCGCTTTTATTCTATCTGAAACTGGAGGATGACTATACGAAAGAAAAACCATTAGTGGATGAGGAGTTAAGTGCGATAAGTTACTTGCTGCAAGTCCTTTCAGCATGGAAATAAGCGGTTTTACTTTTTTAGTTGTTTCCAGAGCATATGCATCCGCTTCAAATTCATTTTTACGACTCATAGCAGTAGTTAAAATAGAGGTTAAAATGCTAACTGGTGAATAAAGCATACCAAAAAAAATAAGACCACAATATGCGGAAGTTTGTGTTACCCCGAAAACATTAAATAATTCAATATCAGTAATAAAAAAGTTGAATATAAATAGCATAAACCCTGTTTCAATAATACCTAAAGCTGTTCCTGTAACTATATGTTTCTTTTTGTAATGTCCTACTTCATGAGCGACAACAGAAACAATTTCTTCAGTGCTGTGCTTTTCTAATAGAGTATCAAATAGAGCTATTCTTCGAGATTTTCCAAAACCACTAAAATAAGCATTTGAGTGGGCTGATCGTCGGCTACCATCCATTACATCAATTCGACCAATCGGAAAATTTACTTTTTTAGCAAAGCTTTCAATTTCAGTCCTTAACTCTCCTTCTTTTAAAGGAGTAAATGTGTTGAACATTGGTGCAATAACATGGACGAATAACGGCTGCACAGCTATTATAAATGCTGTTATCAATCCCCAAGCAATCCACCAAGCATTTGACCCATAAGTATTAAAAAAATACAGTACTGGAACCATTATCAGGCTTCCAAGAACAATAGTTAGGCCATAGCCTTTCATTTTATCAATGATGAAAGTTTGAATAGTTGTTTTGTTGAAACCATATTTTTCTTCAATAACAAATGTACTGTACAAAGAAAAAGGTAGATTTAAAATATCATTTATTATGAAAAGTATACCGAAAAAAATTAGACCTGAAATTATTGGGTTTGATGCTTTTTCTCTAACAAAAGTATCTAATGTTCCAAAAATGCTTGTATGAATAACAATTAAAATCAAAATTAAGCTAAATGTTGAAGATAAAAGACCAAAACGAGTTTTATCTTTCAAGTACATCTGAGATTTAGAATATTTATCTTCATCATAAAAATCCTGAAAACCATCGGGAACCTCTTTTGACATACTATTCATATTCAAAATTGAACTAAAAGTTGATAAAAAATACTCAAATAGAAGAGCGCCGATGATTATATAATAAAATATATTTTCCATCTGAGTTAATTATATTTAATTGAACAACCTAGTGCTTTACTAGTCGTTTTTTTTATTTTCTTTTTAGATAAGAGTGCATCTAGTGCATTCGCTAGAAATGGCTCGGTTACTTTGTTGGCATCTCTTGCATTGTCATCTATGGCACCACGGTAAACAAGAATATCATTTTTATCAAATAAATAAATATGTGGTGTCTTTGTTGCACCAAAAGCATGGGCTAACTCTGCATTTGGATCTTGAGCATAAATAAAATTATAATTCATTTTAGACGCATGCTCTTTCATTTTCCCCAAGCTATCGTCACCATCAAATCTTGAGACATTGGAATTAACGGCAATCATGCTTACACCTTTTGGTGTATAATTCTTAGCAATCTCTAAATACCTGTCTTCCCACTTTATTACCCATGGACATGTATTACATGAAAAGACCACCAAGGTAGCTTCAGATCCTTTTATAGAATTTAAATTTATTGATTTTCCTTCTGTATCTATTAATTTTAATTCTTTTTTTGGCATTACTGAACCAATTTTTAATTCAACACCATATGAAAATGATAAAAATATTAAGAATATAGTAAACTGACGCATCATTACTCCTTTATGAATTAAGCGCAATATTAATTGCGACCTCAAATCTAGATTTAGGCTCTTTTCCTTCCCATGAATCTACAATAATTCCTTTATTTTTAGAAAAGACAACTATAAAAGGTAGACTTCCTGTCCAGGATTCATTTATTCCTTCGATAAAAAGTTCATCTTTTTCTTTTTTAATATATGAATAAGGTTCTACACCTTGTTTTTCAAGAAAACTTTTTACTTGCTGAAGCTCATCCTCAAAGTCTGCACTTACAAAAATAACTTCTAAATCTTTATTGCTTTCATCTAACTCTACTATCATCGGGAACTCTTCTACGCATGGAACACACCATAGTGCCCAAACATTTAGAATAACTACTTTTTCACCTTTAAAACTATTTATTTCATTCATTATGTCAAATGATGTTACTGGAATAACTTGAGTATTCGTGCATGAGAAACCAACAAAAAAGAAGAAAACTAGAATACTATTTTTCATGGTCGAATTTGTTTCATTTGGTGTTTTGAAAAGAGTGATGACTGATCATTATAATGTTTTGATTCTTTATCTTGAGTCGCTGAACCATATTGATGAACACTCCAAGCATTCAATTCACCATTTGGAGCCCATTCAACTGCCTGAATGTAGCAATCACCAGCAACAGCTTGATAGGTATTATTGATTTTTTTCACATAAATAGCCCTTATTAATCCAGGACCACCTTCAAGTGGTAAATTTGTTTTTCCCCTAATTAGTCTAAATACTTTTCCAAGAGGAACATCCAAATTTCCAAATTTTTTGTTTAAATATTTAATATTTTTTTCCAGAGAAACAGTTATTGAATCTTTATTATACTTTAACTCTTCAATGTTAAAAGCATTTGGAAGTGTTAGAATAGATAATGCTGCTTCCGTATTAGATGAGTCCGCTCTTAAATCCCAATTTTTTAATATTTCAAGGCCTTCAATAAGATCTTTTGGTACGGCCTCAGAAGACATTTCATTTATGTAACGTTTCCGAACACTTGCGATAATTGATTCCCTTGAATATTCAACATCATACTTGTAACTAATAAACTCATCTCGAGTAATTGAAGGATCTATCCCAAAAGTTTCTAAAGATCGTAGAGCTCTATTATTTTGGTATTTTTCGATTCCTGACCAGTCTGGCAAAGGCTTAGAAGAATCAACTCTATTACCAGTTGCTAAGTACGGGCTACTATTGCAATTTTGAAAAAAACCTTCTAATGGATTTTCAACAAAAGGTAATTCATTATAGGGTACATATTCATACCAAATTGCTTGTTTGCTCTCACCTGGTAATATTTTCGACCAATTGTATTTATTATTTCGTTTTGGGATTTTTGCATTATAGACATAATAGATGTTACCATTTTTATCCGCATAGCCCGTATTAAACATTGGTATAGCATGAATATTCATCGCTCTTTTAAATTGAATTAAATTTTTTGATTTTCCCATTTCATACCATTGTTCAAGAAAGCGAAGATTTTTTATCGAAGAGATTCTAAGACTATAAGTTCCATGAGAAAAATCTAAAACAGGTCCATGGATCGATGTTTTCACCTCTCTTTTAAATGTCCAAGAGAATGGTCCAATAATTTTTACTTTTATAGCAGCGGTTCTAACATCAAAATCTTTCCAATAGCCCTCAAACCAATATTGATTTTTATTTTGTTTATTTATAGTAAGTTTATAAACATCAATTAAATCTGGAGAATTAACGGTGTGGCTCCACCCTAAGTTTTTATTATGCCCAATTAAAGGAACTGGTGATCCTGGAAAAAGTGCACCATAGAAATCCCATCCTTCTTTGCTCTCTAAATGAGCTTCATACCAGGCAACAGGTCCTTCCCATGGTTGATGTGTATTTAACCATAATCTAGTATATCCATCAGAGGATCTTTGAGGAGCAATAGCCATGACATTGCTAGCTGTCATATCAAAAGATCCCTCTTGAATATCTGTATTTTCTCCAAAAGATTCAGGTATTGTTTTTTTAGATAATTTTTTAAGAAGACCATCTAAGCCAAACATTAAAGGCATCCGATGTGAAAATCCTGCAATCACATCTTCAGCTAATACATCTTCAAAAGATTTTGTTCTTTTTTCAGGATTATCTTTTAAGTATTTATTTATTCCTGCAGCGTAACCCTCGCACAATAACTTAACCTCAGTTTTTACATCCGATTCATATTTATCATTTATCAAACCCCAAAAATTCATTAATTCTACATAATAATCATTTACTGCTGCATCACGCCCATAAATAGATGCAAGCTTACCCCTTGATGCAAAGATAATATCTTCTATCGTTTTAAAATCATCCTCTGAATGTGCATAACCAAGACCAAATGAAGCATCAGCATCTCTTGTTCCATATATATGTGGAACACCCCATTTATCTCTTGTTATGTCAGCAGAAAAATAAGAATCACCAATAGTTACAGTTTCATTAGGAAATAAAAAACTGTTACATGTCATAAAAAATATTACTATAAATGATAAATTTCTCATTATTCGCTTTTATTAATTATTATTATTTTATTATTATTATTTTCTTTATCCCATATAGGATATTTGGTCATAATAGTTTTAAAAAGGTTTGAGTTTTTAAAGTTCTCCAACCATTTATCAAGATTCGGAAAGCTAGGTTTAAACCATAACAAATCAACATTTGCACACTGACGAATGAAAGGAAATATTGCAATATCAGCTAGTGATATTTTGTCATTAATTAAGTACTTTTGTAATTTTAAGATGTAATCATATTCTTTCAAAAATCCGATTACATTTATCCTATGTTCTTCAAAAGATAATTCAGGGTTTCGTATATGATATTTATATTTATCTAGTTTACTTTTAAAGTTATTGTCATTTCCAGAAATAAAAGTATCTTGATTCGTAATATCTTCTTTGTACCAATTATCATTATCAGATGTTTTTAATGCCCATTTCATAATATCTAAACTTTCGTCCAAAATATTACTTTCTTTTATTCTCAAAACGGGGACGGTTCCTTTCTGTGAAATATCGTAGAGATCTTTAGGTCTTTTTTTTAATAAGATTTCACGATGTTCATATATAATCCCGCTGTACGAAAGAGCCATTCTCGCTCGCATGGCATAGGGGCAGCGTCTAAATGAATATAAAATAGAATATTTCATTTCAAGGCCTAAGTTTTGGTTTAATTCTAGAATCAAAAAAAGTTTTTGAAACGATGTGCTCAGGAGTTTTTCGTAATTCTTTTTGTTTTTCTAATGGAAGTGATGCAAAATGCATACAATCAGTCGAGCAACAACCATCATATTTTTCATTACATGATTTACATTGTATAAATAAAATATGACAAGCATCATTTTTACAATCCGTGTGTGTATCACAAGAGGATTCACAAATATGACATTTAGAAATAATATCTTTTGTAACTCTTTCCCCAAGACGATTATCAAAAACAAAATTTTTGCCTTTAAATTTAGATTTCATACTTTTTTCTTTCATTTCATGTGCATATTGAATAATACCACCTTGAAGTTGATTGATATCTTTAAACCCATTTTTTATCAGGTAGGAACTGGCTTTTTCGCATCTAATACCCCCTGTACAATAAAGTAAAATTTTTTCATTCTCTTTGCCTTTTAAAATATTCTTTACTTCAGGTAACAACTCTTTAGATGTTTCGACGTTCGGTATAATAGCATTGTCAAAACGTCCAACCTCACTTTCATAGTAATTTCTCATATCAACTATTATAGTCTTTCTATTTTTGATCGCAGTATTATAATCAGAACTATTTAGATGTTTACCTACCTTACTCATATCATATTCATTGTCATTAAGACCATATGCAACAAGTTCTTTTCTAACTTTAATTGTAAGCTTATAAAAGGATCTCCCATCATTTAAAGCTTTCTTTATTTCAATACTTTTTAATTCTTTAATTTCACTAATTTTAAGTAGAAACAAATCCCAACTTTGTTGAGGAATACTTACTTGAGCATTAATGCCTTCCTTAGAGACATAAATCCTTCCAAAGATTAACATCTCATCAAATGATAAAAACAAACTATCCCTGAATTTTTCGGGTTGAGCTATTGATACATATTTATAAAAAGAAGCAGTGATTCTTTTGAAACTTTCATTTTCTAAATTATTTTTTAAAATAACTTTATCAATTTTATTAAATAGCTTTTTCTTTTTCATTTTTTAAGTTTTAAAATTTTTGATAGGAAACCATTTGATATAATGATTTGATGTTTAGCTTCCATTAGAGTACAATCAAGAGAATGCATCACAATAGCGCATTTCACAGAATAATCTGCTTTCATTAGTAATGCTTCAGAATTTTTTAAGTTTAATCCAGAAACTTGTGATATTATTCTAGCCCCTCTTTCACGTAGCTTTATATTTACAGCCATAAGATCAACCATTAAATTCCCATAAACTTTACCTAATTTGATCATGGTTGTTGTTGAAATCATATTTAAAACCATTTTAGTAGCGGTACCTGCTTTCATGCGAGTTGATCCTGTCAAGATTTCCGGACCTGTAATAACTGTTATTAATGTATCCACTTCAGTTGCAAAATATGGTTTGTTATTCGTTACTAAATAGGCAGTTTTTGCTCCTGATTTTCGAGCATAAGAAAGCCCCGATACCACATATTTAGCTGCTCCGCTACAAGAAATTCCAATTAATGTGTCTTTATTACATATTTTATATGATTTCAGTTCATTTACTATTGAAGTTTTATCATCTTCAGCACCTTCGACAGAACTTTTCAGAGCTTTGTCTCCACCTGCAATCAAGCCGATAAAAACATTTGGTTTTAGCGAAAATGTTGGTTGTATTTCTGACGCATCTAAAACTCCTAGCCTTCCACTTGTTCCCGCACCAATATAAAAAACTCTTCCACCCTCTTTAATAGAATTGGAAGTGTACTTAATTACTTCTTCTATTTGAGGAAGTGCCTTTTTAATTGCTGATGTTATTTTATTATCTTCTTCATTTATAGTTAGTAAAATATCTTTGATTGACATTAAATCAATATTTTCTGAAATACTGTTTTGTTGTTCAGTTTTTAATTCGCCACGGTTTATCATATGTGGTAAATTACAAATCTATGGGTAACTGGAAAAATATAACTCTTCATTTAACTGATATTGATTTAAAAGATGCTTTTAATAAACTTTCATACCTTGACATCATATCTGTAACAATCCAAGATAAAAGAACACCGAATGATTCTGATTGGTATGATGATCCCAATAACCCTACAAACATAGATAACAAAACTCATAAAATTGTACTATTGATAGATTTTACGTATCCAACAATTAATCTTATCAACGAAGCACAATTTATTTTAGGTCTCGATAGTCTTCCTAAATATAACGAAGATATTTTTGAAGATAAAGACTGGGTAAAGTTCACACAATCGCAATTTGAAGAAATTTTAATTTCTAAATCTTTGCGAGTTTTACCTCCATGGGTTAAGAAAACAGATTTTAGAGGAGAATCTATTTATATTGAACCTGGAAGTGGGTTTGGTACTGGAACACATCCTACAACTAAACTATGTCTTCGCTGGATTGAAGAAAGTTTAAAAAAAAATCAGACCGTATTAGATTTTGGTTCGGGTTCCGGAATTCTTTCTATAGCTGTAAGTAAAATTACCAGAAATGAAATAACAGGAGTAGAAATTGATCAACTTGCAATTGATAATGCTTATCATAACAATAAAATCAATGGTCTAAAAATTAAGTATGCACTATCTAAAGATTTTTCTCTAAATAAAAAATATGATACTGTAATCTCAAATATTCTTGCAAGTGTTCTTATCACTCTTTCAGAAGATTTTAGATTAATTACTAAGAAGGAGCTTGTCCTCTCCGGTATTCTAACTAGTCAAAAAGAAATTGTTATTGCAAAGTATAAAGATTGGATCGATTTAAAGTTAGTTTATGAAAGCGAAGACTGGTGCTTGCTTTATGGAAAACTAAAAAGTTGAAAAATACCTTTTAGCTTCTTTAATCACTTTAGGCGATAACATTAAAGAACTAAACATTGTAGGAATTACCATCATCGCATAAGCGCTATCTACAAAATTAACTGCAATATCTAGTGATGAAATTGATGCAACAACCAGCATCACAACATAAAAAATATTATAAGGCTTTTTCCATTTTGTGCCAAAAAGATGAGAAATACATTTTTGCCCATAATATGAGTAACCAAACATAGTTGAAAATGCAAATGTAAGAACTGCTATTAATAGAAAGATTTCACCAGGTAAACCCAATTCAGTTTTAAAAGCCATTGCAGTCATGCTTACACCATTTAAATCTTGGGTATAAACACCACTTATTAATATTATCAGAGCTGTAATAGAACAAACTATAATTGTATCTATAAATGGTCCTAGCATGGCTACAAGACCTTCTCTAACTGGTTCATTTGTTTTAGCTGCACCATGTGCCATTGTTTCTGTTCCAGTACCGGCTTCATTAGAAAAAAGACCTCTTTTTACACCAATTATTATGACACTCCCTAAGGCACCACCTGCAACAGCATTACCTGAGAAAGCATCCATTATAATTAAACTAAAAACTCCAGGGATTTCAGTAAAATTTTTAGATAATACAATAAATGCAGCCAAGAGATATAATCCTACCATTGTAGGAACAAGTCTACTTGCTACTTTTGCAATTCTTTTAATTCCACCAAAAATAACACTTCCAACTATGCAAGAAACGATCATTCCTGTAATTAGGTTCCCAGTAAAAGGGTTTGTTTGAAACATATTAAGCGGTGCATAAAAGGAATCTCTGATGATTTGAGCTAATTGATTAGCCTGAAAAAAGCAAATACATCCAAAAAGACCCGATGCACTGAAGATTTTAGCTAAAAAACTATATTTTTTGCCCAAACCTTCTTCTATGTAATACATGACTCCACCTTGAATTTCCCCTTGATCATCATACCCTCTATACATCAATGCAAGAGTACATGTGAAAAACTTAGTACTCATTCCTAAAACAGCCGTAACCCACATCCAGAAGATAGCTCCTGGTCCGCCAGTGTGTATCGCTACCGCAACACCAGCAATATTTCCCATCCCAACTGTACCTGCTAAAGCACTTGATAAAGCTTCAAAATGAGTTATTTGTCCAGGAGCATCATCAGAATCATATTTACCCATTAAAACTTGAATTGCATGTCTAAAATAGAGTAATGGTGTCAGTCTACTATATATGGAGAAAAAAATTCCTCCACCAAGTAATAAGATTACTAACGGCATACTCCAAAGAGCACTTGAAAGGCTAGCCATAGCACTATCTAGGAAATTATAAAAAACCATTCTGAACCTTTTTATTATTCATGCATTATCATCAAATTCACCATGAATTTAATGTTAAAAAAACTAGACCAATATATCATTCACCAATTTACTGTAGTCCTCGGCCTCGCAGTTTTTGGATTTGTTTCAATATTTTTGATTGTTGATCTTATTGAAAATTTAGATCGTTTTATGGATAATAAGGTTCCATTTTATGTTGTGGCTCAATATTATCTATATACCCTTCCATATTTCATTAGTATTGGTTTACCTATGTCTGTTTTGCTTTCTACTGTTTTTAGCTTAGGAACTATGGTTAAAAAAAATGAATGGACAGCCATAAAAGCATCTGGTATAAGCTTATATAGAATTACTTTACCTCTGATGCTATCAGGACTGTTTCTTTCAGGAGCCTCTTTTAGCCTTGATAACCTGTTAGTTTCATACGGAAATGAAAAGCGTTTTGAAATTGATCGGGATTATGTTAAAAGAAAATCTAGACATAAACTTAAAAATTCATTAAAAAATATTTTTCTTCAAAAAAACCTAACCAACCATATTTCACTTTCTCATTATTCTATCAAGAAAAAAGTTGGAAGAGACCTTACTATAATAGATTTAGGTCCTGAAATAATGAGAAAACGAATTGACGCAAAAAAAATTATTTGGGAAGAAAATTCAAATAAATGGAAGATTGAAGACTATTCCATAAGGAATTTTAGTGATGATGGTATTGAAGTAAATACAATTCTAAAGACATCTGATACATTATTAGACCTTGGTTTTACGCCTGAAGAAATTCAGAAACAAGCGAGAAAGCCTGATGAACTTGATTTTTTCGCATTAACAAATAGAATCATTGAGTTAAAAAGCAATGGTGTAGATACAATTAAGTGGGAAGTTACTAGATACATGAAAATATCTTTTGCATTTACTAACTTAATAGTCGTTCTTTTTGGTATACCATTAGTCTTAGTTAAGGAAGAAAATAGCCTTTCATTTGGAGCAGGTGCTAGCGTGTTCGTTATTTTTGGATACTATGCATTTATTAAATTTGGACAATCATTAGGTTTTAAAGGAATTGTTGAACCAATGCTTTCAGCTTGGATTGGTAATGTACTGTTTATGTTTTGTGGTATAGTTTTATTATGGAGAGCAAAAACTTAGAACTAAATTTTTATTTTTGGCTGCGATATTGCTTTATCTGTTTTTTTCTTTTCTTTATTCTTACCTACATAGGTAAATCCAAATGAAAAATTGAACCCTTTCATTGTATGTAACCACATCCCATTTCTAAAAGAAAATCCTAAGTCAAACATAACAGGTCCTTTCTTAACACCAAAACCCATTCCTAATTCCTTAAAATCACCACCACCCCATCCAAACCCAATTCGCATTGGAAAAGTTTCAATCTTTGACCATTCTGTAGCAATTGACCATTTCCACTGCTTTCTGGCATAGTATGAATTTTCAAATCCAGCAACTAAATCAGATGCAATTAAAAAGCTATCCATTTCCCTGCTAAGTCCAAGTCTAAAAATTGCAGGTACTCTAGTTACAAACTCAGTTTTGTTTTTTGGTACAAAAAAAGAGGTTTCATTAGTAAACAACTCTCCTTGACTAAGCTTATCAGCTCTAATGGTATCGATATTAAATGTATATAAAATTGATTCATTTGCATTAAGAGTACTATCTCCCCACTGAAACGGGTAAAAAGAGGAGGTTAGAGGATTGATACTATTAGATGATTCACCACCACCTTGAGTCCATCTGATACTCCCCGTTAGATTTATTACAGAAGCTCCAAACTTCCAGCCTTTGTAAGGCCTTGATACAACACCGATATCTATTCCAAAGCCAGCTCCTCCAACGCCTTGTCGAATGATGTAATTTCCTGAGCCATAGATTCCTAAATCATCAGTAATAAGATTTGATGAAGAAGAGTCTTCGTCCACTCCTAAATAGAATAATCCCTGCATATATTTTGCGGTTATCCCCCAAGACATACTCTTAAAAGGAATTCCAAATGAAAATCCATATTCATTTAGCCCAACAATTTCATAGTTAAACTCTAAATCTAAATTCTCTTTTTGACCATTACCGTAAAATATTAGCTCAAGAAGACCAATGGGTAAACGATAGTTTTGTAAAATTATATTATTTGCAGAAAAAGCCATATTTCCTTTTGAAATATTTAATAGTGGAATCGGCATATGCGTGTCCATGAAAAATGACATTCCATCCTCATTTTCTAGCTGCCTAAACAGCTTATTTTTCTCTTTTGTATTTAGTGTATCACCGCTGTATTGAGCAATATTTTCGATTGAAAAAAAGTTCCCTAGAATTCCAAAATCTAATTGAAGTCCCTGAATCATCATCGGTTCATTTTGATGTAAACCAATAAGGCCAGGATTGTATCCAACACTAAAAATTCCATTTGCGATAGTAGTATAAGCACCTGCCATTCCAACTACTCTAGGGTCTCTCTTTGTTTGAGAAATTGAGTTGGTATTAACTAAAAATAATAAAATACAAACTAAGTATCTCATCTAAAGACACCTATAATCTTTTGTTTTCTGAAAGGAGAAGAACTCCTCACTAATGCTCTTTTCCTAATATTGACGTAATATCCATTTATATCACAGGCTTCACCATTTGAATAAACTGCTTTGATTCTTATTTTTAAAGAATCGTCAAATGTTAAACTTGATAATGGCCAAGAGTAACTATTGGTGTCTGTGACGCTTGTTAAATCACTAGCTATGGATTGCCAATCAGAAGTTTGCTTGCAAGAGTCTAAACTTTTTCTGTAAGTACTAGAGTCAGTAGATGTAGAATAATATAGATCTACTGTTTCATCACTAGTTCCCATTGCAACCCATTTTATGTTCATCTCTTCATCATCAAAAAATGTTTCAGTGCCATTTGGAGATATTATTAAAAGTTCGTTACCTGCAGAACCAAAAGCACCAGAACTACTTAAAGTGAATGTAATAAAAGAACTAATGTCTAAGTAATCATCTTTAGAAAGAAAAACAGATTTATTACCGGTACCAGGTAAATAAAATCTTGGCATTGTAAAGTGTGATCCATAATCGGTAAGAAGATATATTTGTGAAGTATCAATCGTGCTCGGATAAATACCTGTCCCAGGTATTGCAACCATACCTTGTGGATATCCAGATGTATCATTTGCACCATAGTAGGATTCTGGATCAGGAAGAGTAAACTTAAATAATGTGTCTACATATGAAAATAAGGTGTCAGTCATAGAGCCATTTGATTTTACAAGATAAGGTAAACCATTGATACAATCAGAAAAATCTGTCATCACATTAAAAATATAAACATTACTACTATCAGGCGATATTTCGCTACATTTTCTCAAAATATATAAACTATCTCCGAGTAATAGTTTTCCTTGGCTTACTAAAGTATCCCTGAAAAAGTTTAACTGTTCTCTTGATGTATCTGTAGGGAAAAATTCTATATTACTCATCAAAACAGATACCTCTGCGCCAAATGGCATTGCATTGGTAATAGTTGACACTAAACTAGTCTCAAGAAGACTATTTCGAATCTTATACCTTGTTTGATGATCAAAGGGTTCAATTTCGGTTGCTGTTCCACCTAAAAAAGCCATGGGTGCAATTTGAAGAATGAAAGGTATCTTGACCTCAAAGCCACCGGCTATAGCTTTATTTGCAGTTATAGATCCACGTCCGTCAATTTTAACCTCTGGGACAATAACTAACTGTACTGGGTTTGATGCTAGTAAGTCAATTATTGATGCACATGTATCACAAGGAACTTCTGTTTTTGAAAATGATGGAGAAGCCTCTAAAGGATTCAACAAATAGGAATTATATAATTCAATTTCGTTAAAAATTGATATAGTTGTTCCCAGCTTATTCAATGAAATTACAGTAACGGCAGTATCTAAATCATTACTCGTTGCTGGAAGTCCCATGGTATCAATATTAACAGGTACATAAGTTAGCTCTCCTAGCGAGTTATACCCTTTAAATTGCATAGACATTTGAATAGGTAATTGAATTTGATTTTTAAAAATCAGATTAAATTCGGCTTCTGTGGGAATCGCACCTGTAAAACCTGGTGGGAACTCTTGAGACGTTTCATCAGCTGGCATTTCCATGAACATATTAGCACCAATTTCAGAAAACGATAATTGCTGTAAATTCATATTCATTGTGAATTCACCCAAGGGTGTACCATCTAATGGGATTGTTGCTTTCTGAATTGGAACTGTAATATCTAAAATTAAATCAAAACTTGTAAATGCACTATCAGGCCAACCATCATTATTATTATCTGGAATAATACTTTGAAGTGTATCCCCGGCTAAGTTGAATGTTTTATTGATTTCAACACCTGCTTTAAGAATAGTATCTATCCTTACAAGTTCATTACTGTTAGGCGGGAAAAAATTTTGAAAATCTAGTAAAAACTTTAAATCGAATGGGAATGTACTAGCTAAATTTTCAATTATTAATTTATTTTCAAAATTTAATGCCCCATCCTCAACCGACTTTACTATGTTACGGTAAATTTCCATCTTAGTAATACCTGATTCAGACATATCCATTTCAGGTAAACTCATATCAGGCATTTCTATTCCATCAGACATAGAGTAATTATTTGTAGTTATGTCGATTGCGCCAATTCCTGGAATACTAAATAAAAAATGAAAATCAACCCACATTGAATCTATTGGTGGGATTGTAATATATTCCGTGGTCGCCTTTTGCAATGATAAGTTACTTGCTATTTTTAGAAAGTTAGTCAAACCTTTTCCAGACAAAGCTGTGGTGTCTGCGTATGTTTGTCCATTGCTTAGAGATGGAATTTTATTATGATTTGCTAAGGAATCTAAAAGGGGTGGCGAATTCCCCGTTACTAAATAAGAATAAATCTCTTTAAGGTTTGTGGGAATATTATTATTCCTAAATAGAGTTCTAAAGATACTATTTATTTCATCTGTTGCTATAATAAGAGTATCAATGCTAGCAATAATAGGTGGGTCTGATGGTGGTTCAATACTGGATAAACCAATTTCAATTTCTGTAGCTAGAGCACTAAAAATTCCCTCTATTACAGTATTAAAAGGAGTAACGATTGTTGTATTATATGATTGCGAATCCATTACTACTGTTTCTGCATTTGGAAAAGTAAAGGTAGTATAGTCAGAGACTGTAACTCCTCCAACTTTTGTATCTGTAGTATCCAGATAAGTAAATCCTGGAATATCAACACGGATTGTTTGCTCTATTGGATCTGGAAGAGCAAGTGGAATATTTAATGAAACACCAGGGATTTCACCTGATGAGATGGATTGATCTAATCCAACAGGAATTGATGGAAGTGCAGGTAACTCGGTAGGCTCCATCGCTCCACTTTGAATAATTTGAAAGCCCAAACTATCCTTAGGGAAAATTGTTAATGAATCTACAAGGTCCGTCATAGGGAGCCTTGTTTGAAGTAGTGGAATTTTAAGATCTAGATACCAAGTTGGCATTTCAAATTTTTTAGGAATGTCAAAGTCGCAAGAGGTCATCGCTAATAGTGTAGCGAATAGGAAGGGATACATGACCCTCATTTTAAAACGTGATAAAGTGTGTCTCGGTTTTACCTTCATGTTATGCCAAAATTTATTGGGCTTCCGCTGTAGAATTTGTGAAAATAAAATGACAGATACAAAAACAAAAAACCCCATAGAATATATGGGGTTAACTGTTGTTAATATTTCACTTATATTAATATCTATAGTGATCTGGCTTGTATGGACCCTCTTTTGGTACTCCAATATAGTCAGCCTGCTCATCAGATAATTCGGTTAAAACTACTCCCAAATGATCTAAGTGGAGTCTAGCCACTTCTTCATCTAGCTCTTTTGGAAGCATATAAACACCAACTTCGGGTGCATCTGCAGCCAATGCTAGTTGTGCAAGAACTTGATTTGTAAAAGAGTTAGACATTACAAAACTCGAGTGTCCCGTTGCACAACCTAAGTTGACTAACCTTCCTTCTGCTAAAATAAATATTTGATTACCATTAGGAAAAGTGTATCTATCAACTTGTGGTTTTATTTCTTCTCTTTCTACACTTTCATCTCCATTTAAAGCATACACTTGAATTTCATTATCAAAATGACCAATGTTACATACAATTGATTGATCATTCATTTGATGCATATGCGCTGTTGTTATCACATCTTTATTTCCTGTAGTAGTAACAAAAATATGAGCTTCTGGAATTGAGTTCTCTAAAGTATTTACCTCAAAACCTTCCATTGCAGCCTGAAGAGCACAGATAGGGTCAATCTCAGTAATAACTACTCTTGCGCCATATCCTTTCATTGACTGAGCGCAGCCTCTTCCCACATCTCCATATCCACAAACAACAATTGTTTTTCCTGCTAGCATAACATCAAGAGATCTCTTGAGACCATCTGCTAGCGATTCTCTGCATCCATAAACATTATCAAATTTTGATTTTGTTACAGAATCATTCACATTGTATGCTGGAAAAAGTAACCTTCCTTCTTTTTCCATCTGAACTAATCTATGGACGCCCGTTGTTGTTTCTTCAGATACACCAATAATATTTTTTTGAACTTTATACCAGTGATTCGGATCTTTTTCTAAAACCTCTCTAATTAATCTTTCAACGATAATTTCTTCTTCTACATCTGTTTCTATTGGCGGAATCTTACCCGTCTTAGCAAAATATTTTTCTAATTCGTAACCTTTGTGTATTAAAAGAGTTGCATCTCCTCCATCATCAACTATCAGCTCAGGACCTGAACCATCAGGAAAAGTAAGTGCTTGCATCGTGCACCACCAATATTCTTCAAGTGTCTCTCCCTTCCAAGCAAAAACAGGAACTCCAGATTCTGCAATTACTGCAGCAGCATGATCTTGAGTGGAGAATATATTACAACTAGCCCAACGAACATCTGCACCAAGCTCAACAAGAGTTTCAATTAGAATTGCCGTCTCGACCGTCATATGAAGAGAGCCTGTAAGTTTTTTACCCGCTAGAGGTTTATCTTCTCCATATTTTTTTCTCGTAGACATTAAGCCTGGCATCTCTTTTTCAGAGATATCTAATGCCTTTCGTCCGTCAGCAGCAAGAGAAAGATCTTTAACTTTATGCTGAATATTTTCTACTATTTCTTTAATTATTGTTTCGCTCATTATTATACCTTATAATTTTGATTGTAGGGATTCTATCATATCGACTTTTTCCCATGTAAATTGTTCTAACTCTCTTCCAAAATGACCGTATGCAGCTGTTTCTCTAAACCTCGGTTTTTTTAGATCTAAATGAGAGACAATCTCACCGGGTCTTATTGGAAATACATCTCTTGCAATTTTTGTAAGCGATTCATCATCTAGTTTTCCTGTACCAAAACTTTTAACATAAAAAGATGTAGGTTCTGCAATACCAATACTATACGAGAGCTGAACTTCACATTTTTGAGCTAGATCTGAAGCTACTATATTTTTCGCAATATATCGTGCCATATAAGTAGCGCTTCTATCTACTTTAGAAGAATCTTTTCCTGAAAATGCACCTCCTCCATGAGGAGCATATCCACCGTAAGTATCTACAATTATTTTTCTTCCAGTTAATCCTGTATCTGCTTCTGGGCCACCATACACAAATCGTCCAGTACCATTGACAATAAAATCATCTTTGTAATCGTAACCATATGAATCAAGAACGGGTTTTATTACGTTGATTATCACCTCATTCTTCACAAATTCTAATTCTTTAGACTCAGATCCATATTCAGCTAACATATCATCATGCTGAGTTGCAATAACTGTTTTATCAACAGACTTTGGAATTCCATTTTCATAAAGAACAGAAACCTGAGATTTACCATCTGGTCTTAGCCAGGGTAACGTTCCATCTTTTCTTAAAATTGATAATTTTTCAGTAAGACGGTGCGAAATTTGAATTGGTAATGGCATCAATTCAGGTGTCTCTTTACATGCGTAACCAAACATCAATCCCTGATCTCCGGCTCCTTGTTCAGATATATTTTCTGAATCAACACCTTGTGCAATCTCTGGACTTTGCTCATGTAGTTTATTTAGTATTTTTACTTCATCCGGATCAACACCGCTATTCCTTTTATGATATCCTATCTCTTTTATGGTATCTCTAATAATATTTTCAACGTCTGTAGATGCGCTAGTTCTTATTTCACCAGAGACTACAACTAATCCTTTAGTTGCTAGAGATTCACAAGCAACATGAGCTTCAGAATCTTGGTTAAGTATATTATCTAAAATTGCATCCGAAAAAGCATCACAAGCTTTATCTGGATGACCTTCAGTTACTGATTCAGAAGTGAATAAGTGTTTGCTCATTTAATTTACCTTTTACTTGTTGTCTAACCCTATTTGGACTGGGATATTAATTAATTATATTGTTTTGTTTTAATACAAAATTCACGATAAATCCTTGCAAGTTCTTGCAACATTTCAACTGAATATTGAAAGTTATAGGACATGATATGTTCAACATTAAGCCCAAGTGGAACTTTTAAGTTATTCTCTGTAATATGATTAAGGACTTCATTTAAAGTTTCAATAGCGACATCAAGAGACCTATCCGTCATAGTTCCAGGACGAGCTTGTAAATATTTTTCCGTATTATTTGGGATTTCAACCCCTAACCATTTCAAAAAATCTATGTTTTTTTGAGAAGACACTGGTGCAAAACTCAATAAAATTCTTCTAGGAAATGTATTATTAGAATTACATAAATCTTGATAGTTATCAATCATTTTGATAATATTTTTTGAATCATATAACACCTGTGTTGTAAAAAACTCAGCACCATTTTTACTTTTTCTTAATAAATTTTTAGACTCATTTTTTCTGCTGGGAATTGCAATACAACCTGAAAAAAGACTACTAGACTCTCTATTAAAATCATTTTTAATAAAACTTAAAGCTTCATTAACTGTTGGTCCTTCATATGAAATTGAACTCGATTCACCTCCAACTATAATTAAGTTTTCAATTTCATATTTTTCATGAGTCTCATGAATCCATTTTTTTTGAAGATCATGATTTTCATGAACGACAACTCGATTCACTATAGCTTCAATACCAACAATATCCTGTAAAAGCATACCAAACTTGCGAGGTTCACCTCGTTTTTGATTTACAATAGGCCTATCTCCTCTCCCTGCTTCATCGTGTACTTCTGGAATATTTATTGCATCTATATGAGTCTGTGAAAGCAGAGAACTAATTGTTTCCGCATAAGAATTTAAGGTTCCATCCTTTTCTCTTGGAGGTAAGATTTCATAAGCAACAACGGGTCTTTGTGGTTTTTTAATTTTATCTCTTATTCTCATTTTATATTCTCATTTTTTAAGACACTAAAATAACGCGAGTTTGGATGTGAAAAATAATAACCAGATACTGAAGCGGTAGGGAGCATTGCACGCGATTCGGTAAGAGATATACCTATTAATTTTTCAACATCTAATATTTTCCAAATTTTATCTTTTTCTTCATGCGAGGGACAAGCAGGATAACCTGGTGCAGGACGAATACCTTTATATTTTTCTTTTAATAAATCTTTTAACCTAGAATCTTCATTTTTTGCATAGCCCCAGCCTATTTTCCTAACATATTCATGCATCCATTCAGCTGCAGCTTCTGCTAACCTGTCTGCAAGGACTTTTACCATTATAGAATTATAATCATCTAAGTTACTTTCATATTTAGCCACTATTTTCTCCATACCATGGCCAGCTGTAACTGCAAATAAGCCTAAGGTATCATCTTTTTCTGGTGAAATATAATCAGCTAAACAAAAATTTGGGTTTTTACCTTTGTCTAAGAGTTGTCTCGGAAAATTAAATGTAATATTTTCTGATTTAATAATTACATCTTCAAATTTAGAAATAGCTGGATATAAACCATATACACCCTTTGCTACCAGTAATTTATTGTCAACGATCTCAGTCAACATATTTTGAGCATCATTAAATAACTTTTTTGCCTCAATGCCTATTTTTTTATCTTCTAGTATTTTTGGGAAACTACCATGTAATTCCCAAGCATGAAAAAAAGGTGCCCAATCAATATAACTCACCAATTTATCTAGAGAAATACTATCAAAATACTTTACACCAAACTTATCTGGTAAATATGGATTATATTTTATTATTGGTTTATTTAGTCTTGCTTCTTCTAAAGATAATAATTTTGTAGTTCTCTGATTTTCATAGAACGTATCTCTTAATGCCTCATATTCATTTTTTGTCTCTTCAACAAAAATATCTTTTTTACTTGTTTTTAATAACTTCGAAACAACACCGACACATCTACTCGCATCTAAAACATGGAATACACTATTGGGATACTTCTCATCAATTTTAACGGCAGTATGCTTTCTACTTGTAGTTGCTCCACCTATTAGCAGAGGGATATTAATTTGTCTTCTATTCATTTCTGCAGCGACATAAACCATCTCATCAAGACTTGGTGTTATTAAACCAGAAAGCCCTAATATTTCTGCTTTTGATTCAACCACTGCATTTAAAATTTTATCTGCACTTACCATAACACCTAAGTCAATAATATTATATCCATTACATGCTAAGACAACTCCAACAATATTTTTCCCTATATCGTGAACATCCCCTTTAACCGTTGCTAAAACAATTGTTCCATTTGAAACTTCTATTATACCTTTCTCCTCTTTTTCTTTTTCAATAAAAGGAACTAAGTATGCTACAGATTTTTTCATTACTCTTGCAGATTTTACAACTTGAGGTAAAAACATTTTCCCGGAACCAAATAAATCACCTACTTTATTCATTCCATCCATTAAAGGTCCTTCAATAACATCAATTGGCTTTTTTAAATTTTTTCTAGCTAGTTCAGTATCTTCAATTATATATTGATCTATTCCTTCTACTAATGAATAAGCTAAACGATCCGTTATTGGTAGAGACCTCCACTTATTTTCAACTACTCTGTTTTTTTTTGTTCCTCTAAAGTTTTCAGCAATTTCTACTAGATTTTCAGTTGCATCAGCATGTTTATTAAAAAGTACGTCTTCCACAGCTTTTTTTAATTTTTTATCGATATCATCATATAAAGTGAGTTGACTTGGGTTAACAATACCCATATCCATACCACATTTCAGAGCATGAAAAAGAAAACATGAGTGCATAGCCTCGCGTACACCATTATTGCCACGAAAAGAGAACGAAAGGTTACTGATACCACCACTTACATGACTATGAGGCATTTTTTCTTTGATTGCTTTAACAGCATCAATGAAATCTTTTCCATACTGATTATGTTCTTCAATCCCTGTAGCTACTGCAAAAATATTTGGGTCAAAGATGATATCTTCTGGAGCAATTTCAACCTGCTTGGTTAAAATTTCAAATGCTCGTTCACAAATACTAATTTTTCTTTCAAATGTATCAGCTTGACCTTTTTCGTCAAATGCCATTATAATAACAGAAGCACCATATTTTTTCACAAGCTTGGCTTGTCTTACAAATTCTTTTTCACCTTCTTTTAAGGAAATAGAGTTAACTATTCCTTTACCTTGAATGTTCTTTAGGCCCGCTTCAATTACAGACCACTTAGAGGAGTCAATCATTATTGGAACTTTAGAAATATCAGGTTCTGCAGCAATCAAACGTAGAAACCGAACCATTGCTTTTTCCCCATCTATTAAACCTTCGTCCATATTTATATCTATTATTTGAGCACCACTTTGAACCTGATCAAGAGCTACTGATAGTGCTTCATCATATTTATCATCTTTAATTAATCTTTTAAACTTAATAGAACCAGTAACATTAGTTCTTTCCCCAATATTTATAAAATTTGAGTCTGGCCGAATTGTTACTGCCTCCAAACCGCTTAACTTAGTTAAAGGTAATGAGCCCGGAATGATACGAGGCGAAATATTTTCAACAGACTTAACAAACTCAGAAATATGTTCAGGACCTGTACCACAACACCCGCCAATAATATTTACTAATCCTGATAAAGCAAATTCCTCCAGAAAAATTGCCATATCTTTTGGATTTTCATCATAGCCGCCAAATTCATTAGGTAAGCCAGCATTTGGATACACTAAGATATTAGTATCCGCTATCTTTGAGAACTCATCAATATAAGGCCTTATTTGTTCTGCGCCTAAAGCACAGTTTAAACCGACTGAAATCAATTTTGCATGCCTGATTGAATGCCAAAAAGCCTCAACTGTTTGTCCTGAAAGTAGACGACCACTAGCATCTGTTATTGTACCAGATATCATTAATGGAATGGCTAACTTTTTTTGGTCTAATACTGTTTCTACAGCGAAAATAGCCGCCTTACAATTAAGCGTATCAAATACAGTTTCAATCATTAGTAAATCAACACCACCATCAATTAAACCATTAATTTGTTCTACATATGAATCCTTTAACTCATCAAAATCAATATTTCTGAACCCCGGGCTTGATACATCAGGACTCATTGAAGCAGTTTTATTTGTTGGACCAATTGCACCACAGACAAAGCGAGGTTTATGAGGAGTTTCAATATTATATTGATCACGAACTGAACATGCAATCTCTGCTGATATTTTATTTAATTCATATACAACCTTTTCTAAATTATAATCAGATTGAGAAATGCTTGTTGAGTTGAAAGTATTGGTTTCTATTATATCAGCACCAGCTTCTAAATAAGCAGCGTGTATTTCTTTGATTATTTTAGGACGAGTTATTGAAAGGATATCATTATTACCTTTCAAATCTGATTTATGATCTAAAAACCTACTTCCTCTAAAATCTTTTTCTTCTAAATCATAACTTTGGATCATAGTACCCATGGCACCGTCCATAACTAGAATTTTTTCTGATAATATTTTTTCTAATTTTTTCATATTTATATAAAAAAAAACCAGCGCTATAGCTGGTTTAATGTTTAAACCTTTTTAGCTTTTTTTAACGTCTAAGCAATATGGTACAAATAAGACATATAAATTTAATAATTTTTTTATTAGAGTTCACACTAAAATGATATTATTTGATAGTTGGTCCTCCTAGAATTACCAAACCATCTCCTAGATCGTATTTTTTGTAGTTTTCTTGGAACTTCAAAACTAACTCAGTTGCTGCTAAATCATATTTTTTTGAATTATTCCATGCTGCTTGAGGGTTGAGTAAATGACTTTCTATCCCATTTAGTTTTTTTGGTATTTTAAAATTAAAATATGGATCTTCTTCAAATTTTGAACTTTCAATATTACCATTAAGAATAGAATCTATTATTAATCTTGTCTTTGGTAAGCTAAACCTTTTTTTTCCAGACTGAGCATTATTTCCTACCCATCCAGTATTAACCATATAAATTTTAGTTTGAAATTGCTCAATCTTATTTTTTAAAAGTTCAGCATACCTCAAAGGGTGAAGTGTTAGGAAAGGGCCACCAAAGCATGGAGAAAATGTCGCAACTGGCTCATCTATGCCTCTTTCAGTACCAGCAATTTTTGCAGTATATCCACTAATAAAATGATACATAGCTTGATTAGGATTTAATTTTGCGATGGGTGGCAATACACCATAAGCATCACATGTGAGAAAAATGATTTTCTCTGGATGCCCAGCAATACTTAAAGCACCCTTATTCGAGACAGAATTTTGTATGTGGTTTATTGGGTATGAAACTCTTGTATTCTGCGTTTTACTTCCATCAGAAAAGTCTATTTCTTTTGTTTTTTTATCATATACTACATTCTCTACAAGTGCTCCTTTTTTTATTGCATTATATATATCTGGCTCCTCTCGTGGATCCAGATTGATTAATTTTGCATAACACCCACCTTCAAAATTAAAAATTCCATTGTCAGACCATCCATGCTCATCATCCCCAACAAGTGGTCGGTTTGGATCTGTGCTAAGAGTCGTCTTTCCTGTGCCAGATAAACCGAAGAAAATTGCAGGGTTTTTGTTATCTGTATCAACATTTGCTGAACAATGCATAGACAAAACATCTTTTTGGGGAAGGATGTAATGTAAGACTGAAAAAATCCCTTTCTTCATTTCGCCACCATATTCAGTACCACCAATAATTGCAATTTTTCTTTTTAGATGAAAAATAATAAAAGTTTCAGAATGCATACCAAATTTTTTAAAGTCTTTATTAAAAACTTCTGAAGCATTGATAATAGTAAAGCCTGGATCAAATCCAACTAATTCTTTTTCATCAGGTCTAATAAACATATTATGTACAAAGTGTGACTGCCATGCTTTTTTTGCGATAAATCTAACATTTAATGCATATTTCGGGTCTGCACCAGCATATCCATCAAAAATATAAGTTTTAGATGCATTTTCGGTATTATAATACTGAATTACTTTTTTGTAAAGTGTTTCAAAAATATCATTTGATATTTTTTTATTAACGTCTCCCCACCATATTTTTTCTTTTGAGGATTCCTCTTCAACTATGTATTTATCTTTTGGAGACCTCCCTGTGTAAATACCCGTATCTACCATCACTGATCCTCTAAGACCAGTAGTCCCTTCATTATTACCAATGATATCTTTGGCTAAATCTTCAATTGGTAAATTTCTTTTTATAATTTTTTGATTGAGAATACCAAGTTTACTAAGACCTCTGTTTTTATTATTCAATATCATATTTTATCCTTTTAAGAACCATGTGGGTGTGATTCTTTATAAACCTCTATTAATTTTTTTGTATCAACTTTAGTGTATATCTGAGTAGAACTGATACTACTATGCCCTAAAAGTTCTTGAATAATTCGAATATCTACATCTGCTTCAAGTAGGTGTGTTGCAAATGTATGTCTAAGTGTGTGAGGACTAGTACCTTTGGGGTCTCTAATATCTAAAGATCTTAAGACTGTAGAAAGATAATCTTTTAATATTATTTGTACAAGCCTATTAGAAATTCGTTTCTCACTCCAACCGCAAAAAATTGGTATCTCACCTTTTGAATTCCAATTTAAGGATCTTTCTTTTAGATATCGAGATAAGGCCTCTAATGCTTTACTACCAATTGGAACAATTCTTTCCTTATTTCCCTTACCAATCACTTTCAGTAACATTTCATTAATATTAAAAGAATTAATATTGAGACTAACCAACTCACTTAGTCTAATACCAGTAGCATAGAAGACCTCTAATATTGCAGTATTTCTAAGCATTCGAATAAAAGAACCTTTACGTTCTTTTTGTTGTATTATGGCTTTCTGGTAGTTTACCATAGGTTGATCCATCAATAATTGTATATTATCTGTTTTAGAACCACCTGATTTATCATTTGGATTTATACTTGTCTTTGGAATAATAATTGGAATGTTTTTTTCAATTGCTGGAAGAGAAATATCTAGCGCTGAATTTTTTTTTAGTTTATCAGTCATCATTAAAAATTTAAAAAAAGTTCTAATACTTGATAAATATCTTCGCCTTGTTTTACTGGTAACTCCATCCTCTTCTTCTTTTCCAAAAAAATTTCTCAATGCCCATTTATCAACCATCTTATAATCGATTGAACTTGTATCAAAATATTTTATTAAAAATGAATTAAACTTACCAATGTCCCTTCTATATGCATCGATGGTATTTAAACTATATCCTCTTTCTTTTTCAATAAAAACTAGGAAAGTTTCAAATGCTGAATTTTTATTATTCTTCATAAAGAGTTTCTAATGATTTAGTTAAATTTAATAATTCTATCGGTAGTGGCGCTTTAAAAATCATATTTTTATTTTTTACTGGATGAAGTATTTCAATTTCCTCTGCATGTAGAGCATGTCGATTTAACTCTCTTACTTTTTTATTATAAATTTTTGTATACTCTGGAAGAAATCCTTTTGCTCTTGATGCACCACCTCCATATTTTTCATCACCAAAAATTGGATGTCCTAAAAATGTTGAATGAACTCTTATTTGATGAGTTCTACCAGTTTTAGGATAAAAAGATACAAGCGCTAGATGTCTAAATTGTTTTTGAACATTAAAATTTGTTTGTGATGATTTACCACCATTTGAAACAATATAACATGTTGGATCTTTAGTATTTCTGCTTATTGGTTGAAGTACTTTCCCTTTTTTTTCCTTCCATGCTCCCCAAGTTAAAGCAGAGTAAGTTTTCCTCACTGTTCTTTTTTGAAATTGATTACTAAGGCTTGAATGGGAAAAATTAGTTTTTGCGATAATTATTACACCAGAAGTATCTTTGTCTAACCTATGAACAATTCCGGGTCTAGATGGACCATTTAAATCAGATAATGAGTTAAAATGGAATAAAAGACCATTTACGAGAGTTCCAGACTTATTTGAAATACCTGGGTGTACAACTAAGCCTGCAGGTTTATTAATTACAACTATTTGGTCATCTTCGAATAAGATATCTAAGTCTATTGGTTCTGGAATATCCGTTTGAACAGGCTCTTCAGGTATTTGTACTGTTATTTTGTCATTATGCTCAAGTAAATATCCTGTTTTTTTTGAGAGCCCATTGACAAAAACTAATTTTAATCTAATCCATTTTTGAATCCGAGATCTTGATTCATCTTTCAATTGTGATGTCAAGAACTTATCAAGTCGTATTCCAATATTTTTTGATTGTTTAATATGATAAAGAATGGGAATAAATATTAATTTTTAAAATTTATTTTATCTTCCATTATTGAATAGAATATATAAATAATCATACCTATAGTAACTGAAGAATCTGCAATATTGAAGACATACCAATGAAAATCACCAATCATAAAATCTAAAAAGTCTACAACTTTACCAAAATAAGCTCTATCTATTAGATTGCCTATTGCACCGCTCAAGATTAAAGCTAGACCATATTTATTTAAAGGATGTCCATCTTTTTCATTCCAAAGGTAAACAGCAAGAAGAATTGTAAGAATAATAGTTAAAACTAGTAAAATTAATTTTCCACCAGGTAACTCAAGACCAAAAGCCATCCCTTCGTTTGTAACATACGTAAAGTGAAAAACATCTTGAATGATAGGCTTAGATTGATATAAGGTAAAGTTCGTCCTTATCAACCATTTTGACCACTGATCGATAGCTACTATCGAAATTATGAGAATAGTCAAATACATATTTTAAATATTCAGCTTTTCATTTTCCTTACATTTTACACATTTTGTAGCATTTGGGACTTCTAACATTCGCTCTTCAACAATCAGTTCTTTACAAATTTTACAAATACCAAATGTTTCATTTTTAATTCGTTCTAATGCCTTCATAAGTAATTTGTGGTAGTCTGTTTCCCTGTTCATGAAGTGGAAACCCTTCTCTCTTTCAAAAGAGTCCGTTCCCGCATCAGCCATGTGCACACTATATACTGCGTCCTGGGAAAGGCTCGCGGTCCCTCGTGTATTTGCATCTAGATTATCTTTAATATCGTCTAGTTCATTGGCAACATTATTCAATTTTCCCTCAATACTTTTCTTAAAAGAGGCAAGCTTACTTTTAGAATATTTTTTCGAAGACATATCAAATTTCTCCTTGAACTTTTTTAACTTTAAGTAGGTATGTTTTTTTATCTACTTCATACTTTTCACTGTAATCCTCATCTGATAGACTTGAGGAAATATCTTTTGTTAAAGTTTCAGTGCAAAAGTAATCTTTAAATTTAGTCACAGCCTTTAATATTTCACCATCAAAATCCCAACTTACTTTAATTCTGTCTTGGACTGCATATCCGGCATTTTTACGCATTGATTGCACTTTTCTGACAATATCTCTTACTATACCTTCAAGGATCAAATCCTCAGTTAATTCAATTTGAAGACCAACAGTTATTCCACTATCACTTGCAGCTGCAAAGCCCGAAGTTGCTTCTGTATCGATGAACACATCTTCTTTATGAAGAACATATTCACCACCTTTTAAAATAATTTCTCCGTCAGATTGTAATAATAAAACTAATTTGCTAGGATTATTTTTGTTTAATAATTCTTTTATTTCTGTAAGACCTCTTCCATATTTTTTTCCAAGAGTTCTTAAATTAGGTTTAATTGCATATTTAATTAAGTCGTCTTTTTCAGTAATACGTTCAATAGATTTAACATTTAATTCATCAATTATAATATTTTTATTTTTTTCGAAGAACTCGGCAACAGTATTATTTTCAAGTGCATAAAAAACTTTTTCTAATGGTTGCCTTATCTTAATGTTGCTCTGACTTCGAGCAGATCGACCTAATTCAACACATTTTTTCAATGAATCGACACTATTGATTAGCTGAATATCTATTAATTCATTATTCGGCTGGGGATAATCACAAAGATGTACGCTTTCAGGTGCTGAGTCTTCTGAATTTCTTATCAAATTTTGATATATATATTCTGAAATGAATGGTAGCACTGGTGCAACAGATTTTATACTCAAAGATAAAATATGATAGAGAGTGGCATATGCATTATTTTTATCTTGATCATCTTCTGATTTCCAAAACCTTCTTCTATTTCTTCGAATATACCAATTCGAAAGCTCTTCTAGATAAAGTTCGAAGGATTTCATAAATAGGTCAACTCTGTAATCTTTTAAAGAAGACTCCGCCGTCTCTAATAATTGATGTGTTTTGGATATGATCCATCTATCTAAGATTGTTAGTGATTTAAAATCTAAAGGATTCTTTTCAGGAGTGAATCCATCTACTGATGCATAAGTAGCATAGAAAGAATAAACGTTCCACAAGGTTATCACTTTTTTACGAACATCATCAGCTATTGAATAACCAAATAGAAGATTTTGCTCTACGTTTTGGATGGAATACATCCATCGCATCACATCAACTCCCATTTTTTCAGCCGCATCATCAAACCATATTGCATTTCCCCAGCTTTTATGCATATCTCGTCCAGTTTCATCCTTGACAAGTGCATGCCCCAACAGAGTTTTGAAAGGCGCTTTACCCTCTAATTCTGCAGACATTGCAAGTAAAGAATAAAACCAATTTCTAAATTGTCCAGGGAAACATTCTGTTACAAAATCACCCGGAAACCATTGAGACCAATACTCTTTGTCAGTATTATATTTTAATGTTGAAAAAGGAACAATTCCTGCATCGAGCCACGGGTTACCAACATCTTTTATACGTTCTCCTATTAAACCCGACTCAGGATGTTTAATTTTGATTTTATCAATCCAAGGACGATGTGGAGAGTTTCCTTCAAAATCTTCCCATCCCTCAACACACAATTTTTTCAGTTCAATCTTAGACCCAACAACATGAAAAGTTCCATCTTCAAAAGTCCAAATTGGAAGAGCTAGCCCCCAAAATCTTTTTTTTGAGATCATCCAATCACCCATATTATCTAGCCATTCATGTTCTCTTTCGTTTCCCCATTTTGGTATCCAATTAATCTCATCTACTACAGCTTTGATTTTTCCTCTCCAATCCATATTGATATACCACTCATCAACTAAGCGAAAAACCAATTCATCTCCAGATCGCCAGCAATGTGGATAAACATGAGGATATTCTTCAGCGTAGATAAGAAAGTCTCTTTCTTTTAAATCTTTAATTATTTCTTTTGTAGTCTCCTTGCTTGTAGCAACTTTTCCAGACAACCAACCAAACTTAGATAAAAACTTTGATTCATCATCTAAAGGTGCAATATTTAAAAGTCCTAATTTTTTACCAATCTTATGATCAACATCTCCACAACCCGGGGCCATATGAACAATCCCGGTACCTTCACCAGCAACAACAATATCACCACCAATACTATCTTTTCCTGGGTCAATAACTTTGTGATTATTGGAAGCATTAATACCTTTATTTTTTAAATCTTCATTGACTATTGGATACCCTCCAAGTTCATTTTGAGCGTCAAATTCATCATAGGGAGCATTGTATTCCCAACCTACCATTTCAGATCCTTTTATTGTACCACACTCCTCGTAGCCACCTCGTTCTTTAAAGATTTGAGCTATAGTTTTTAATTTAGGTATCCCATCTAGCCATTGCTTCTTATCTTGAAATTGTTTTTCTAATCTTTTAAACTCTAAGTTTTCTTGTGCAAAGTAATATAGTGAACCATCGCTTGTTTTAATTTTCACATACTCAAGGTTTACATTTACTGCAGCAACAACATTAGAAGATAAAGTCCATGGAGTTGTTGTCCATACTAGTAAATATTCATTATCTCTATTTTTAAGTGGAAAACGAACAAAAACTGAGGTATGTGCCACTAGCTTGCGACCTTCAATTATTTCCATTTGAGAATAAGAAGTACCTGATCGCCCACTCCAAGGAACAACGTCAGTCCCTTTATATATTTTACCTTCATTTGAAAGTTTCTTTAAAAAGGACCAAATAGTATAATTATTTTCATCAGACATTGTGTAATAAGAATTTTCCCAATCCATCCAATACCCAAGCCTTTTTGACTGTTCAGTTTGAATTTTTGAATATTTTCTCACACGATCTTTGCAGAGATTCACAAATTTTTCAATTCCAAAATCTTCAACATCTTTTTTTGATTTAAATCCCAGTTCTTTTTCTACTTCAATCTCAACCCATAGACCTTGACAATCAAAACCATTTTGATATCTCAGTTCAAACCCTTGCATTGATTTATATCTATTATAAATATCTTTTAAGGATCTACCCCAGGCATGATGAACTCCCATAGGATTATTTGCTGTTATAGGACCATCAATGAAACTCCACTTCTCATTGCCTAAGTTCTGCTCTCTTCTTTTTTCAAATATTTGATTTTTTTTCCAAAAATCTAAGACACGATGTTCTTCTGAAATAAAATCAATTTTATTATCTACTTTTTTTATGCTCATAATATGTAATTAGCCTATCAAATTCTTATGCTAAAATTATCTGTTTTGAAATCTTATTGGTATACCTGTTTTAAAAAAAGTATTTAACTCATTACCATTATATCTTAAAACTTTAATGTGTAAAATTTTGATCCACCATTTGGCTTTTTAACCAGTAATAAAAGAGTTCCCTTTTCCCGTGATTTATCAATTAGTCTTTTAAAAGCTTTAACTGTTTCCACTTTTTCAGTACCAACACGTTTTACAATATCTCCTTCTCGAATTCCTTTATTATATGCTTCTCCATCTTTGTCGATTTTTGTAACAACTAAAGCATTTGAATCTTCTAGGTTATATTTTTTTTGTAGAGAGTCTGTTATTTCTTTTAACTGTAATCCAAATTCATTAGAACGAACTCTATCTCTCACTGAAAGGTTTTGGACTTCATCGGGTAACTCTGCTAAAATAACTTCAACTGTTTTTTTAGACCCATCCCTTATAACTTTAACACGATTTTTAGTATTAGGAGGTGTTAACGAAACAACATTTTTAAGATTTGAAGGATCTGAGATTAATTGATCATTGAAAGCGATGATGACATCACCTTCTTGGATACCCCCTTCTTGAGCTGGACCTCCATCAACGACATCAGTAATCAATGCACCATTTCTAGTTTTTATATTTAATCCTTTAGCAGTTTCACTGTCTAACTCTTGTATAAAAACACCCAACCATGCCCTTGTGACAAAACCTTTATCTATTAAGTCAGACATAATACGTTTTACCATATTCGAAGGGATTGCAAAACCAACGCCCCTGTTTGACTTTTCATAACCTCCGGTTGCAATAGCTGTATTTATACCAATTAGTTTACCATCCATACTTATAAGAGCCCCACCACTATTACCCGGGTTTATAGCAGCATCAGTTTGGATAAAATCTTCATAACTTTGAGAATTCATTATATTACTACGCCCTAATGCAGAAATAATACCCGTTGTTACAGTATGGCTCAGGTTTTCCGAAAAAGGACTACCAACTGCCATTACCCATTCTCCAACTCTTGCTTCATCTGAATTACCTAAAGAAATATCGATAAGATCATTTGCTTCAATTTTTAATACAGCAAGATCAGTTTTAGGATCAGTTCCGATAATAGTTGCTTCAAACTCTCTTTTATCAAAAAGTTTGACTTTTATTCCATCCATATCATCAATTACATGATTATTAGTCAATATGTAACCTTTTTTTGAATCAATAATAACACCAGATCCTATAGCATTAGTCTTAAACTCTTTTTGCCTTGGTTGGCCCGGTTGATAAAAAAAGAAACCAAAATCCTCATATTGGCTTAGAGAAACTATTTTATCAGTAATTATTGTTACAACAGCTGGTTTTGCTTTTTCAGCTACATCTGCAAAAGCTTTACTAAATTGCCTAACTACAGAATTTTGAGAAAATAAAAAATTTATTAATAGTAGTGATGATAGTATAATTTTCATGATATGAATTCCATTTTTCTATTAAAGTCTAATTTTAGATACAAGTTCCAAAAAATAAAAAAGCCTCAATGATAGCATCGAGGCTTTTTTAAATGAAGAATGGTTTAATTTACTTCAAGAAAAGCATTTTCTTTGTTGATTGATAACCTACAGTTTGTATTGAATAAAAGTACATCCCTGATGATAGTAGGCTTCCAATGTCATTTGTACCATCCCAAGTTACAGAATGATAACCAGCTTTAACTTCCTCAGATTTTAAAGTTTTTACTTTTTGGCCTAGCATGTTATGCACTGATAAAGTAATAAACCCTGCTTTTGGAATGTCAAACTTAATTTCTGTTTTAGGATTAAATGGATTTGGATAATTTTGTTTTAAAGAAAAAGTATTAGGCACAAAATTAATTTTAGAATTGCTTGTCTTAACTACGACATCAATTAAAGAACCGTCAATCCCCACAAGCTTTACATTTTCTATTACTACCATAGAAGCATCATATTTATTACCTTTAAAGTTAAAAGGTATTTTAATATAAGAGTCTGTTTCAGCAATGATACCACCACCATTCAAATTTGCTGCAAGGACTTTTATAATTCCTTCTTCTACTGTATTAGAAGAAAGAAGTACTTCTTCTTTGAACTGAGTTAATGAAGGAGAATTCATCTCAACTAAATCGACATCGTAATTTAAGTCAAACTGAATACCTCTGACAATTTCAGCATTTTTAATTTTGAAAATTAAATTATTTGTAGAGTAGTTAGTGACTAAATCAACATATGCAACATCGCTGCTAGAGCTATTTAATACTCTTGCATTTGATCCAAAAATAATATCAACGATCATTATAACGTCTGCTATATTGATACTCTCATCCATATTTACATCAACATTCCTGAATTCATCATCTGTTGGAATATCTTCCTCAAGAATAAAATCGACTACAGAGAGTACATCCGTAATATCAGTATCGCTGTCAAAATCTGCATCACCATATTTGTAAGGAACAGCACATGCCGTGTTTGAATGATTGGACTCTAGGTCTCCGTAATTATCCGTACTCCAGAAGGCTGAAACATTAAAGCAGTACTCTAAATAGTTAGGACTTGCTAAAACAGTCGCAAAAGTATCAGCAGTTGCAACAACAAAAGTTTCATTTCCATCTGGATCAACTTGATATACTCTATATTCAATTAAATCATCTCTATCAATATTAGTAATTGTTGGATTCAAAGGAATATATGGACTTTCTAAAGAAGGAAGTTCAACTGAATCAAAACTTCTGAATTCTTCTGAGGTGATACTATTATAATTTGAAATTATACCAAAAGAACTATTTTCTTGCTCTAACAAATTACTTGTTGCAGAGGAAGCAACAGATAATCCGGGTGCACCTAGAAACTGTGCTAAAACTCCAAAATTGCCAGTTAATGTTGGGTCTCCAGCTACAACATCATTAATAGTTGACCAAGCACCATCACCAAGTGTGACCCAATTCCGACTATAATTTTCAGGTGTTTGCGGTTCTATATCATTTGAAATACCCATAAAACCTGAGTTGTTCTCATTCACAATAACATAAAGATCACCACTTAAAATTTCAATCCCTGCATCAGAGGCATCTACTTGGTACTGAGTAAGAGCTTCTGGAGCACTAAAGTCAGTTGATGCAACAAGAGTGATTGGTTCTCCAACAGGTCCTGCTACTAATCCCTGAGGATCAAGATATAACTCTACATTTGCGCCAGCAGCTGTCCCACCGCCTTGAAAAGAAAGTACTAATCCAGTTAATGTTGCAGGGTAATTTTCGGGTGTAAACCTAACTCCGAATCCACAAGTACCACCACATCCAATTTGTCCTTCAAAAGAATTATCATAATAGGCTACATCATAAAATGAAACACCTCCTGGCTCTCTCCATTCTAGAAAGACCTCTTCATCCATAGGCATTGCATTTAATGCAACAGGACTTGGCATATCAGGACTCATAACAAAATCTTGAATGGTAGGGTCTGCTTGCGCCAAGACAACTACGTCTTGAGTAGTTGTGTAAAAACTTGACTTCCTGACTTGCACAGAATTTATTCCAACATCGAGATTGTACAGATAATAGATTCCATCTGTACCAGTTGTATCTGAAACACCATTTGAAGAGACTATAACACTATCTAATTCAACTCCGTTTGGATCTGTTATTGTCCCTGTTATATCTCCATAAACATAAATAGGTTGCCCCATCACATTAACAGGATCACTCTCATAGTTGTCTCCACCAGCTGGACCTTCAAAAACAGAAGTTACACCAAAAGTATATTCAATCTCGTTGTCTAAGCCATATACTGTATAGCCAACCGTGTCAAAAATAGCTTCATTATTTATCACTCCATCCACATAGACATTGTATCCTAAGAAGTCATATTCATTTCTACTTGTTCGTTCACCTGATGTAACAGAAAAATTATCCACCATATACCAGTTTAAATTAAAAGAATTTGCACCATAACAATGGAAACGAACTTGGAGATTTCCAGATAGATTGTCCAAATCGTAGGAAAAATTAGTAAAATTAAAACCTTCACCAGAATTAGAAAATTCTTCAGCTACTGTCCAATTAACATCTGAACCAGTTTTATATTCTACTGAAAAATACTCTTCACCTGTAGGTTCATAATTACTAAACTCCCAATCAAAAGAGATCGTTGCTTGTGTGAGCGCTCCAAGGGGAATTGATGGGGAATACAGACTCTGATCATAATTTTCAACACTAGGTGTCCAACTAAAATACATTGCAGGTGCAGGGTTTCCAGCTGCATCATTATACACCCAATTATCCCCACCATCAGTAAGCCATAAATCTAATAGACCACCCTCATCAAAATTTTCGATGTAAGGTACATTTAGATTTGAAACATCTGGAGAAGTCCAATAAACAGAAACTTCTTCATCCCAAACTTCAGCGTACACATTTGTTGGCGGTGCAGGTGCCCAGGTGCTTGGTGTTCCACACACTGATTCTGTAGCGACAGAAGAGCCTTCTTCATATACAGTTTTAATGTAATAACAATACTCAGTACCATTAGTCAATCCAGAATGAGTATAGGTGAGATCTGCTGTCTCAACAATTAATGTATTATTTTGAGCATTATAAACAGCATACGTAGAGAATGTTCCACATTCCTCAGGAATCTCTCTAGAAACTGAACTTCTACGGTAGCGCTCAGGACTTAGTGCAACATTTGTATAAATATCAATTGTTTCTTGATCCATACCTAGATTAGCCATTTTTTCCTGTTGCTGGCTCCATGTTGATTTAATAAAATTATCAGCGACGTTATCATTATTTCTAGTTCCTGTTAAACTAACAGAAATTTCGTAGTTACCTGTTGCTCCACTAAAACCACCAACCGCAATATAATATTGCCCAGGTTGAAGAGTTACAGCCCACAAGCCACTTGGTGGATATGGCGCTGAGTAATCAGGGCAATTAACGCCATCATCATCATTACCATTACCTGTTGAGACTGGATTTAAACAGTTCGCATCATTTGTAAAAATTTCTATGTAAGAATCATAATCGGTAGTAAAACTACATAATGTTATGTCATAAGTTGATACTTCTGTTACATTTAGTGTGTAAGCAATATCATCTCCATCATAAACCAGTGGCCAGTCATTTCCTTGCCCTGAATTATTACCCACATGAGTGTAAGGCAGCTGATCAATAAGGTAATCACCGCAAGCAAGATTACCTCCTGGCTCAGACCAAGAGATGACATTTGCTTGATCCCCTCCGAAAACAGATACAGATCTTGGCTCACAGAGCTCCTCATTTTGGGCATAAATAAAAACGTTAAATAAAATTAATAAAGAAAAAATGTATGATCTGTTATTCACGATGGTTCTCCTGTTCAACTAAATTTAATTTTTTACTACTAAAGGAATGTGTATTAAATAAATCTATGATAATTTAATCACTCTTTCATTTATTTCAATCTATTTTCTAAAAACTTCTTTGAAAACTAAAAATCCAATTTCTTTTTTCGATTGTTAGTGTTCTATCTGAAAAAGTTATAAATGGAAAATCTATTCTCAATGTTAATTCCTGCCCTAAAAAAGTTGAACTAAAGCAAGCACCTAAACCAACGTTGGCAAGTAACTGAGCTGTATCAAGACCAAAATCATCACCAAAAAACCCTCCATCAAAAAAGGTTTTAAATTCAGTGGATGCGTTGAATTTATTAAGACTCTTATAAATACTTAATTCATTAGATGTAGAGAGCATGGCATTAACTGCTGTTTTTTTATCCTTTATGAATCCACGAATATTCCCACCTCCATTTAGGTGATAGTGTTCATTTAGGTATGAATTACCATAAAAACTATCTATTAAGTATCTCTTGCGTAAAAAATCATAAGTCTGATTACCTTCAATCTTAAAAAGTTCATGTCTTGGAGCATTGCCTAAAACTTTTCCTACTACAATTCGATTTTTAAATTTCAAATCAAATTCAGGAATTTTGTAAACATCACTTTTGTTCTTTCCAATTTTCCAAGATACGCTTGCCTTACTTTCAAACTCTGTTTTACTGAAGTTCCAATCAGAAAAAAAACCCAAACTTGAAACTGTTTTTAATTTCAATTTAAAAACGCCAATAGAAGTAGAAGTTGTAAAATAGCTAGCTGCTAATTTTTTAGAAGTATCAATTCTTAAAAACTCTCTTTCATTTTGAACATATCTAGGTTGATGATAAATTCCTATTAAAAAAGTTTGCGTTGGTGTTCTTCCATAGGAGAGATTCCATTTTTTTTCTATTTCAGCTCCATACTCTTTAATTCCGGGTTTATTGTATCCCCAAATTTTAAATTTAGTTCTAGGAAAAAAATGTACAGGTTGTCTGGATGATTGAATATGCCAAAAAGCTTTATTGATAATGGTGCTGTAATTAATACTTAAAAAACTTTTTTCATATGGTCCATAGGTTTTGCTTAAAGATAAACCAGGTGAAAAATCATTAGAAGGTTTATGGTAATAAAAATTGGGGTTCCATTTGTATACATATTCGTCTCTAGGGTTATAGTATAAACCTGGCCAATTGAAAATAATTTTATTCTCCATTTTTGTCGTATTATTTCTAAAATCTAAATCAAGAGTTTGGACATCTGGATCCAATACAACCTTAATTGGGCTGTAAGTCGTACTGAAAGAAAAAATATCATCATACCTGTAAGAATGATTAGTCCACCAAAAATCTTCATACCCATTTTCATGAAAGGCTCTTACTTTGATTGGAAGGAAGCGAGAACCTTTATTTTTTATTTTAAGATCAATTTTCCATAAACCTTCTTTTTGGTACTTTTTCTTAAATGATTCAATAGAATAGTCTAGGCGATGCGTAGTGTGAAGCCAAGGATCAAAAAACCAGCTCATATCTTCCTGCACTACATCTTCAACAACATTAATAAACCTTAATTCATTGGTATGCTTAAATTTCCATTTACTATAGTACTTTTTCATTACTTCAGAAAAAAGCGAGTCTTCTAATATATATTTTAGTTCAAAAAGCATAAGAGCAGGCTTTGTGTAAGCATTTTGGCTATACGACCTTGTAGAATTAAATAAATGTGATGGTCTACTAATATTTTCATCATGCCCACTAATTTGAAATTTTATTGCAGACCATTGGTCTGAAAAAAGCTCGCTTTGTTTTGGGAATTTCTTTTTAGGGAACTTATCATAACCATCATAAAGACTTGGATCATAGCCATGGGCTCCATATTTCTTAGTCATGTATTCAGTTGTTTGATATGTAGTAAAACCTTCATCAAGCCAGGGTTCATTCACTTCATTATTTGCTAAAATACCATAAAAATATATATGCCCAAATTCATGTGCTATCAGACTTTCATCTTCTCTACCATTCATCACAAGCATTGGGTATTCCATACCTCCATTTTTAACTCTATCTGTAGTTGTAATTTGAGGGTAGGGGTATTTTCCAAAACTACTTTCCAGCCAGTCTAAAGCATCAATTGATCTTTCTAAAACTACTTTTGTCCAATCGTGTCCCCTATCCCTATCATATAGAACATGAATATTTGTTTCTGAATCTCGACTCATTCCTCCTTCATAAAAAAAGTTTTTGGACGCAACCCATGCAAAATCATGTACATTTTCAGCTGTGAAAGTTACTGAACGAGAATCTATTTCATCTGCAATCGTATATGTGGAATCAAATATATCTTTCCATATACTGAAGTCAAGTGTTGTATCTACTTGAACATCTGCCCATCCTGGATCTCCATCTAAAACGGTACCGGTAGCACCAATAACAAAAGATTTTGGTAAAGAAAAGTTCACTTGAAAATCACCAAATTCCCCATAAAATTCACCTTCAGCATGAAAAACATCTGAATTCCATCCTGTTTGATCATAGACCGCTATTTTAGGATACCATTGAGCCATATTATATTGACCTTTATAATAGCCAGCTCTCTCTAGCATTTCCCCAACATGATGCGTCCAATCTAGATCAATTTTAGTTGTTTGACCTGGCGCGATTTTATCAGATAATAATAATTCTAAGATAGTATCTTCAATATTATACGTTTTTAGAATAGATTTTTTGTGTATCCATGATAAACCTTCTTTAGGAACAGAAATTGAAAGATCATGAATCTCAATTTTGCTAGGAGAACTCTCTATAGATTCCTTTATAGTTCTTGCTCGTGACTTACGACCATAATTGCCTAAGTATTCTCTATACTTTACAGAACCAAGCTGGAATGCATTTGGATATAAATGCATATATATTCGATCCAAAGAGTCCGGTGAATTGTTTGTATATCTTATGGTAGATGTACCTGCAACCTGTCTAATTGAATCAAGCAACGTGATTTTCATTTCATAATTAACATACTGCTGCCAATAATCTTCCTTTGTATTGGAAAATAGTACAGAACAACAAACAAGAAAAAATTGAAATATTACATAGAACATCACATTTGTTATTTTAAGTATAAATGTATCAGAGGAGAGGCTTTATATCTTTAAAAAAAACACTCTCTGACCTCGGCCCAACATACCTGTGACGAATAAAACCTTCTCGATCTATTATAAAAGTAGTTGGGATTCCAGTAATCGGTTGTCCTGTAACTTGACCGTATAGACTCGTAACTCGTTGAGTTTCATTTTTATCTATATCTGTTAAGAGAGTGTAATTAATATTCCATTGATCTGAAAAGGCTTTTATATTTTCCGGAGGACCAGAGGTCAATGTCACACCCAAGATTTCAAAACCAGAATCTTGATGCTTTTTCATCAAATCTACAAAATCTGGAATTTCTCTTCGACAGGGTCCGCACCATGTTCCCCAAAAATTTAGAAGTACAACTTTACCTTTTAAATCACTCAGATTTATAATATTGCCATCCAGGTCGGCTAAGGTGAAATCTGGAGCTTTTATAAAATTTGATTTTTCGTTTTTTGTAATATCTTTTTCTGTCTTTTTTTGTTTTGCGGTTCCGCTATCGCAAGAGACTAAAAACAGCAAGAAAAAAAAATTAGAAAAATAGATACTCATTATTTTTATTGATGGTAATTTCATTTTATTTGTTTTTATTTTTGTTAAAATTATTCATACCTCTTTCTAAGAACTCAGAAAATCCATTTGGTATATATCCACCAGTATCAACTAGCGTTGACTCATTTTTTGGGTCAAGTAGTACATAATATGGTTGAGTTGCTTGTTTATATCTTTCAAATTGTAGCTTAGCAAAAACTGCACTAAGGCTATCTTTTTTATCTACGTAAAGTCTAGTTAGAATCATATCCTTAAACTGTTTTTGGACTGGTTTTGTAGGGAAGATTCTTCTTTCCATCACTCTACAGTTTGCACAATAAACACCAGTGAAATCAATAAAAAGTGGCTTATTTTCCTTTTTCGCTTTTAATAAAGCATCATCATAATTATTAACGAACCAACCTTCTTTAATTGCAATCTCATCATCTGTGGGAGGTGGTGGCAGTAATGCTTCCATAAATTCATCAACTAACCTAGGCATTTTACCATGGTGATATGTTGGTGGTGAAGCTAGAGACTTAGCAATGGGATACATTAAAAGTAAGCAAAGAGATATAGCTATAAATCTTCCCTTTCCAATTTTAAATTTTTTAATATTTTCTAATGAACCTATACTGTACAAACCTAATAGATACATTATAAGTAGAAGGCCTATGATAAGAAATAAAGCAAGCACAACATTCCTTGGGAGTAAGCCTATTTTCCACTCTAAATCCGGAACCCATAGAAATTTTATGGCTGCAGCAATTTCTATAAATCCAAAAACTATTTTCAAAGTCTCCATCCATGAGCCAGAGTTAGGTAGTTTTTCTAATGCACGGGGAAATAATGATAGTGCTACAAATGGAGCTGCAAAAACAACACCATAAACAACCATTCCATATAAACTAGTTAATATTCCACCTGTTGTACCTGCTGCTGCTACAACAAGTAGTGTTCCAACAACAGGAACTGTACAACTGAAACTAGTAATTGCAAAGGTAACACCTAATATAAAGGCACCAAGATAGGCACTTTTTGCGGTTTGTCCTGCTTTATCTGTTGTGTTTACTAAACTTCCAGCAACATTTACATTTATTACTCCGAACATCCACAGGGCAAAAAAGATAAACAATAGACCCAAAAACAAATTAATCCATGGATTTGTGGCTATAAAATTACCAAGGTTAGCATTTCTTGCTTGCGCTGCAACATCTTCAATGCCCCATGATAATAATCCAACAATTAACCCAATTACTACAAAAGTACCCGAAATGCCAAGACCATAAATTAGAGCAATTGTATTTTTACCCACATGCTTTTCTTGTGCCATTTTACTAAAAAAAGATATTATTATCGGAATCATTGGATAGACACAAGGCATGACCCAACTAAGTACTGCTCCACCAATCGCAAGAAGTAATATGCCTAAAATTGATTGGCTATTAGAAGAGTTACTCGAATCAGTTTTTTTATTATCAGTTGTAGTAAAAGCACTAAATCCTTCCCTAGGTTGACCTTCTTCAATTTTTACCAATAAAGTATCAGTTTTTGTCATTGGTGGATAGCACAACCTTGCATTACAAACCATGTAAAATACATCAAGGTATAGCTCATATTCACCTACAGCTAAATTTCGCTTCATCCTCACAGGAAGTATAAACTCAGTGTCACCTTGGTGATAATAAGTATCTGTTTCAAAACCAGGATCGTAAAGATATACAGGTTCTGGTTCTTGAACGGGAGCTATTTGCCCAACGGCAGTTCCAGAGATTGAAATTTCTGTAGGTAAGGGACCTTCACTTGATTTATATATTGAGTAGATATGCCACTCATCATCCATTTCGACATCAATTTTAATATTGAAAACTTCACCTGCACGGGAAATCGAATCGCCAGAAGTTGAAATCCTCACTGGATTTTCATCGCTCTGCGGGAAGACAAAGCTAATTAAGAGCGCTATATAAACTAATTGATTCAATTTAAATTAAGATTTTTGAGCCGTGAAAGGTAATTGGAATTCTATTTTAACTCAACCTTTCTTTGCTTTTATCTACAAAATTAACTTTTTCCAATATTACTTTTAAACTATCAATTTTATTTTGCACTTCAATTTCCCCTTCTTTGATTAATAGATGCGATTTATGAAAACTAGACCAATGAGACCCTAGTGTATTAGGCTTAAGCATAAAGTCAGCTTGTTCTGAAAGAAGGTTTTTTAAGTGATTTGATGTGATTAAATCTGATCTACCTTTGAGGTTTATCATATTAATGTTTTTTAATACAGGGAGTTCATTTTGAGAGATATCTACCGCTATAGTATAATTACATTTATCTTTGAGAACTTGTACTGGTATTGGAAGATATACTCCGCCATCAACTATAATATTTTTATTTTGAATGGTCGGTTCTATAATACCAGGAATGCTGCAACTTCGGACTATTGCTGTAATAAGATCACCACTGTCATAAGTTATATTTTTTCCTGAGTTTAATTCGGTTGCACATACTTTAAGAGGAATTTTCAATTCTTCAAAAGTCTCTACAGGAACTAAATCAGATAAAACTTTTCTTAGTGTACTTCTGCTAATTATTGATTTTTTATGGAGCCTTATGATTTGTAAAAAATGATCAAAAAAGAATGTTTTAGCATTTCCAAAAAACGATCTTTTTTCTGAAGAACTACTCAAATATTTAATAAAAATATTTGAGTTTAAGTTCTTTTCTAACACTTTTTTAAATCTTCCTTCTACCCATTCAACATTCTCATGAAGAGCATACATAGCACCAATTACTGCACCAGCACTAACACCTGCAATCATACTGATTTGAACATTTTCTTTTTTAAGTCCATTTAAGACACCAATATGCGCAGCACCTCTTGCACCTCCTCCTCCAAGTGCTATGCCAAGGCGCAATTCTCTCACTCAGACCTTTTTTCTAATCTAACCTTAAGCTCGACCCTTTTATTTGGGTTATCTCTTGAATCTCTAGGAAGATTCACGATCTGCTCAATAACGTTATCTCCTTCCACGACTTGACCAAAAACAGTATATTGTCCATCTAGATGGGGCGCATCAGCAGCACAAATGAAAAACTGACTTCCTCCGCTATTAGGACTTGTTGACCTTGCCATAGATAAAATGCCTCTTTTATGACTTATTTTTGAAAATTCTGCAGGCAAATTCCATGACTTTGCTTCAGATTCATCACCAACCCCATAGTACTTTGCCGCATGGCCACCGGTACCATATATTGCTTTATTGTCGCCTTTTGTGTTTGGGTCACCACCTTGTATCATAAAACCAGGTATAACTCTATGAAAGATGGTTCCGTCATAATAACCATTTTTAGCATGAGTTTTAAAACTTTCAACATGCTTCGGAGCTGTACTTTCAAATAATTCGACTACCATATCACCGTAAAACGTAGAAATCACAACAACTTCTTTTTCTTGTTTTTCCGGCTCACTTTTTATTTCTTCTACTTCTTTTTTATCAATATTCACGGCTTTCCTTTCTTGTTTTTGTGTGTTCCCACAACCCATTTCAAATAGTCCGAATATGAGTATTAATGGTAATATTTTTTTCATTTTGAGTATTTACTCCCTGGTTTTTGTATTGGAATTTTGGCTAAGTCAGAAGGTACATTATTATCATCAAAACTCTCTAAATTTAAACTAGTTATTGAATATTGTTTTGGGTGTATCTTAGCGGTGCCATTACTGCGGTCTACTAATACACCAACTCCAATAATATTGCCTTTAGCTTCTTCTACTATTTCAACAACCTCTTTCACAGATCCTCCAGTTGTTATAACATCTTCAACGATAAGTACTTTTTCTCCCGGATTAATTTCAAAGCCTCTTCTTATAACCATTTTACCTTTTTTCCTCTCAGCAAAAATAGTCCGGACTCCTAACTGAGTTCCGACTTCAGTTCCTAAAACTACACCTCCGATAGCAGGGGAAATGACAACATCTGGATGGCTTGATTCGAACTCATCAGCTATCATTATTGAAAAAGCCGTTAAAAATTCAGGATGTTGCAGAACTTTAGCACATTGAAAATATGTTCGGCTGTGCTTTCCTGAACTTAGAACAAAATGTCCGTCAAGAAGAGCATCAGTCTCTTTAAATATTGATAAAATATGTGGATCATTATTCATTTATTAAATACCATTTTTATATTTTGGTGATATTTTTTTGCTGCATTATAGACATCACTTGAAGTCATTTTTCCCGCAAAACTAATATCTCGTGAAACATTAATAAGGCCAACACCTGTTTTATTAGAAACATGAACACTGTGTTCTAAATCTCCGCCTTGTGCTCCTATCCCAGGAATGAGAAGAGGTAGCTCAGGTACAATATTACGTATTTGAGATAGTTCCTCTGGTGCTGTCGCCCCGATCACCAAACCAATATTATCAAGGTTATTTAGTTTTTTAGCAAGCATCGCAACTTGGTGAAACAAAGGTTTTCCCTCTGTTAGCTTGTTTTGTAAATCTTTTGCTGAGGGGTTAGAGGTACGACAAAGAATAAAAACACCTTTTTCTGTATCTTTTATGAATGGGAGAATACTATCTTCTCCCATGTATGGGTTAATAGTTACACTATCAAAACCAAAATGTTTAAAAACACTTTCAGCATATTGTTCTGCCGTATTTCCAATATCACCTCTTTTTGCATCTGCAATCTTAATATGTTCATCTCCAATGTATAATACAGTCTCTTCAAGCCAAGCAAATCCTGCCGCTCCCCAGCGCTCAAAAAAAGCAAAGTTGGGCTTGTAGGCAACCGCAAACTCCCTAGTAGCATCAATAACTTTAAACGTATGCTCTTTTAAATTTTTCAAACTACCACTGCCAAAAGCATCTGGACTCATATCAAGACCCACACATAGACATGATTTCTTATTCTTAATAATTTCAGTTAATTTAGAATTAAAGGATTTCATATATTATAATTTACCCAGTACTCAGTTAATACAACAATTGGAATTTTTTTCATTTTAAGTTTATATCTTTTATTAATTCTCATCCATAAACTCTAACATGAAAGAAGTTGTTTCCAATTCAGAAAAACAGTCCATAACTAGCGTTATAGCCTCAGGAGGGCCATTCCAAGTAGAACTAATAAAGTTTATTGGTGAAGAAGAATACAAATCTTTAATCAACATATCTAAATCATTAATCGAAGAATATGGCAAGGCTTCTAAATTAACTGAAACAACCATCAATACTTATTTTAACAAAGTTGGATCCCTACCTTTTATCGCCAGACATCAAGGTCAAATTATCGGCTACATTATTGGGGTACCATTAGAAATTTTAAGTATGGAACCTTGGGCAAGACTTGATGCTAATTTTGGTGAGAACAATACAATATATACATATGCATTTGTTATCGAGAATAAATACAAAAAAAATGGTTATGCTAAAATGCTGAAAAAAGTATTTCTTAACTGGATAAAGAAAAAAAAAGATATTTTATATATCACTGGTCATGTTCGCAAGGGTATCACTGAAAGGTTTAAAGGAAACATAAAAGTAATTGATGAAATTGAGAATTGGCAACAAACAGGTAAAATGTTCGAGTATTACAGAAGAGAATTAGACCCGGACCATATTTATGGAAAAAGTTTAGGATTGACTAAAAAGTCTAATGTTTAATATAATTTTAATTATCCTTGAAAAATTGCTCTAGTGATTTTTTTGATGGTGGAGTTGTAAGCAAGCTAACAATAATTAGGACAGTAATTGATAAACCTGCTGCAGGATATGTTAGTTCTTTTAAAAATGGATTTAAATTATTAAACCCACTCCAATTTGGTAGAAAGTAAGTCCAAACTACAGTAATCACAGTACCTGTAATTATTGAAGACACAGCACCTTCCTTTGTTGCTCTTTTCCATAAAAATGCCGCAAGTAATGATGGAGTTATAGATGTTCCATAAATATTATATGCTGTGAATGCGGCTCCAAGAACTGTGCTAAATTGACTAACCAAGAAATATGATATTATTCCAAGAAAAAGTACTAAAAATCTACTTATAAATACTAGTTTATCTTCGCCTGCATCTTTATTAATGTATCGGTGGTAAACATCTCTAGTCAAATTTGTTGCTGGAATAAGTAAAAAAGAATCTGCAGTAGATACAATAATCGCCATCATTGTAGATACAAGTAACAAACCTAATAATATAGGTAATCCTGCATACCTTGCTATAGCAGGTATTATTGATTCACTGGCAGATTGCTTAGCTTCGAGCATAGAAGCATCACTTGTATTCGATAATATCATTTGTTCTTGAGCTACTAAATCCGGCATAAGTCCTTTTTCAACCGCTATTGCTCCAGTTAAACCAAGCATTGAAATAACAGATTCCAATACAATAACACCAATTATCCAAAAAAAGACTGCTTTCTTAGCTGAACCGCTATCTTTAGCACTAAAAATTCTCTGGTACATATTTGCATCGCCAAGAAGTAATAACATTGTTGGAACAAAAAAACTCATTGCAATTAGAGGGCCGGAAACATTTCCAACTCTTTCAGATGACCAATTTCCAAAAAGATTCCATTTCCCAGCTGATTCTGCTATGAAGACGATTTCTTCTAACCCACCAACTTTATGCGTTAGAAAAAATAATGCAGAAATACTACCAAAAGTTATCAGTATACCATTTATGACATCTGTATAAACAACAGAAAACATACCTGCTATGATAGTGTAAAGGATTGCGAAAATAGCAGTTATTATGATGCCCTGATCCATACTCACTAAACCATCTGAACCTAACGAGAGCACCTTCCCTCCCCCTCTAAATTGATATGAGACTATTGTAGTGTAAGCAATTATCGTTGTAATTGTTGCTAAAATAGATGCGAGGGGACCATACCTAGCTTCAAAAATATCAGGGACTGTCACTTTACCAAAGTTTCTTATTCTCTTAGCTATAAAATAAATCAAAGCTATTCCAAGCCAAGCACCAGCGCTAGACCATAATCCTGCAAGACCATTTCTATAACCTAATCCAGCACCGCTAAAAAGGGAGCCACTTCCCATCCAGGTTGCCAGTAATGTGCCAACTAATATATACCAAGGTAATGTTCTACCAGCTACCATGAAGTCTTCACTTGTCTTAACCAAGCCAACTTTATAGAAACCAACAAAAATAAGCATAGATAAGTATGTGAAAATTCCAATAAGATATATCATATGTATTCTATTTGATATTTTTTAATTGTTTCAAGAGTCTTTTCCAGCCTTGTTCTTCTAAAATTTTATTCATCTTTAAAAACCCTATTCCATAATCAGGGTCTTTATTTTGGTACATAGATTTTAGAAAATAATTTGATAAGTTGGTATTAATTGTAGTAAAAATTAATTGAGACCCAAGATTACAAAAGCCCTCTGTGATATCTGAAGGAAGTTCATAATCATTTAAAAATAAATATACATGGAGTAATTCATGTGCAAGAACTGCTTTAAATGCAGCTGAGTGCATATTTGATAAAATATAAATATGAGTCTCCTCCCTAATTTTCATTCCTTTTAAGATTACCCTATTGTAATAGGTAAAACCTTTCATATTTGCATTTTTTTGATTGGAGTAATTCTCTAATTCTTTCTGATCTACTACAAGTGTGATCGGAACTTTTGGTAATCCTATAATTCCAGCCATTTTAAGAATACGGCGAACTTCTATATCCAAACCTACTATCTGTTCTTCTTTGTTAATAATAGATGAAAAACAAAGGGAGCATACTTCACGGTTTTTATCAATTTCATATCCTCCATTGGTAAGCTGTTTCGATATCAACCTATTACAGCTATCACATTTTGGTAATTTACTCTGATGATAAGAGTGATATTTATTTTTCCAAAAGTCAATTAAGAATTCTCCTTCAAGAGGATTTGAACAGACATCACACTTTTCTAAAATATTATTTGTATAACAATTTTTATGAAATTTTTGATTTTCTTTTTTTGTATAGATATCATCAATTACTCCAAAACAAAAATCACATTTTAACTGTATATTTTTTTTGAAACAGTTCTCATGATAACTCTTGTTATTGAAAGTTGTGTATTCTTCAACAATATTTTTATCACAAAAATCACATTTTAATTGTACAGAATTTTGATAGCATAGCTCATGGTAGTTATTAGATTCAAAAATAATATATTTTGTTCGAATAATTTTACTGCAATAATTACATTTTTGTTGATTTCCATTTATAGGTTGGCTTATGAGAAAAGACAACAACATTACTTTTATCAATTTAGGTAGCATTAAAATACTTATTATATTTATGAGTTATTAAATGAGTATAAATTTTAACTTGTTTAGTCAACATTAATGAAAAAATTAACAATTATTATTATCACATTTAATATTTTATTTAATTGTGATGGGACAAATATGAAAAATAAAAATAGACTTTCAAATTCACATAGTCCATATCTATTACAACACTCAACAAACCCGGTTGATTGGTATCCATGGAGCATTGAAGCCTTTGATAGAGCTAAAAAAGAAAATAAACCGATTTTTCTATCTATTGGTTATGCTACTTGCCATTGGTGTCATGTAATGGAGCATGAATCCTTTGAAGATTCTTCAGTAGCTCAAATCATGAATGAAAAATTCATAAATATTAAAGTTGATCGTGAAGAAATGCCTGAAGTAGACCACTTGTATATGTCAGTTTGCCAAGCAATGACTGGGAGAGGTGGTTGGCCACTTACTATTGTAATGACACCTGAAAAAGAACCTTTTTTTGCTGGAACATATTTCCCAAAAGATTCTCAAGGGAAACGACCTGGAATGTTACAGTTGTTGCCTAGCTTAGCAAATGCATGGGTTGGAAAACAAGATGAAATTCAAAAGTCTATTGATAAGGTTAAAAATTACTTAATCGAAATCAATACGAGTGAACCCGGTGATTACTGGGATGAAAAAATAATTACGGATTCATTTAGTGGATTTGCCAGTAGGTTTGACCCTGATTATGGAGGTTTTGGAAAAGCTCCTAAATTTCCGTCTCCCCATAATTTAATTTTTTTACTAAGATTCAGTCATTATTATGAAGATATCTCTGCCCTCAAAATGGTAAATACTTCTTTACGTTATATGCGACAGGGTGGAATATTTGACCATATTGGTCTAGGCTTTCATCGCTATTCAACAGACAAGCAATGGTTTTTACCTCATTTTGAAAAAATGCTATATGATCAAGCAATGCATTCGATAGCATATTTAGAGGCATTTCAAAAAACTAAGAATGAAGAATATGCATCCGTTGCAAGAGAAATTTTCGATTATGTATCCAGAGATATGACAAATTCTGAAGGCGGCTTCTTTTCAGCTGAAGATGCAGATAGTGAAGGCGAAGAGGGTACATTTTATATTTGGAGTAAAGAGGAGGTTTTAAAAATTTTAGGGGAACTAGATGGTTCAAAATTTTCTAAAATTTATGGTTTTGAAAAGAATGGTAATTTTTATGATGAAGCAACTGGCCAATCAAATGGGAAGAATATTCCATATCTTTCTAGATCAATCACTGACTTATCTAAAAAATATGGAATAAAAGAGCCTGAATTAAAAAAATTATTAAAAACTTCAAGGAAAAAACTATTTGAAGTGCGTAAAAAAAGAATCCATCCACTAAAAGATGATAAAATTCTAACTGACTGGAATGGACTGATGATTGCCGCTTACGCACTAGGTGGACAAATCTTAAATGATACATCTTTAATTAATACAGCTAAGAGATCATTTGATTTTATTGAAAATAATTTAATAAAAGAAAATGGGAGACTTTTGAAACGTTACAGACTAGGTGATTCTGGTTTATCACCTCATATTGATGATTATGCTTTTACTATATGGGGTCTATTGAATTTATATGATGCTACATTTGAGATTGAATACCTTTCTAAAGCCATTAAATTAACCAAAGTAATGATCCAAGAATTTTCAGATCAAAATGGAGGTTTTTTTATCGGTGGAATCAATTCAGAGAAATTAATGATCAGGGCAAAAGATAGTTATGATGGGGCAATCCCCTCAGGAAATTCAGTTGCGGTTAATAATCTCTTTAGACTTTCTAAACTGACTGGTGATTTAACTTTCGACTCTATATCAAAAAGTACTTTAAGAGCTTTCACTGATCAGGCAAAACATGCTCCTTCCGGTTTTGCTCATATGATTACAGGATTTATGTTTAACATCAAAGATCCAATTCAGTTGGTGATTGTAGCAGATTGTAAAAAACATGATTTAAGTCAAGTTTTTGAAAAAATTAATTTGAAGTATTCTCCCAATAAGGTGGTTTTGTTAAAAGATATTTCAAAGCCAGCAGAGCTTGAAGAAATAGCTCCATGGGTTAAAAATTATAAAATGATGGATAATAAACCAACTTACTATCTCTGCGAGGACTTTGTATGTAAGCGCCCAACAACTAATCTAAATACCATTTTAAAAATTATTGATAAACATTAAGGTTTAATATTATGAGAAAAATAGCACTTCATTGGCAAATTATTATTGGTCTAGTCCTAGGCTTAGTCTATGGAATTATATCAACCAAGCTTGGTTGGGGTGTTTTTACTTTTAATTGGATTGCTCCATTTGGAGTGATTTTCATAAACCTTTTAAAGCTAATTGCTGTTCCTCTTGTACTTTCATCTTTGATTTCTGGGGTGGCTTCACTTTCAGACATGAATAAATTAAGTAGAATAGGTGGAAAGACTATTGCAATTTATATTTTCACCACTGCAATTGCAGTATCTATAGGACTTATCTCTGTTAATACTCTCCGACCTGGAGATAAAATTCCATCTGAGATGAAAATAAAACTTCAAAGTCAATATAATAGTGAGGTAAATAAAAAGTCCAGCAATGTGAATAACATCAAAGAAAGAGGTCCGCTGCAGCCTCTTATCGATATGATTCCAAGTAATTTTTTTCTATCAGCTTCCAACAATCGAAATATGCTGCAAGTTGTTTTTGTTGCTATTTTTATTGGTATTGGTATAGTAAAAACTCCCAGAAATAAAGGAAAACTTGTAAAAGATTTTTTTCAGAGCTTATCAGAAATAGTTGTTAAACTTGTAGATTTCATAATGATTATGGCACCATTTGGTGTTTTTGCTCTTATTGCCCAAACAATAAATAAAATTACAGGAGATAATCCTAATCAAATCCTTGAGTTATTAGGAGCTTTAGCATTTTATATGTTTGCAGTTATAATAGGTCTTATTGCCCATGCTTTATTTACTTACAATGGTTTAATAAAACTCTTAACTAATATGTCAATTAAGAAGTTTTACAAAGGTATTGCCCCAGCTCAACTCCTTGCATTTTCTACAAGCTCTAGTGGTGCAACCCTGCCTGTAACTATGGAAAGATGTGAAGAGGAGCTTGGTGTATCTGAAGAAGTCTCTTCATTTGTATTACCTCTTGGTGCAACTATAAATATGGATGGAACAGCTCTTTACCAGGCGGTTGCAGCGGTTTTTATCGCTCAAACAATGGGAATGTCTCTTGGACTTGAAGAACAATTAATAATTATAATCACAACAGTCTTAGCCTCTATTGGAACTGCAGCAGTACCAGGTGCAGGAATAATAATGCTTGTCATCATATTAGAATCTATTAATGTACCTAGTCAAGGTATTGCACTTATTTTGGGAGTAGATAGAATTTTAGATATGATAAGAACTAGTATTAATGTAACTGGCGATGCATCTGTTGCTGTTATTATTTCGAGTTTAGAAGATAAATTTTCAAAGAAATAGATTTTAAGATAATTTTATATTTATATTTACCGATACTTGACGGGTAGGTTCTGTATTTTTTTGATCTATACTCAATAATTAGGTTCTGTACTTCAGGCTCAAAAAACAGGCCTTTCCAGTTGATCTGGATCAAGGAAGTTTGCTGACTTTGAGAGGTTCCTTTCATTCAATAAACAAAGAATGATCTAAAAAAACAATCTACCCGTTATTCAAAAAATCAAAAACTGATGCCTTCTCCAAAGCTATTCTACTACCCCTAATTTTCATTCTTATTAAGTCTTCATCATATTCTTCTTCAAGAACTTCTAGGGTATTCTTTATTTGGGAGATTGCGCGTCCTTCTGAATAAGACAGCTTAATATTCAAGGTCTGATAATCTTTTTCCATTTTTTCAATTATAGCTTCTTTGAGCTTAGATAACATCAAATGTCGTTTCGCTGATATTATAACAGAATCGTCAAAATCTCTTGCTATCACATTCAACTTATCATTTTCAGTAATCAAATCAACCTTATTTAATACATAGATAAGTGGTATGTTTTTTGCTCCAAGACTATCTAAGACTTCTTTTATAACCTCTATATGATCTTTCATATAATCAGAGGAAACATCAAGTACCATCAAAATAAGGTCAGATTCTACAACTTCTTTTAATGTACTTTTGAATGAGGCAACGAGGTTATGTGGTAACTTTCGAATAAATCCAACAGTATCACTTAATAAAATAGAATGATTAGAATCAATTGAAAGCTGTCTAATTGTAGTATCAAGAGTAGCAAATAATTGATTTTTAATAAATACATCTGCTCCGGTCAAAGCTTTAAACAAAGTAGATTTACCCGCATTTGTATAACCGACTAAAGAGACTCTAAATTCTGAAGATCTTCTCAAACTTTGTATTTTTCTTTCTTTTTCAATCTGTAAAAGATCTTTTTTTAATTTTGTTATTTTTGTTCTAATCAACCTTCTATCAATTTCAATTTGAGTTTCTCCCATTCCTGCACGTGTTCCTATCCCACCCATTTGCCTTTCTAAATGGGTCCATTGCCGTGTTAATCTTGGAAGTAAATATTCTAAATAAGCCAACTCTACTTGGGTTGTAGCTTCTTTACTTTTTGCATGTCTTTTAAAGATATCTAAGATTAGACCACTACGATCTAGGACTTTTAATTTATCAGAAATTTTATGATAATTTTTGATTTGAGCAGGTGTCAATTCATCATCAAAGATTAAGATTTTAACACCTAGTTCAGATGCTTGGTTAATCATTTGATTTGCTTTCCCTTTACCAATAAATGTTGAAGAATTTATTTTTGATATACGTTGGACAACTTTTCCAGATACGATACCACCAGCAGTTTCAACCAATAATTCTAGTTCACTAAGATGCTCATTAACAAGATATTCATTAAAGCCTGGTCGAATAGTCCCAATAATTATAACTTTTTCTTTTTCAAAAGAAATCATTTCATTTTCAAGCATATTCTTATTTATTATTTAAGGTTTTTTTCATTTGGAAGGCCAACTAATGTTTCAATTAAAAAGATAAGGACGGATGCACAGAGAAAAAACTTCCACAAAGATTTTCCATGTCTTATTTCAGCAAATGAACCTGATGTATTTTTATTCATTGGGATTATTCTAAATTGATCTTTTGGTATAAATTTATTAATGTCATCTTGATTCAGATGATTTGTAAGGTATTCTAAGCTGTGCAATTTTGTTGGAAAAGATGTAATATGTTCTCCATTTGAGAAAACCTGATATATTCCTAATTCATTTGTCATTGTTATTTTTATTCCTTCAAGGTCATAGTCAGGAACAATCATTTCTTTTTGACCAGAAGGTGATGACACTTCCCATTTATTTTTCAATTTGCTTTCTGGAAGCGAAATCCATTTTACATCATCGACAAAAATTGAAGATGTATTCATTTCATCCGTCCCAGCTAAAATCAATAATCTATACATCAGAGGAATAATGAGACCTCGAATGGATAAATCATTCCATTCTAAATTTAATGTTGAAGAGAAGTGAAAAATATCACCTCCACCATTTGAAAATTCAATTACAAAAGGATCCATATTATTTAGGTTCCAGTGTATGATATGATCTTTATTCGTTTCAATTTTGATATACTTAAAAACCTTAGGAAGTTCTCTATTTATATCCTTAACTCTAATATTTTGTAAAAGGTCAGATTCTTCTGTGCTTATTTCAGTAGAAAAGAAGCCTTGTCCAGAATTAATTTCTCCTATTAACCGGGGAAAGTTTAATAATTCATAAAGAGATTCATGATTGGGTAGATTATCACTGCCTCCTTCGAACCAAATTAAACCTCCACCCTCTTTTGTAAACTTGTCTAGATCTTTTACACTTTGTTTTGTTAACCCAGAACAATTATAAATTATAACCATATCAAATTCATCTAAGAAGAGGCGATTCAGATTAGGCTGTATTCTTGTTTCTATATTTAAAAATTCTTTATTCGGGTCTATCGATTTCAAAATCATTTCTAAGATTTGAATTTCTTCCCTATTTTTTCCTACAATCCCACAATTTATTTGTTTCATTACGGGAACAGTGTTAAACCAACTATTATCAGAAAGATAACTGTCAATTGGAATGGTTATTTTACTATGAAGTATTCCTTCCGCTAAAGGATATGCTTGAAACTGAAACTCTTTTTCAATATTTGAAGAAAATTCAGAAATTACCTGTCCAACTCTTTGACCATTAAAGATTAACTCAAGAGGTATGTTTTTTCTAGTAGAAATACTCTTATTTTGAACCCTAGTATTTACCTTAGATAATTGTTGCAAGGTATTAACTCTGTTTTCAAAAGAAACATTTTTTATTGATAAGTTCTCTTCAATAACCTCTGGTTGAATAAAATAAAATTTCCAATCTATAAAGTCATTAATTGATTTAGAAAATAAAGAGTCCGTTGGATGCATTAAATCGCTGAATAGAATACATTCTTTTAATTTTTGGTTTATTTTATTTCTGTTAATTATAGACACCGTTGTATTCCAAATATTATCAAATGATTCTGTTTGTTTGACTGATTTAATAGCTTGTTTTATATTAACATCATTTGAATATCCTTCAAAAATCATTTTAGGTGGACAAGTTTGAAATATTGAAATTAATGCAGTCTTTTTAAATTCTGGTATAAGTGAGCTCATCTCATGCTTAGACCTTTCCAAAAATGTTTTCCCTTTATTTTTCGCACCCATGCTAGCAGAATTATCAATAATTATGTAAAGCCTTGAGTCTATTTCTGGAACAGACCAACCATGTAAAAACCCATTTGATACTGGCTTAGAAAAAGATATTACTAAAAATAGAATTCCTAATATTCGTAGAAGAAGTAATATTATTTTTTTTAATTTTATACTTCTCATCGACGTTTTTTTTAACTCTTTTATTAATATTAAAGAACTAAAGTCTTCTTTTTTATTTTTAAACAAATTTAGCAGGTGAAAAACAATTGGAATTAATAAAAAAGAAAGAAACCAAAGATTTGTTGGATTTAAGAATGTCATAAAAAGTAAAAAGCCATTTGTATTGAAAATGCAGAAAGCACTGGGATAGTAAGATTATCATTCAAAGTATGGTGAGGAAACAATTCAATAAGCATAGCAACCACTGAACCTAAAATTATTAATTCAAATGGAAGAACTTTATTTAGCTTTAAAGCTACAATAGATGAAAAAACAATACCAGTTAGTGTTCCAGTTATTGATTTATTTCCAACTCTACCATAAGGAAAAGTTTTACCAACTAATGCAGCAAAACTATCACCAACAGTTAAATAGATTAAGGATGGAACCGCAATGTAAATTGGGAAAAATATAACTGTCAGAAGGCTACCTAAAAGCAACCACGTTGCACCTGTCGTTTTACCATCAAGTTCACTTTTTCTAAGCATTTTTGTAAAAAAAAAATTAAAGAAACTATTCAATATATTTAATTTATTTCTTAAATAATCAATAGCAATCGATAACATACTTAAACAAATCAAAATTAATATCATTTTATTTTGTTCTTTAACATACCATAAATAACCAATTGGAATAAGAACTGAACCAAGATGGATTATTTTTCGATTTAATTCAGCCATTGATACTTTTTTCATTTATCTATCATCTGATTAAAAATATCTTGCATATCCAGAACGCTTATTGTTAAGTCAATCTTGATTGGCTCTTCGAGTATTGTTTCTGCAATAATTGATTGGTCAAGTACAGTATATGGTATCAAATCTTCATTTTGTCTATAGAATATTTTACCTAGCAGAAAGCCTGATTTTTCAATATCAATTAGTGCTTTCTTTTTACTTAATCCAAAGAGATTTGGTACTTGATAAAAATTTGGAGGTACGCCCAAGCTCGTGGTTAAATGTAGCCCCATTCCCTTATTTAACATATCTCCACCTTTCGGGTATTGCCATGTTACATTACCCGCTGGAACATCTGAATTATATTCTTGGTAAACAGTGTCAATTGCTAGCCCTATTTGATTAACTACTAATTCTGCACTTCTGATTGATCTGCCTATAAGATCTGGTATTTGGACCATTTTTTCAGGATATGATATTTTAAGCCTAACAGTCCTACCCTCTTTCACCCTTGTATTTGGAGCAGGATATTGATCGACAACTGTTCCTGTTTCATACTTTGCAGTAAAGAGTGTATCTGAAACGATACTTTTATAGCCCTCTACTTTTAAAATTTTCTCAGCGTAGCTTAAACTTTTATCTTTTACATTGACCATATACTTCCCCTCTTCCATCCGGACATAGATAGGCATGAGAATTGAATCAAATAATAATATTACAATTAATGATAAAGTACCAAAAATAGCTAAATATGTAATTATTTTTTTAATCATACTTTTTTATTCTTGCAGCAAACATACCATCTACTTTATCAATTTCTGAAAGTGTTGAGAAACATTTATTTAGATCAACTAAGTTTTTATTTATTTTCTCAGGTAATTCTATCAGCTTAAAATTTTTCTTAATTTTTAAAAATTGCTGGACGACATTCCAATTTTCAACGATATCTATTGAACATGTTCCATATACTAGTATGCCTCCTTTGTTCAAAAATTCAGACATATGACATAGAATTTTTAATTGTAATTTTGAAAAAACTTCTATTTCTTTTTCCTCTCTTCGCCATCTAATATCTGGCTTTCTTCGAAGGACGCCGGTTCCCGAACAAGGCGCATCAATTAAGATTTTATCAGCAAATGGGAAGATATCTTTTGATGCATCTTTTACGGACCAAAATATATTTTTTCTTTTATGTCGCTTAATATCCTTTATACCTAAATCAATTCTAGACTTATTAATATCAGAAGAAAAGACCTTTCCTTTTTCACCAACCAAATAAGAAAGAGCAAGAGACTTAGTCCCGGGTGCGGCACAAACATCCAGTATTATATCTTCTTTTTTAACATCTAAACACTCGATAATTCCGTAGGAAGAAGGATCTTGAATTGAAATTTGACCTGATTTGAATAAGTGATGTTCTATTATTGATTTAGACCCTTTTGTTATTTTTAAAAAAGAATTATCAAAAATACTTGAATCTATTCCATCACTTAAGAAGTTTTCTTTTAAAACTTCATTTGTCAAATTGGTGTCATTCCGCACAAATATTTTAGGACTTTTATTAAAAGAATTAACTAATTTTTTAAATATATTATTTTTATAGTTTTTTGACCACCTTTGCTGGAGCCAAAGAGGAAATGAATTCCATTTTTTATTTTTTTTAAATTCCTTATCCCAGTCTATTTTTTTTTCTTTTTTTCTGATAAGATTTCTCAAGACTGCATTGCATAAACCTCCAGCTTTTTTATTTATTTTTTTTTTTGTTAATTCAACAGCAGTATTTACTGAAGCATAATCAGGTATAGAGTTCTCATAAAGAATTTCATAAAAAGCTATTCGTAAAATTGAAATAAGATCTTTATTAAAATTTTTATTTTTCCTTCCAGAAATCTGTTCTATTAAATAATCAATTCGCCCTCTATATCGTATGATTTCATTAGTTAATACCTTTGCACGTGATTTAGCACTAAATGTATAGTTCCCACTTAAAAAAAAATTATTTTGAATAATACTCAGTTGTTTTTTTGATACATCAAAATGCTTAAGTATTTGCAACGACAGATTTCTTGCATCATTATTCAAGAACCTAACCTGCTTCCTAATATTATGGTATTACCGTTTAAAAATTCACTAATTAAAAGTTTCTTTTTACCCTCTAGTTGGATTTCTTTAATCGACAATAATCCTTTACCTGTAGAGACCACTAATTGATTTTTATTACTTATAACCACTTCCCCTATTTCGGATTCTTTTCCTGGAAACAATTCAGTCTTAAAGAATCTAAGAATTTTATTATTGTGTTTTGTTATCATTCCAGGGAAGGGACTCAAACCTCTAACCCAATTATGAATTTTTTTTGCGGACCAAGACCAATCTATAAATGTCATTTCTTTTGTGATTTTTGGTGCTAGTGTTACCCCTAATTTATTTTGAGGCATTCGGAGAATATCATCATTCTCAATTTTGTCAATTACTGGAATTAATAGTTTAGCACCTTCTGTACAAAGTCTCATACCAAGCGAAAGCATATTATCTTCGTCTTCAATTTCTATTATTTTCTGTGATAAGATGTCTCCAGTGTCAACATCAGGTTTTATTTGAAAAATAGTAACACCAGTTGAGGTATCGCCATTTATCAAAGCCCATTGAATTGGTCCTGCACCTCTATATTTCGGCAAAATAGATGCATGTAAATTCACTGATCCATATTCAGGTATTTCTATTAAAGATTTTGGCAAAATTTTATATGCAACTACAACAAACAGATCGGGTTGAAGCGCTTTTAATTTTTCCGAAAAAGATTTAGAATTCAATCTTTCAGGGCTCAATAACGGTATTTTTTTACGTTTAGCATATTCGCCAACAGGGGTATACTTTTTATTTTTCCCTCTACCCATTCTCTTGGGAGGATTAGAGACCACAGATATCAGCTCATGATTAGATTCAATTACTTTTTCAAGAGCAGGCAAAGAGAAATTTGGATTTCCCATGAAAACAATTCGCATTTATGTTACCGAATGAATTAAAATTTTAAAATATTTAAAGAAATAGTCCTTTATTTTTCAAACTATCTGCCATCTTTTGTTTTGATTTAGAAGCTAAAGATTTTAGATCATTTTTATATTTAGATTTTTCTTGTTTAGTAACTCTATCTATAATAAAAACGCCATTTAAATGATCTATTTCATGTTGTATTGCTCTTGCAAGAAGTCCTTCAAATTTATCTTCGTGCCATTTTTGATCAGGTGTTTGATATTTTAATATTAGCTTTTTAGGTCTTAAAACGTCTAAAGCTATTCCAGGAAGAGATAAACAACCTTCTTGAAAAAACTCTTCATCATCATATGATTTAACTATACTACTATTGATAAAAACATGTACATCTTCTGCTTCATCTGTGTGCGATATATCAACTATAAATAGTTGCATATCAAGGCCGACCTGATTAGCGGCTAGACCAATTCCATCAGCTTCGTACATTGAGTCAAACATATTTTCTATAATAGTATCTATATTTGAAAAACTATCAAATTGTTTACACGGATTTTTAAGGATAGGGTTACCATAATGTACAATATCAAGAACGGACATTATGATTGTTCTAAGTCTTGATCTTTTATTGAACTAGCAAGACCAACTACCGCGGTTTTATTTAGTGTTATATTTGTGTTGTTATCTATTTTTAAAACAACGAGTCTATTTTTTTCTTTAAAACCTTGAATCGAGCCATAGATACCTCCCATTGTAATTACTTTATCTCCTTTTTTTAGACCCTCACGCATAGTTTCTTTATCTTTTTGACGTTTTGTTTGAGGTCTAATCATTAAGAAATATATAATAAACATTATCAGAATGAAGGGTAAAAAGGCTGCTATTCCTCCGCTTTGCATTTCTTGAGCGTATAATAAGTCCACTGTATATCCTTTTAATTATTTAATAATTTACTTCTTTTGCCTATATTTTTAAAGACTGATTTGAATAATCGTACCTTTTTTCATTGAAGAGCTTGCAACGCTAAGAGAACCATTATGAATATCCTCAACAATCCTTGTCGATAGCGATAAGCCTAATCCCCAACCTGTCTTTTTTGTGCTAAATCCTGGTCTAAAAATATTTTTCCAATCTTTTTTTGGAATGCCTATTCCATTATCATGAATTTGTATTTTGACTATATTGTTAACTTGTTTTAAAGAAATACTTATTTGCCCATCTTCACGCTCAATTGCATCAATCCCATTCCGAATTATATTTTCAATTGCCCATGCTAGAAGCGAACCATTACCATTAATTTTAATGTCTGGATCAATATCGTTTAATAGTTCTACTTTTTTCCCAAGAGATGGAAGACGCTTATTCAAATATTCTACTATTTTTTCTACTTTAATAGAAAGATCAAATTCACTAAAATGCGGTTTTGATCCCATGTTACTAAATCGTCGACTTATCTGCTCTAGTCTTTGGAGATCCAACTCTATTTCAGATAGTATTTCATTTGATTTTTCAGGATGATCTTTTAGCCAATCCACCCAACCCATTAAAGCTGATACAGGAGTACCTAATTGATGTGCTGTTTCTCTAGCCATTCCTACCCAGATATGCTTCTTTTCATTATTCCGAATAAATGAAAAGCCTAAAAACCCAATAAAGATAAATATTCCCATTGAAAAAAGTATCACATAAGTCCATGATTTCAACTTTTCAACAATAGAAGAATCTCCATAATGGAGATAACCAAAAGTTATATCACCAATGCTTGCATCTCTATATATTAAAGGTATCGGAGAATTATTCTTATCTATCAATTTCATAAATTTAATACGATCTGTATCTGAATGAATATTTTTAGGCAAATTTTTCCATAGTTGAGGTTTATCATTTGTATCTGTTTGAATAAGTGGGAATTTGACTTTTTTAATAACATTTTCAAAAATAAAGTTTAAATTTGTTTCGTTCTCATCCTGAACAATATTAGCAATAAAGCTCGCATAAAGCCTGACAACTTCTCTATTATCTCTTCTTAATTCATTTACTAAAACTTGAGTATATCCTAGTAATAAAATGACAAAAATAATTCCTAAGATAAATAAACCAGATTTTATATTTCCTGCATTTTTATAGAGTTTCATACTTTAACGTTTTTTATATAAAACAAACCCTAAAATGATCATAATGAGAATAAAGAAAGAACGTGAGATAAGCCGAGCTAAACTCCAGTTGCTAACATCATATTCAAATAAAATATTAGAATCACCAGCAGGAACCTCAATAGACCTAAGAATATGGTTAGCTTGATAAATAGGAACAAGTTGACCATTGACATAAGCCCTCCAACCTGGACGATAAAATATTTCTGATAAGACTAGAAGACCTCCAGTTTCAGATTTTGATGACAGTTCTAGTCTATTTTCTACGCGTTTTATTATGGAAACAATTCCAGAACTTTTTGAGTTTAAATATTTCCCACTATAATCTACAACAATCGCTTCTGATTCTGGTTTAAAATCAACAGATAATGTTTTCAACAATGATTCTTTTTGACTTTTAGCAGATGTAATTTTTTTAACTATCCATGATTTGGGTAAAACATTCTTATTTTGATATAAACCATTAATATTTTGAACTTTTTGAAAATTAATATTATTTATTTTTTTTCGAGTTAAAACATATTTTACATTTAACATATCTAAAATACTCGGATTGTTTAAACCTCCCGCATCCATCAAATCTTGATAGTTCCTAAGTTTTATTGGCCGATAACCAGACACACTCTCTAAATTCCAATAACTATACCAATTTGAACCCATTTTATCAGCAGGTAGTATTCTAAAGTGGTCTTTGTCTTTTTTTAGATATTCTATTCTCTCATTGGTTTTGAAGGTTAAATCAAAATTTTGAGGTGATTTAAGATTCAAAAACTCGTAATTAACGATCCATAAATCAAGGAGAGCAACACTGATCACAGCTATTAAAAATTTATTTTTATTAATTTGACCTTTTAATAACCCTAAAGATAAAAAAAACATACTCAAAGAGAGACCTATTGATAAAAATAAACCCTTTTGAAAAAGCGCTGACCTTGCTTCTTTTAATTTATTTATCGTATTGATGTTATATCTAGCATCAGAAGCTGTGCTATAACTCAAAAAAGATTGTTCAAAGATCAAGAGTAAAACAAGAAAGGAAAGAATAACCGCAAAAAACTTAATTAATATCTTCAAAGTATTCTTATTTTCAAGATTTTCAACAAATATATCTAAACCTTTTGCTCCTAAATAAGGAACTGTAACAGCTAGAAGTACATATATCATTGATGGAACTCTGAATTTTGAGAAAAAAGGGAAAAAGTCAAAGAAAGGTTTATAAAACAATGGGAAAAAAGATCCAAAACCAGTGACCAATGTGATAAGAGAGATGACCCAAAAAACTTTTCCCATTTTATCAGGTTTTTTTATTAATGCACCTAAAATCGAAAAAATGATAATAACAAAACCTAAATAGTGAGTTGATTGGGTGAACGGCATATATCCCCAGTAGGCACCTTTTGAAAGACTTTGAGTGTTTTGAAGTCCAAAATAATAGGGTAATATAAATGAAACTGTTTCAGCTGGATGGAAAGACCACCTAGTCGAATACTCCCAAGTTTTATTCGCTTTATTTGTTTTAGCTTCATCCAAAACAGTTTGTAAACCTCGGTCTGATTCTTTTTGAAACTCATAAATTTGTCCATAAGGGTCTGCAACCATAAATAAAGCAAGAAATAGACTTATTGCTATACCAAGTATGGTTTTAATATGAGCTTTTAAGTTGAATTTTTTCGCTAAAATTGTCGAACCAACATGCCAAAAAAAGTAGAAGCCAATCAACATCCATGTATAATATGCAATCTGAGGATGATTTGCCCACAGTTGTAGGGAAGTCATCAAGGCTAAAAATAGAATAGCTTTGAGAGAGAATTTATTAATTAAATATAAAGCAGCCACAATAACCCAAGGTATGTAGGCCATTGCAAATATTTTATTTAAGTGTCCAGCATTAATTAAACCGAAAGAATAAGGTGTTAGGGATGAAATCAGACTACCAAATAAAGCTGAACGATTAGTTATTCCCGAAAGTTTTAAAAATATATACATCCCGATTCCACAAAGAGATAGATAGAACCACACTTTTAGACCTGGGTTAAAAAGAATTTTATTTCTTAGAATTTTTGTTGGATCTCCATCTGTATAAATATAACCACCGTAAGACGGCATTCCAGAAAATAAGTTTGGAAACCACTGAGGTGTATTATCATTATTTAATAAATAGTTATCTCTCCATTCATTTATTGGGTGCCTTTCCAACTCATCATTTGTAGTAACTACTTGACCAAAAAAGATCATTTTATAAAGAAATAGCATCGGAACGAATAATAGAATTGCAATTTCAATTTTATTTTTTTTTAATATATTCATCTATTTTTTTCTATTTTATTTATGATTTTTTCCCAGTAATCAACATCACCCCCACGGCTTGTTTTCCAATAAAAAACCCCAGAACCATACATATGCGTCATAATTAGCTCATCTTGAAACATATAAGCTTCATACTCTTTTGCTAAAATACTCATCCCATCATTATCATTGATATCACTAGAGTACCTTGCTTCAAAACAGAGTGATGTCTTATTTCCATTTCTCATAGCATTTATAATGTTGTTACCCGTATCCGGACTTGTAATACCCGTTAAATTTTCAAGATATGTTGCAATCTTTCTAAAAAAATGAAATTTGTTTAAAAAACCTTTACTACCAAAAAATCCAAGTCGAATGACTTTCCTAATAAAACTATTCTTTAGTTTTATCCAGAAATCAGGAAAAGGATAGAAGGTGGTGTTTAGTTTTTTCATCTCTTTTGTACTAAAAAACATAAAAACAACACTTGGAAAATCATGAACTTTCCCGATTTTCCATTCTGGATAAGGAGCTCCAATTAAAAAAAAATTCTTTTCACTATGCGATTTTATACAGAATGTGTCCCATTTTTTTTTAAAAATATAAACATCAGGATCAATAATTAATGTGTATTCTGAGTGAGAATTTTCTAAACCTTTATCAATTGCACTCGCATGAGAAATAGATCTTTGTTTATTAGCTCCATCATTTAAAAGAAAATCCATATTATCGTATTTTTGAGCATATCTTTCAATAAGTCTATCTTGACCATTGGTATTATCAACTATTAAAAAGTTAAGACGCTCAGAGTTTTCCGCTTTTTCAACCAAGTTTTTAACTAGACGTTTTATATGTTTTGAAGAAAAATAGCTCACTAATATGATTGTTATTTTATTTTTCATTATTATTCAAGATAACAGGTCATTAAATTGGTTTTGTATATCGATAATTTCTTTCGAAACAAGTTCATCTGGACCTCTTCCACTTTTACTAATTGATCTATCAATAAACTGATCAACTACTTGAGGGTCCCATTTGCGATCTAAAAAATCAAATATTTTGCCACAAGTAAGAATTGGATTTTCAAGTAATTGTTCAAAAGTACAATAAAATATATTCTGATTTGAATTTGAACAAAAATTAATCGCATTTTCTGTATATGCTTTCCAAATTTGAAGTCCTTTTGATAAAGGAAGGTTGTTTCTTGTTTTTAAAGATTTTGCAACTGATGATGGGTTTCTAGATACAAAAATAATTTTAACTTCATCGTGTAATTCTGTATCTTTTAAGGATTTTATCCACCAATTAATAGTTAGACAAGTCCTAGGATCTTTCCAACCCCAATCATTGTTTTCTTTATCAGTATCTAAAATTATTTTCTTCATTTTGGATAATATTTTTTTTGAGGGATCTAATTTAGGAACTATTGAATTGTACGATTTTACTGTATAACCTGCTTCCTCTAATAATTGATCATTAATTTTTCTAAAATCATAATTTTCATAAAATCCTTTTGGGTTTTGAGCTAATGGTCGCGGCCAAAAGTTTTTATAATTACCCATCAAAATTTTATTTAGATGTAGAACTCCAGCAAAAGTAGAAGTTCCGCTGCGATGCATTCCTAGAATAATAGTTATCATTTATAATAATTTTTTTTGAAACCCATAGTCTCATTTTGATTGAAGATAAAACGTCTTACAAAGCCTATTATAAACCCTGAACCATATCCTATAATTTGTATAGGTATTACTAATAATAGCAATGGCATTAATTTAATATTCTTCTTTGAAAAGGAACCAAAAATTGAAAGTAAGAGTAATGGAATAAAGAAAATAGAGAATATTATACTTATTGAAAAATTCAGAGTCGTTAAAACTAAAAAAGATGATAACGAGAAGACCAGTGATAAAGAAGGTAAAAAATGAATCAGTTCTAACATATCTGAATCAATTTTTCCTAGATTAATTCTAGCTATCCCCCAGTTAAAAACTTGTTTAAAGAATTGCCTAAAAGTTGATCTTCTTCTATGATAGACAAGCGCATTTTCTATAAAACTTATTTTAGCTCCTGATTTTCTAATCCTATTACTATACTCGATGTCTTGTCCATGTCTAAGGCTTCCAAATTCTCCTACCATATTATATGTTTCTCTTGTAATACCCATGTTATGAGTTCTCGGATAAAATTTTGAGATTCTTCTTTTCCCGTGTCCTCTAATACCACCAGTAGTAAACATTGATGTCATTGAAAAATCAATAGCTTTTTGCAATAGTGTAAAATCATTTTTTGAACCATCTGGACCACCAAAAGCACCAAATTGATTTTTCTTTAAATCCTCTAGAATGTATTTTATCCAATCTGGATGAGCTTCACAATCAGAGTCAATAAATAAAATTAAGTCTCCTCTACTATTTTTTAAACCATGATTCCGTGCGGCACCAGGTCCTTTATTCTCTTGAATAATATACTTTATTTTAAATAGTGATTTATCTTGCCATTTTTCAACAATACCTTTGGTATCATCGGTAGAACCATCATCAGAAATTATGAACTCAATTTCATTTAGATTTACGCTTTGCTTATTTATTGATTTAAATAAGTTTTCTAATTCATCAGCTCTATTGAAAGAGGGTGTAATGATACTTATCTTATAATTTGGTTCAGTCTTAATTATTTTTCCATCCTTCTAAATCCCACCCCAAAAGTTCTTCTAAACTAGATATTTCAGTCGAATAAAAATCCTGTAAAAATTGCATGTCATCGCTCATTAATTCTTTTTTATATTTTCTGGAATGAATATTTTTATGTTCAATTTTTTCAAATGGTGCGATTGAAAGAAAAGTTGATATTTGTGCCAAAACCTCATTAGGTAGGTTTCTTAATTTTTCATTTTGAATGATTAATAAATTCTCCATTTTAAAGCACTCAAGGATTTGTTTAATTTGCTTGCTATATAATCCTCGAGCTAAATAAGATCGAATTCTATTTTGATGGGGTTTCTGACTTTTAAGATTTGAGAGTTCTACTTGTATCGCCTCTTTGAAATTTAAATGTTCTTTATTTTTTTCAGTTTCCATATTCCAATGTGAGAAAGCTCTTTTGATGGGGTTTCGTAATATCATAATTAATTTCATTTTAGGGTTATACTTATGAATCCTTTTAATTGCATTTTCCCAGTACATGTAAATAGGTGTTGCTTCGCCAATCACTCTATGATGCTCCATAGGGTTAAAATATTTATGATAATTTTTATATTTTATATTTTCTAGTTTAAAGTTTTCATTATTATCAAAAAAGTGAACTTCTTTCTTATTAGCCATACAAATTTCATGGTGGGCTCTCAGATAATAATCTAGGGCAGTTGTACCTCCTTTTTGGGTACCACAAATAATAAATGAAACATTAAATTCAGAATTTTTTGTAAAAAAGGGTTTAATTCTATCACTTACAAAAGACATCTGATATGTAATAGATTATTATATATTTTTAAAATTTATATTATAAAAATCTCGGATACGTTTTTCTTGGTTTTGTGTTGATTTTGTTAAGAGTTCTCCCAAAAGCCCAATAGAAAAAAACTGAATACCAATCACAATTAACATTATACCAAGCATTAATAATGCTATATGTTTAGAAAAAGGTTCCCCTAAAAAATATTTATAATACAACACAAGAAATTCAGAAAACACCCCACTTGTAGAAAAAAATATACCTATGGTACCAAATAAATGAAGTGGTTGCTGAGTATATTTATTTAGAAATAGAATAGTTATTAAATCAAAAAATCCGTGTAAAATTCTAGATCCACCATATTTTGTTTCACCATATTTCCGAGAACGATGATTTACTATTATTTCCGTAACTTTAAATTTTTGTTGTCCAGCAATAGCTGGTATGTATCGATGTCTTCCACCATATAAATCGATAGATTTGACAACTACTTTTTTATATCCTTTTAAACCGCAGTTAAAGTCGTGTATTTTGGTACCACTTATAATTCTTGTAACAAAGTTAAATATTTTAGATGGTAACCTCTTATTTAAAGGATCAAGTCTAGTTTTTTTCCACCCAGAGACTAAGTCCCAGCCTTCATCAATTTTATTTATTAGGTTATGAATTTCTTTTGGATCATCCTGTAAATCCGCATCCATAGTAATAACATAATCACCAGATGCTAATTTAAAGCCTTCATTTAGAGCAGCTGATTTACCAAAATTCTTATAAAACTGTATAAGTTTAATATTTTTATTTTGCTTACATGCTGTTATCAAAAAATCTGTTGAACCATCAGAAGAACCATCATCAATAAAAAGAACTTCCCAAGATTCATAAATATCCAAGACTACTTCAAGCTCGTTTAGAAGTTCGGGTATTGATTCAAATTCATTAAAAACTGGTATTATTACTGATAATTTCATTTTAATACTTTAAAAGTTTCCAATATTTTTTTAAGAAAATTTTCTCTTTATTTATATTTCGAGATTTAATTTGAATTTTGATTTTTTGATCTAAAAGATTATCATAGAAATCCATAATACTGTAAGGTAATCCTTTTTCGCTTTTAATTCTTAAATCAATATTTTTTCGCACTTCTAAAGGAATTGATTTATCTTTTTTTCTGTACTGAACCTTTTCTCCCCATAAAAACTTAATTAATTCGTTGGGTTGAACTACCTTCATTATTGGAAGTAATTCTTCTATTTCTGAACTATCGTATTGTTTATTTTGAATAAGATTTCTGGCTGTTAAATCAATTGATGTGGCCCATATCAACAGAACTTTACGGCCTATTGGGTCTGTAACTTGAATAAAAGCGCTATCTTTTTTAGACTTAAAAGAAAAAGATAAAGAGCCATCAATTAAACCAGATGAAGTGATCCTTCCTTTTCCAGAGGAAAAAACTAATTCTTCTTTAATTAATTTCTGTTCATTATTTATTGGGTTTACAACAATACTTTGTCTTGAGCCTGAACAATTAAGGAAGAGAAAAGATAGAAATAAAAAAAACTGTAGCATTAAGAATCTAGTTTTCGACTTGCTGAATCTTAGATTGATTCAACTCTGTTCTATTATTAATTATTTCATTTAAATGTTGTTGAATTGTGATATTACTTGAATCAATCTCTAGTGACTCTTCAATATATTTTACGGCTTTATCAAACTGTTTCATTTTATAATATATCCATCCTGCAGTGTCTAAATACGCGGCTGATTGAGGAGACAATCTAATTGCCGTCAGTGACAATTCAAGGGCCAGATCAAGGTTTTCATTACGCTCAACTAAACTATATGCAAAATTATTATAAGCTTGAGCATCCAAACTATCACTACTAATTAACTCGGTATACAGCTTATCTGATTTAACCCGTTCATTTGTAGCATCATAAATCAAAGCTAAGTTATGCTTTGTATTTCTTGATTCAGGAAAAATAACCAATGCTTGGTTTAAGTGATATTTTGCATCAGTATAGTTTTTCTTCTGATAATAGGCACTACCTAATAAATATTGTAATGTGAAGTCATCAATAAATTTTTCTGAATTCCGACCTAAAATATCAATTGCCTCCTCCGGTTTTTCTGCACTTAGAGCCATTAAAGCAATATTTATAAATCCTTTTGAATCATTTGGAAATTTCTTTGTGATTTTTTCATTATAGAGGAGGGCTTCTTCATTTTTATCTTGGTCCATTAATAAAGTAACAATTCTTTGTAAAACATCGATGTTTGAACTATCAACTGAATAAGCTTCGTACATAAAATTGATAGCTAAGTCTATATTATTCAGTTCCTCTTGTAGTGCACTTTTTTGAAAATATATTTCAACTGAAGAACCTAAGACTTCTTCAATCTTTAAAATTGTATTATATGCAGTTAAGTAATCTTTTGTAAAAAGAGCTAAGTCTCTTAATGTTTCTAACAACTTTATTTCGTCGGGGCTTTCTTCAAGTAATAAAAGGCAGATTTGTTTACCTTTTTTAAAATTATTTGTTGTCAAAGCTATCTGCAGTGCTTGCTCTAGACCACTAATTGCCTGACTGTTATTGTAACCTAAAATATAATAATCAATAGCTAGTTCCCATTTTTTTTGGACTCTAGCAAGGTCCGCTAAAGTAAAAATATAATCAATATTAGCTGAATCTTGTTTGTTTAATTCTAGGAAGATTTTTTGAGATTCGATGTAATTTTTCTCGGTGATAAAAAATTGCCCCAGCATTTCTTTTGCTTCGATATTTTCAGGCTCTAGATCTAGAGCTATTCGTAAATGGTCTTCCACTCTTTTCATTCTTCCTAGTCTTCTGTATGCATCAGATATTGAGATATGTATAGTTGAAGCATTTGGGTCATAGGAAATAGCATCTTGAAATTCAAGGACGGCCATAGCATAGTTGCCCTGATTCATTAAAAATTCGCCTTGCATAAAATGGCTTAACGCCTTTTCCTTTTGGGGACTTGTTCCCAATAAAAAAACACCAAAAAGGGATGAAATAGTTAGTTTGTGTATTATGTTCAGTAATCTTTTATTCATGATCTTAAACAGTATTTATGTGTGTGATAATACCATTACCACCCTCTTGCTTGGTTTTATACATTGCTTTATCTGCTAACTCAATTAAATCTTTAGTATTATCAGAGTGTGTTGGATATTCAGACATTCCACCTGAAATGGTAATTTTAGTTTCAACTCCATCCATTGTGAAGCTAAAATCAGCAATGTTATCAACTATTCTCTGCGCAACAATATTAGACATTTCTACATTTGAATTAATTAAAATGACCGCAAATTCTTCCCCTCCGTACCTAGCGACAACATCGACCGCACGAACATTATCTTGCATTATTTTTGAGACTTCTTGGATTACATAATCTCCATATTGATGTCCAAGTGTATCATTAACTTTTTTAAACTTATCTAGATCAAATATCATAACCGCCATTTTCTGTTGAAAACGAGCAGCCCTCAATATTTCATCACTAAACCTTTCTTTAAAGGTTTGATGATTTAATAATCCAGAGAGCCCATCATGCGTAGCATTATTATGAATCTTTTCATATTCATATCTCCAATGAAGAGCTGATCCTAAGACAGTTCCCATTAGCCCTAAATCTTTTTCATTGTTTATCGAAAAAGGTTTACTTCCTGACCTTTCTAATAGAATCGAGCCTCGACTTTCACCATCTATAATTATTGGCACCCCTAAAATAGATTTTAAATTATAATCATCATTCTCCGAAGAATTAAACCTGAACATATTAGGATAATTTTTAGGCCAGTCAACGCTATTTATAATTTTGCGATTTATAATGGGAAGGCCGTGAATTGAACCGTTTGTTGGAAATTCATCTCCTTCATTAAAATCATCATCATGCCCATCAGTTAATTTTATTATTGAGTTTATACCTTTATCAATTTTCCTTCTATTTTCAGTTTCTTTTTTAAGAGAGATAGTTAATCTTTCGAAATTAAAAAAAGTCCTGATGAGATATTTAAATTGATTAAATATATTTTGGGAGTCAGATTTAAAATCTAGTTTATCAACAACATCAAGAATTAAGCTCTTATTCTGTTCGGCTAACACACTTTTTTCAAGATGATTTAGGCTCTCTAAACTAAATGAAACAAGAGAGCTTATTTCATTTAGGATATTAATTTGAGTATCTGTTATTTCAGTGAAATGAACAACGCGGATAACGATGAGGCCGATAACTGTTTTTTCTAGATGTATTGGACTAAAAATAGCGCACTCGCTCCCTCTCCAGGATTCTTTCAAAAATAATTTTTCCCAGACATCAGGAAAATCTTTTTGATGTAGTTTTTTATTTTTAATTAAATGTTCCATAAAGACACTATCATCAGTATTTATTAATTCTTTAAACTCTGTAGAATTTTCAGTTTGAATATGGAAAGCTTGTTTATCTGGATCAAAAATATAAAAAGCTGATTTAGAATTAATACTAACGGACTTACTTAAACTGAAAATTATTTCTTTGAGTCCCTTATACATTTTATTTGTATTAGCACTCTGATTATGAGCTCTATCTACCTTCGGTTCTGGTTCGAATGTTCGCTTGTCATTGCTTTCTAGTTTTTCTAGAAGTTGATAATAAGAGTACAAGACAATAACCAATAGTAATAACACAAAAAATGTTAAAACATTACTGATTGACTCATAACTAGAAGGGAGTAAAATATAAATGAATACAAAAATACAAAAAAGAGCTAATACTTTTGTGTGGTTTTTTAGATCAGTCATTTGTTGCATTGTTTATATTCAACTAATATAAATTTAGTTAAAATGACTCGGTTTAAAAACTTTTTTGGTCGCTTTATATATAATTAATCATTAACAAACTTTATTTTTTTTGAGTAATCAAAATCTTTATTAATTTGTTTATTAATAATAGTTGTATCTTCTTTTTCATTTTGATGATTTTCAACTATTCCATCCGAAGTTTTTTGAATGTCTTCAGCACTAAAAATATTATCTTCAAAATTATTAATTTTATATTCATTATTTAATTCAAATGTTGCGAAAAGAAACAAAATAAGAAGACCAACCATGACAGTTAATTGAGATAAATTAAAACCAAAAAGAAAAGTGTTAGAAGAACGTAATTTTTCTTTTTTTTGAGATTGATTTTTAATCTTCAATAATAAGTCTTCATCAAAGTATTTGCCTACCTGAATCTTAAAAGAATCATTCATCTGGTCTATATTATTTCGAATAGAATCTAAAAGCGCTTTTGCTTCAATATTGTTTTCAACATATTTTTCAAATTCTATTTTATCTTTAGGTTTTATTTTGTTTTCAATATAGTCTGAAATCAAATCTTCAAATTGATAGCGGTTCATTTAAATATATTACTCCTATATTTTTTTTAGGTCATGCAGTTCAGCTTGAAGCTGAATTCTTGCACGATTAATTCTAGATTTTATTGTCCCAAGTGGAGCATTCATCACTAAACCTATGTCTTCGTAAGAAAGCCCTTGAATATCTCTCAAGACGATCACTTCTCTAAAGTGCGCAGGTAGTAATTGTATTGCTTTATTAATTCTTTTAGATAGATAAGTGTTATGAAGATCATTAATTAAATCTGGTGATTTTGAATCCAGATCAAAATCTTTCCCATTTTTTGTCATTTGACTAAGGAACGATATATTACGCCTCTTTCTTTTTCTTATTTCTGTATTTGCTTGATTTCTTGCTATTGTATAAATCCATGTTGAGAACTTGGCTATTTCTTTGTAATAATGTCTCTTCTCATACAATTTCAACATAGTTTCTTGTACAACATCCTCAGCTAAATCTCTATCACCTAAATAATTAAAAGTAAAATTTATCAGCTTATTTTTGTACCTATTTACAAGCTCTACGTAAGCATTTTCATTGCCTTGTTGAAATTGCAATATCAGTTCTTCATCTTTATATAAAAAATTATTTATTTTACTATCTTGTAACATTTGATATGAGTTGTATAAGGTCTGTTTCATCGATTGATAGCACTGTTTTTTGTTTCTTATCAATATATCCTAATTGAATCATTATGCTTTCTATTTCTTCATACGAAAAGTACTTAGCATAATGACTAATATTTTTTTTAATTGACTGCGGTATAGGTATGTAACTGCGATAATTTGAAAAAGTTCCGTTATTTATTTTTTCAAAAAGTATTTCTTGAAACATATAAGTTAAAGGGTAGAGCAACGAAATCATAGATTCCTGATTTGCTATAAGTGCTTTACCAATAATAATACTCTCTTTATAGTTTCTTCTACCTAAGGAATTTAAAAACTCCCATCTTTTATGCTCTCGCTTCCATCCCGAGAATTTTTTAATATCTTCGACATCAATTATATCCCTATCACCAGAGGAAATACAAATTTTTTCTATTTCGTTATTTAAATGGGAAAGGTTGTCTCCCGAGTTTTTCACCAAAACATCAATACCTTGAGGGTCTAGAGTCTTTCCATATTTTTTGAATAAATATCTTGCCCATTTTTTTATTTCATTTTCAAATGGAGTTTGAGTATCAATAGGATCTAACACTTTCTCAATTTTTTTTAAAGTTGCGGAAGAAGACCAATCATCTGATACTAAAACTAAGATATGATTAGGAACAGGGTTTTTACAAAAATTAACTAATTCTGAATTTGCCTTACCTTTTATTTGTTGAGGACTTCTTAGGATAAATAATTTCTTACTTGAGAAAAGGTCTTGCGAGGTTAATCTATTAATAATTTCCGATCCGCTCATCTCGTCTGGAAGCAGGGTAATTTTATCAACTTTAATATCTTTGAAGATTGTATTGCTTAAATAATTAATAAAAAAGTTTTGTAAAAAATAATCTGGGCCTTTCATATAATAAAGAGGTCGCACCACTTCCCTTTTTAGCTCATTTAAAATATCTTTAATTTTTATCATGATATATTAAGCTTGTTACATAAGCTGCTGTAAAAGAAAAAATGAAGCTTGATAAACGTTCGGTAATTAATTCATTTAAAAAAGGAATATTAGACCATACTATGGTGGTAAAAAATCCTGTAAGAATTCCTGCGATTACACCATTTCTATTAATTTTCTTCCACCACAAAGACATTAGTAAAACTGGGCCAAAAGCAGACCCTAAACCACTCCAAGCATAGCTCACAATACTAAAAATATTATTCCCCTTAATTTCAGAGTAGATTGCAATACAATATGCAATACTTCCAATTAGAACAACTACCAACCTATTAAACGTAACAGTATTCTTTGGCATGATTTTTTTATATTTAAATAATAAACCCTCAGTTATTGCAGATGAAGAAACTAGAAGTTGGGAGTCTGCAGTTGACATCATAGCTGATACTGCACCTGAAATAAAAAGTCCAGCAAGTATAGGATGCATGATATGTTTTGATAATAACGGCATTGCTTTTTCAGGGTCAATAGTTACAAAATATGAAGGTCCAAAATAAAGAAGTGAAACAACACCAACAAAGAATGCACCTATAACGGCAGGGAATGCCCAAGAGAGTGCAATCCTTCTGGCGACTTTGATATCTTTTGAGCTTTTTATAGCCATAAACCTTATCAATAAATGAGGCTGCCCAAAATATCCTAATCCCCAGCTAAGGCCTGTTAATGCAACAACAAGAGCTTCTACATTTTTTTTACCTCCAAAAAGGGATGAATTTTCATTTTTAAAAATGGCTTCAGCCATTATCCATCCATCCGAAATGGTAATTACAGATTTTGAAAGTTCAATAAAACCAGCAATAGGTAATATAACTAGTGTTCCCACCATCAAAAAACCTTGGAAAAAGTCTGTCCATGCAACAGCCATAAACCCACCCAACAATGTGTAGCTTATTATAATTAATGCTCCAATTGTAATTCCTATAATTGGATTAATTGTGAAAAGAGAGTTTAAAATTTTACCAGAAGCATGTAATTGAGCGGATACATAAAAGAGAAAAAAGAATGCAATAATAATAGATGAAAAAATACGTATTATGTTTGAAGAATCATCAAATCGTTTATGAAGATAGTCAGGAATTGTGAGGGCATTATATTTCTCTGTTTCTTCTCGTAGTTTTTCCGCTATTAAAAACCACGATGCAACAATACCGGTGATTATACCGACAACTGACCAGCTAACACTCAATCCCATCGTAATAACTGCCCCTGGTAAAGCTAATAATAACCATGCAGATTCTCCAGAGGCACGTTCAGAAAAAGCCGTTATCCAAGGACCTAGCTTACGCCCTGCAAGAAGATAATCCTCCTGTGTTTTATTATACTTATAAGTAAAAAACCCAACTAATATGAGAACTGCGAGATAGAGGGCGAATATTATCTCTATTAAGGCCATTTTATAGAACCAATGTTAATAGACCGATTAAAATACAATAAACTCCAAAGAAATGAAATTTACCAGCTTTTAATAGTTTCAAAAGAATATTCAAAGATAAAATTCCTACTAAAAAAGAACTTATAAACCCACCAAATAAAACTTGATAGGGTAACAAAAAACCATTGCTTGTATCCAATGCAGTAAGAATACCTGCGCCACTTATTGCAGGTATTGCGAGCATAAAAGAGAATTTCGCCGCTTTTTTTGGAGAGAGACCTAAAAGCATTGCAATACTGATAGTCATCCCACTTCTTGAAATTCCAGGAATAATTGCAATTGATTGAAAAACTCCAATCAAAAAAGCCTTACTAAAGTTATTTTCTAAATCTTTTCTTTTTAAAAAAAAAGTTAATATCAGTACAATTCCGGTAAATATTAAAGCAACAGAAACATTCGTAATATTTTCAAATAATAATGCAATTTGATCTTTAAAATTTAAACCAATAAAAATCGCTGGAAGAGTGCCAAGAATAATTAACACAATAAAAATCCTTGTACTTTTTTTCTTTAGACTTACTAGGATTTCTAAAATATCATTTTGAAAAACATATAGTATACTTCCAAGTGTTCCCAAATGAACTAAAATCTCAAAATCATTCCCAGGCAGGTTAACACCAAGTATTGATTGAATTATTACTAAATGACCAGAACTACTTATAGGTAAAAATTCAGTTACTCCTTGGATTGAACCTAATATCAAACTCTCCCAAAATGTCATTTTTGATTCCATAGTATTTGCATTATATATTTACCCCAATGAGTCCAATCATTCGACCTGAAATATTGTTGTCTTTTCTGTATGAAAAATATGTTTCTGAATTACAAAAAGTACAAATGGGAACCACTTCAATATTTTTTTCTAAAAAACCAGTTAAGTATAAATCGCTTTTTGCATTATTTTGTAAGTTTACCTTAAAACTTTTATTTATTTTTTTTTCTACAAATTTTTCATTGAATTGACCAACTATATCAGACTGAACTTCAAAACAACAACTTTGAATGGAGGGACCAATAAGTACCTCAAATTCTTCCAATTTATAATTATTACTTAATAATAATTGTCCAGTACTCATAATAATTTGATTAACTAATCCACGCCAGCCCACATGGATTAATCCATAAATATTTTTAAATTTATGAGCAAAATAGATTGGCAAACAATCAGCCACCTGGATACTACAAACTAAATTTTCATTAGTTGAGAAGCTTCCATCACAATTTTTTATATCTCCACTTTCATTAGAAAAAACAACTCTTTTTGAATGTGTCTGAACAGGGGTTATAAGAGATTTATTCACAAAACTTGATTGAACGGCAAAAGATTCTCTTTTATCAATTAGTGAACTTTTGAAAAATTTATTTGAAAAAGATGCATAAATATTAGGGTTTGTGAACTTAGATGTGAATGAGAGTCCTTCAAATTTATTCATTTTTCTCATGTCCAAATACTTCGCCATCATAAATACCCAGCGTTCTTATTTTATTTTTATTGTATTCAATTACTTGAGCCGAAGTATTTTCATTTTTATTTTTACCATTAAGAAGAATTGAAGTATGTTGGCCATAAAAAGGATTTTGAGATCTCAACTGTTTGAGTAATTTTTTCTTTTTAAACTTTTTTTTCTTAAAAAGTGATTCTAAAAAGCTTGAATGATCTTGAGCTAATGAAAAATAATTTTTAAATACATTTTTTTGAGTATCGTAATAAATCGGAGAGCCAATATCAGAAATAATTCTCATTCCTTGAACATGTGGACCAATTACATCTTTATTTAGAAGAGCCATATCTAACCAATTTTCATTGCCGAAAACCATAGTCTTTAAATTATACATAGGAAGTTGAGTACCAACATAACGTAATTCATCTGGTCTTATTGGAATATAAATAGCTTGAATTGTTTCTAAATTAATTTTAGAGGAATCACTCTTGCTCATAACCTCTTCTTCTTCTTTTGGAAGCTCAAAAAAGTCAGTTACATCAACATCGAAAAGAGCATCTAGGCTGTCGATTTTCAAATTTGACTCTCCAACTTTATTATCATCCTCTTCAACTAAACTCCACGCAACTCTTCTAATACTTTTTAATTGTTTTGAAATATTTATAGGCTTTTCAAGATACCACTCTATTGAAACTGGGTCTACACCCATTTGAAAACATGCATTTATGAAATAGTCCGTTGTTTCTTTATATTTCTTATCTGCTGGAGAAAGTACTGCAATTTTAGTGAAACCAAGTTCTTTTATCATCATTTGCGCACTTCTCTCTGCTAAGGTTTTAACTGATGGGGATAAAAAAAATAAATTTTTTGATATGTCAGCTAGTTCTATAGGTGCTGATTTGGGTATAAGAATTGGAATGTCAATTTCTAATCCACTTATTGAAAAAATTTCTTCATATGTTAAAGGTCCAAGAATAATAGTGCTCTTATTATTTGAACTAATCTTTTTTACAATTTTTAAAGCGTTAGGGCCTCTTCCCTTGGTATTATGGATTAAAAACTTTATTTGGGTTAATCTTTTTTCAAAATTAAAGAGATCTGAAAGGCCTAACAGATACGATTCGCCTTTCGCTTTTAAAGGGCCCTCCAGTGGCAAAAGTACAGAGACTGTATAAGTTTTAGAAATACTTTGATCTTTATAATTATTGAGATTGGTATGAATTGGTAAAAAAATTTCGGGTAAAGACTTCAAGTCTATTGCGCGTAAATCATCTTTTAAATCATTGGAAAGACCTTTCTCCCATGAATTATAAGCTCTTGTAAGGTTGATGATAGATCTAATCTGTGGCTTTTTTTCTTTAAATAATAATTTTTCAATTAATTCCTGATTCAGACCTAATCCTATACAACGCAAAATTCTTTTATCTATTTGATATATATGTTGGCTTTTCTTTGCTACTCTCCTTGCATCTAGGAAATATTGAAATGCTTTGGTGAATTTTTCATTTATTAAAGAAATATCTCCAAGAAGAATTAACCCATCAGTTTCATAAATTGATTTTGGATAACTAGCCAAAAAGGATTTGCAGGTTCTTAAAGCACCTTCATGATTATTCTGTTTTAATTGAGACTTTGCTATCATTAATTGCGCAGCTGGATCAATGTAATCACGTTCATTTATAAGAATAATTTTAAACTGTTCTTCAGCAATTGAGTACCGTCCATCTTTATAAGACTCAACCGCTAAATTAAATTTTTGATAATAACTTAAAGAATCTATTTCTTGTGCATTGGAAATTGAAAAAATAATAAAAAATAAAATCACTTTATAAGGCTTACAAGCTTTGATCAGATATTTGTTTATATTTTTATTCATTTATATAAACCAATTTACCATACTCAAATTGATAATAAATATTTTTGCCATTATTTTTTTTATACACATATTGCTTTCCAATACCGTGTCGACTAGCGGTATTATTTATTCTGGCAGGGTTTCCAATCGATATGCGACACTCTCTTTCTGACATTCCAACTTCTATTTTTTTATTAAAAATATTACTGAGAAACTTTTTATTTGTTGTGTTTAATATAGGAGATGTTGAGAAATAATGATCTATATATCCAGGCTTTCCCTCTGTACTATTAAAGCGTATCAAAGCTTTCTGAGGTTCTTTAAAAGATTCAACCTCTAACCAAATAGGATAATCTGAATCAAAATTTTGTATTAAAGTAATCCCCTTCACTTTGACGGGCTCAAATCTTAAAAAATTATTTTCTGAAGAAGTATAAAAATGTTCTTGATCTAGAATAGAATTCAACCAGATCGTATCACCAATTACGTTTTCAGCCTCTTTTAGAACCTCATCGAAAACAACATAACTAGGCCAATTAATTATCTCATCAGATGATATTTTTTTTTTGAAACGTTTACCCCTATCATCTTCAATAACAATAGAAATATTTTTATATTCTTTTAAAGTGCCTACTACTTTATAGGTTTTATTTTGCAATCTGAAGTGGGGTTTAAATTTATCATTACTGAAATTTTTCCATATTTTATTGAAATTTTTTGTTTTTTTATAATTTTCATCTAATCTGGTTATGGTAAGAAGCTTACCACTTAGAGGAGTTTCTCTAATATTTAAACTTGTAATGTTTTTGTTGAAACAGCTAGTTAAGATTAAAAAAGAAAATATATAAAATATTTTGATTTTAAAGCCTCGCTTTGAATTAATTCTCTATTTATTTCTTATAAAAAAGTTCGTTTTAAAATACTCAAAGGCTAATTGACAGGCTTTCCATTTTTCCATACACCTACATTTTTGTCACCGTTGGGATATGTAAAGGTACCCTGACCATCCATCGTTCCATCTTTAAATTCACCTATATATTTATTACCATTTTGATAAGTAAAAACACCGAGACCTTCTCTTTTACCATCTTTAAATTCACCTATATATAAATTCCCGTTCTTATAGGTATATGTCCCTTGACCGTCCATTATACCATCTTTAAATATTCCTTCATAGTGATTACCATTTAAAAATTCATATTCACCATTACCATTTATAATATCATTTTCCCATTCACCTGTATACTTTTCACCATTAGAAAATTCACAAGTACCTTGCCCCTGTCTTTTTCCTTGATTAAAGGAACCAATATATTTATCTCCATTCCTATAATCAAAATAACCTTGCCCATTTAGTTTTCCATTAGAAAAAGAGCCTTCACACGTGTTTCCATTTACAAACGTATAATTACCTTTCCCTTGTATATTATCATTTACCCATTGTCCTTTAAATTCATTTCCATCTGAGAAAACCATATATCCAAATCCATTTTTTAAGTCATTCTTATAGGTACCATCATAGATATCTCCAAAAGAAGATGTAAAAAGACCCTTCCCTTCTTTCTTCCCAGAAACCCAAGCACCTTCATAAGATTCGCCTATCTTTGATTTAAAGCTACCATTTCCATTAAATTGGTTATTTTTAAAATCACCTACATATTCAAAACCACCGACAATAGAAATTAATTTACCATTACCTTCCTTCTGTCCATTTTTCCAATTCCCGGTATAAGAATCGCCCGATGAATACATCATAAAACCATCTCCGTTTATCTGATCATTCATCCAATTACCTTTGTACTCATCTCCATTCGAATAGGTCAATTTACCAAGACCACTTTTCAGATTTTCACTCCATAACCCAATAAAATAATTACCTTTCGTATCTGTAAATGACCCACTACCATTTTGAATATTATCAACCCACTCACCATCATAAATATCCCCATTAGCATAAGTGAAAACTCCGTTACCTTTTCTTTGATTATTAAACCACATTCCTTTATAGACATCTCCATTTGAATATACCGCTTGCCCAAACCCTTGCTTATAACCTGAAGACCAGTCCCCAGAATAGAGGTCACCATTTTTAGACTTCATCTGCCCTTTTCCATGCATTAAATCTTTTTCCCATTCACCTTCATACCGATCACCATTGTAAAAATCAAATTCACCTTTACCATGTTTTAAATTACTCTTCCATTCTCCTTCGTAATGCTCTCCTCGAGTAGTAACAAGAATTCCGAATCCGTCTCTTAAATCTGCTTTCCACTCACCTTCATAAGTATCACCATTAGAATATTTAAAAGACCCACTACCTTCGAATTTATCATTATGCCATTCACCAACATATCGATTGCCTGTTAGATACAAAGATTGTCCCGGAGAGTAGGTCACTTTTTTTTGCCCAGCAAATGTATATGTCCCTTTACCGCTACGCTTACCATTCAACCAATCACCAACATATCTATGCCCGGCTTTATCAGTAAATGTTCCTTCTCCATCTTCCCTATTTTTCTTCCATGATCCTTTATATTTATCCCCAGTACTTGTAGTAAATGTACCTTCGCCATCTCTTAAGTTATTTTTCCAATCGCCAGAGTACTTATCCCCATTATTATAGCTAAAAGTTCCTATTCCATTAAATTTATTATCAATCCACTCACCTTCGTATTTATCATTATTTGAATAAACCAGACTCCCCGATCCTTGCCTTATCCCCTTATACCAATCTCCATCATATTCATTACCTGACTTGAATCTTATTTTACCTTTACCATTTCGTTGACTCTTGACCCATTCTCCTTGGTAAAGATCTCCATTAATATATGAAAAAGTACCGAATCCATCTTTTAAATCTTTATTCCAAGATCCATTATAATAGCTCTCATTGCTGAATGTATAGATACCATTACCGTGCTTCAAATCATCTAGCCATTCACCTTCATATTTATCACCATTCAAGTACGTTTGATCACCATCTCCAGATCTTTTACCCTTTATCCACTTACCAACATATTTTTCATTCAAATTACTAAGAAATATACCTTGTCCATTTTTAAGTCCGCCTTCCCACATCCCAATATATTTACCACCATCCGAATAATGAAGGGTACCTTGGCCTTCTCTTAGACCTGCACTCCATTGTCCTTTGTACTCATCTCTATTTGAATAATTAAAAGTACCTTCACCATCATAAAGATTATCTTTCCAAAATCCTTCATAAGAGTTTCCATTTAGATCAACATATGTTCCTTCTCCATTTAACATACCATTAAGCCAATAGCCATTATATCTTTTACCATCTGTATGCGTTAATATTCCAACTCCTTCTTCTTTATCTGCTATAAAGGATCCTTGATATGTTTTACCATCAGCATAAACATATGTACCTTGCCCCTCTTTTAGATTATTTACCCATTTACCATCATAAATATCGCCATTTTTATAATAAAAGGAACCTTCGCCTTCTATTTTTCCATCTACCCAATCGCCTTTGTATAAGTCGTTACTCTTGTATTTAAACGTACCCTTACCGTTTCTTTGACCTTTAACAAAAAAACCCTCATATAAATCACCATTTCTATAAGTATAAATTCCATATCCCGTCCTGTTATCTTCAACCCAATCGCCATTGTAAGTATTTCCATTTGAAAATGTATATAACCCTTTACCTTGCATCTTGCCTTTATTCCAATCTCCTTCGTATGTTTCTCCTAAAGAAGATCTGTAAACACCATATCCATTTAACTCCCCATCTGAAAAGACTCCTTCATAATAATTACCATTGAACGTAGAATAAACTCCTTGTCCTTTCATTTCATCAGCTTGCCAATTACCATGGTACTCATTTCCGTTGGAATAATTGTAAGATCCTTTCCCTTGCATCTTACCATCAACAAATTGACCTTGATAAATATCACCATTTGGGTATTGATAGTTCCCTTCACCCTCTATAATTCCAGACTTCCATTCACCTTCATATTTTCCACCTTCATGAAAAGTAAGTGTTCCGATTCCAGACCTTTTATCATTTTTCCACTGTCCTTTATAAATATTCCCACTTGGGTATAAAAAAGTTCCTTCACCATTCTTTTTGCCATCCCAATAATCGCCCTCATATGTATTGCCATCTTTGAATGTAAAAATACCAAACCCTTCTTTTTTACCGTTTTTATAACCACCTTCATATTTTTCCCCATCTGGATATATAAATTTCCCTTCACCATCTCTTTTGCCATTACGAAATTCACCTACATACGTGTTTCCATTCTTAAAAGTGTATTCTCCACTACCATGGCTTTGATCCTGTTTCCATTCACCTATATAAATATTCCCATTTGAAAATTTATATTCACCTTTGCCTTCCATATTTCCGTTGACAAATTCTCCCTTGTATCTATCTCCATTTTTATAATTAAAAATTCCTTTACCATTTTTTTTATTATCAGAAAAACCACCTACATATGTATTGCCACTTTTAAAGGTATAGGTACCTTCTCCCTCCATTTTTCCTAACCTGAAATCTCCCTCATACGTGTTTCCTTTCCCGTCAAAGGAGAGACCTTTTCCATGTTTTTGGTCATTTTTCCACTCGCCTGTATATTTTTTCCCATACCTGTAGAGGTATGTACCAAGTCCCTCTTTTTTATTATTTTTCCAGGTACCCGAATACGTATTCCCAAAAGGATAAGAATATATTCCTTCCCCTTCTTTTACTCCATTTACCCAATTCCCTTCATACTTTTCTCCTCCAATGACATACAACGTTCCCCATCCATTAAAAGAACCATCTTTAAATTCACCTATATATGTAAATCGGTCTTCTTTAAAGGTGAATGTACCTTCGCCATTTTTTAGATCATTTTTCCATTCACCATCATAAATATCACCATTTGGATAAATATATTTCCCTTGTCCCTCTCGCTTTCCATTATATAAATCGCCAGTATAATTATAACCGTACTGAATAATATCCTGAGACATCAGGAATGGTTTTTCACTAGATACAGCGAAAAAGAGTAATATTGACATTAATAACTTGTTTATCATATCATATCAATTTACAAAAAAAATATTAAAATATTTTTTTAAAGACTTAAAGATTAATAAAAATATATTTAAAAAAAATTAGTGAAATTATTTGCCGAAACTATTTTTTTTTTATGTTTCCCTCAGCATCCCATTCAATTTTTGAGAGGAATTGTCCATTTTTGTAAATTCTTTCTTCCGCTACTTTTCCATTTTTATGCCACTCAGTGACAAGACCATCTTGCTTCCCCTTTTTCAAAATACCCTCACCACTTTTCTGCCCCGTTTCATACCAATAAACCCATAATCCATTAGGTACACCGTTACTAAACAAACCTTTAGATTTTAAATTACCGTTTTTGTACCACCATGAATGAATTCCAGATTCTATTCCTTTTTTATACATGGCTTCTTCTTTTTTTTGACCATTTTGATACCAAAAAGTCATCAAGCCATTTACTTCGTCAGATTCAAATAATGTCTGGCTATATTTTTGACCGTTTTCATAATATTCTTCATACTTAATTTTTTCTATTTTATTCTTCTTTTTCTTGTAAGTAGTGATATTTTTAATGTTCCCATTATTAAAAACCTCGGTATGTGTTAACCTTTGTGAAAAAGTAAAAGATAATAATAGTAGTAAATATATATAGACTTTCAAAATAGTAACCTAATTCATTCTGTTTTTTGAAAATCAAAAATTAAAGCTACTTTGCCCATTTTTTCTCTAAAGAGAATATTCCATCTTTAAATATCCCTGTCTTTTTTATTTTTCCATTTTTGTACCACCAGGTCCATCCACCGTTTCTCTTTCCATTTAAGAATGATCCCTCCTGCTTCTTATTTCCGTTTCTATACCATCTTGTTGAAGGTCCATTCTCAACACCATTTTTAAAAACACCCACAACAGATTTTTGTCCATTATTAAACCATTCTGAGTATAATCCATTAGGATCACCATTTACAAACTCGCCTTGAACCTTTCTAAGTCCATTCAGGTACCATTTAACGGATAAACCATTTTTCATTCCATTATAGTATGTAGTTTGTTCTTTTTTTTCTTTGTTGGGATATCTTAAAAGCCACTTTCCATTTTTTTCTCCATTTTCTAAATATCCGACTTCAATTTTACTTTCACCATATTTTTTATAGACCAGTCCTTCTAAAGGGATATCAGCGTTTTTGAACGAATTATTATTTTTATCAAATATTATATCATAATCGTACTCAGAGATAGTGCAATTGAAACTTGTAAAAAGTAAAATGAAAAAAAATAAATTTTTTATCAGAAATATTGTTTTATTATCAAAGATATTCATACTTTTATTTTTTCCATGTTCCACCATACTTATAAAATTTATTTAAAGGCTTTAGTATATTTAAGCAGCTTTCACAGATAAACACCCATATTTTTTTTTGGTTTAATTGAACTCTATACAGGATATTAAATTCTAGCTTACAATTATGACAATGTTTTCTTCTCAATTTAAATGTTAACTAAACATCATAATAGTTTTCTCTAACTTTTAATTCTCTTCCCCATTTTTTTAATCTTAAAATTATATCATCTACTTCAATACCGTACGGTTCAGAAGATTCAATATTTTTGAAATATTTAATCATGTCTTTATATAATTCTATTTTTTGCTTAAATGATAAAAATTTATTATTCATTACAACCTCAAAAAATTATTTTTAGAAATTTGAAAATATATTATTGTTAATAATAACACAAATTAAATTTAATGAAAATGGTTACGTAAATAAGAGAGGTCAATTAATTATTTTTTTATTCAGCAGAAGATTCTTCACTCATTAACCAACCTGGAGTCCATTTAGATTTATTTTTAAGATCCTGCATCGGTATTATGATTTTAAGATCTTGTTTGCATATAGGAAATAATTCAATTTTTTCTTTTTTTTTAAATACATTTAATACTTCATAGTGCATCCAGCCATTAAGTTTTTCAATTGAAGTCCATTTTGATTTGAGAAGGCTTTTCATAATTCATTCTAAATTTTTTGCTATTGATTACGTCCTCTATCTTTACCAGATATTTTAATGATAGATTTTTTTATGATATCGTTACTTTCAGCCGGTGTTAAATATTTTATTTCTTCTAAAGTGTATCCGAGTATTTTTAATTTTTTTCTCATATCCATAGTAATCATTATCGGAATAGAAGCACTATTAGATTTTTTCAATTTAATGACTGTTTCTTTAATTTTTATTTTATTGCTCTTTGTTTTGTGATTATTTAATTATCAAAATAGACTCTTTTAAAACATCTTTTCCATTTCTATTTCAGAAATCTCCAATAAGCTACATTTGATACTTTATCCCTTAGATTCATGACATTTTTTAGAAACTAAGATTCCTTCTTTATAGACACCTCCAAATTTCATTATTATATTAGGATACCAGAATTTCCAAATGCCAACTCTCCATTCATTCGATTTACCCCCTTTGCTTCCATCTAGATATATTCCAATAAATTCTTTAATCCTATTACGATAACTACCATGTATAGTTTTAACTTCACCTTATTTCACTAACAGTTCTTTTTATATCGAATGGAGTCCTTCAAAAAATAAAACATTTCATTAATTAAATATAACACATAAAGTTTTTTATTAAAAAAATCTCCAATATTGTGTTTGATAGTTGTATATTATTTTATGGGGAAGGGTTATTTTATAGTTTTATTTGTTATTTTATGCTGTACCACTACTTCTGGTCAAGGGTATAACCCTGAAACCGGGCAGTGGGGGTATGTATCAAAAAAATATATTTCTATTTTGACTGGGTATAGCTCAGGTGATTTTAACCTAAAAGCAGAAAGTGCTTTCTCTAACCCTCAAAACTCTTCAGAAAGATTGTGGTCTGCAGAAGTTTCTGACGTTTCAATTTCTCCAAATATACCACAACTAATTTTAAAATTTGGTGGGTGGAAAGGATGGAAAGGTGCTGAAATGGAATTATCTTTCATAGGACATAAAATACCATCACAAATAGTGTATTATGACTCACATGGGCAAATATTCGTCCCTCCAACATCTGAATATCCTGACGGTTATTATTATCCTGTTGAACCTCAAGATAGTGTTGATCTCTCAAGTGGCTTTTTAAAATTCAATTTGTTTTCTGTTGGTGGATCAGTATACGGTAATTTTCATTTATCATCAAAAATAAAACCATATTTTGGCTTGGGATTTTCTCTAGGTTTGAACAATATAACCTCAAAATATCCAGGACCTGGAAGCTATGCTGCAAAAAATGTAATGGCTGCATTTGGTTATGACATTAAGGATGCAGAAAGTTTAAACACGACCGACTTTGGAGCAAGTTTACATATTCCGATTGGAATAAAATCATTAATAAATGAAAAAATCTTTTTCAGTACAGAATTTAGATTTTCTAAAAACTTTCTCTCGTTTGGTAGTAGTGATGCGTACTTAAAAGAAAGGGATAAAGGCACTCTGGATTCATTCCAATTAAACTTTGGAATCGGAACATTCATTGAATAAGAAAGGATACTTATGAAACTAATTTATATGATTTTTCTATTATCTTTTTGTTTCTCGAAAAATTACCAATCCAATGATATTGAAAATGAAACATTTACAAGAAAAGAACTATTCAAAGAGTATGTTGCCTCAACTTTACCTGGCTATTTATTCTTTGGTCCTTATTCTTTTAATATTGGTGTCAATTTAGGTGGAAGTTCAATTTCCAATGGAGGATCATCTAGGAAGGCAAATAGTATATGGCTAGCGACACCACTTCTAGCTGGGTTTTTAATACGTACTGTTTCTAAAGATATAGTTAATAATGTATTACAAAAACCAACCTTAGAAGATCAGAAATCGACATTTTATTATAATATTTATTATGTTGGACCAGATATATCATCTATAAAAAATGTTTCTTTTGAAAGTATAGATGATGCTTGGAATGCAAATATTGATGAGGTTTCATCTACCTTTGACTACCCATCACTCGGTTTCAGAACTGGATTTTCAACAGATAAATTTGGTATGGATTATGAAATGTCGCTCTCCGGTCACCATACTAAAAAAGAAAGAATTATATATGAATATAACAGCCCGCAAACGGGAGTTGTTCCATTAGAACAAGAAATCCCAAGTCATTTTTACATGCTGCATTCAATGTATATTGGCTTAAATACATATTATGTTATGCCTGATTTTATATTAACCCCTTATTTAGGTGCTGGAAGCGGTTTATTATTAAATAGTGTTCAATCAGAATATCCAGGACCTGCTGATTTGGCTAGAGAGGGTGGCTCATTAGCATTAGATGAGACAAGTATTAATTTGGGTGTTCATTCATTTTTTGGTTTCAGATTAATGAAAAAAAGATCTTTTTATTATATAGAGGGTCGGTATGCTATACATAATTTTGATAGCAAAAGTGGAACTCTTGAAAATAGATCTATTGATACATTTGGCTTGGAATCCTTCCAGCTTCAATTTGGAATTGGAACAAGCCTTTTTAAATAAATATCTTTATTCATTTAATCATTGCTTGACAAAACCATCTTTGTCCCATCTTTTTGGAGAACCAATTTCTTTACCATCCTTGAAAGTTCCTTCGACCTTTTTCTGTCCATTTTGATAATATTCGGTAACTAAACCATCCCATTTACCTTTCCTCAAATAACCTTTTAATCGGTATTGCCCTGATTCATATTTATCAATTACTAAACCTGAGAATGATTCCTCAGAATTAATCTCATAGTAAGCACCATTTCTTTGTAGAAGAGACTTGTAATCCACTGATTTTTTCCTTCCAAAATCAACTTTTAAGTCAATTGATGTTGAACAACTAATAATTAGTAATAATAGAAATACTAATGGACAGAGTATTTTCATTTTATCTCCAGTTGGTAAAACCAACACCTCTAGATTTAATTATTTTTTTCAACTCTTGTTCTATTTTTTGATATTTTAATTGATCTTTTATTTTAAAATATTTACCATGGAATTCAATAAAAATATGATCTATCAAATCAATACTCTTGTCCTTAATTATTGATGGAAGAACTTCATACTCAGATGATTCAATATCCATTTTTAGAATAATCACATCATAGTTATCTTTTTTTTCTTTCAATAATTTTGATAAGGATATAGTATTTAATTCATGATAATTCTCTTTATTCGTTTTGTACCACAATGAATTATGGTTCTGTAAAAAAGATCCTCCAGAACTATATTTATTATTAGTCTCGGATATTCCATAAAATTTTACTGAACCTTCAGATGACCAGACACCTTTTTGAATTAAAGTTATTTTTTTATTGGTTAGTTTTTTCAACTCTTTGATACAATTGGGATTTGGTTCTATAAGAATATAATCAAAAATATCTAAAGTGAAATATTTTCTAAAGAATTTAAACCCTTGGCCAAGATTTGAACCACAATCAATAAAAAGAAAAGTTTTTCCACTTTTGATTATTTGTCTTGAAATGAACCATACTTTTATTTCAAGATAAATGTTTTTAAATCTTTTAATTATTATTTTTTTTATCTTGTAGATTAAAATTTTCATTATTTATAATTTTTTATTTAGAAATATAAAAAATAAAATTAAAATGTTAGATATTAGTTTCATTAGTTTAATAGATGAGGTCTTTTTAAACCAATAATAGAATTCGATTCGACTAGAATATTATATATATCATCATTTATTTAATGATATTCAATAGTTATTTTTTTTCTATCAATACTAACAGTTTTTTTATTCAATTTATTTCTTACTCTATCTATATCTCTAATAAATAGTGTATCTCTTCTATATGTATTTTTTACATTTAATTTTAATAATTCTTTATTTTGAGGTTGGTATTTATAAGGTTTAAAACCATAACCTTCTAATATTGATATTGTTTCATTTTCATCATAACCATAATAATAATTAGAATTATTTAATTCTATTTGAATTACATCCAATTTCTTATTCTTTAAAGATTTCATACCACCCAATAAAATCTTTTTTTCGTAACCTTCAACGTCAATTTTCAACATTGAAATATCCGTTTCTTTCGATAATAATTCATCAAGAGTAATAACTTTAACAGTTTCTTGTGATTGATCAGTTTTAATTTCAATGGCCCTATTACATTCTCCTAGAGTATTCGAAAATTTTAATTGTCCACCTTTATCAGAAATTCCAACTTGTCTTAATATTACATTATCACACTTGTTCAGATTTAAATTCATTTTTAATCTATTAAAAGTGGATTTTATAGGTTCTACTGATATTGTTTTACAACCAACAACACAGCTTGAAATTAAAGTGTAATTACCATGGTTAGAACCGATATCAACAAATGTTTCATCTTTATCTAAATAATTTATCATGAAGGATACTTCTTCATAATCATCAATATAGAAGTAACAATTACTAATTAGACAACTATCCCCAATCATTAAATAATACTTAACATCATTTACCCAATTCCAAATAATGGGTTTTGTTTTAAATCTTAAAAGTATATTTAATAAAAGATATTTTAGAATTCCCAGAACCGGGTATTTAACGAGAGGATGTTTTTTAAGTTGTTTATATCTAACAATTATTTTTTTGTAAATAATAGAAATTGAATCGATAAAATTTATTTTTACTTTCAAGGTCTACCCATTAGTGACATTCTGGATAATGTGGAGAATGAACCATATCTCACTTTTGATTTTAAAACTGTAAGTCATTATTTTTCTACTATTTCATTATTCTATTAAAATATCAATCTAAATATAATACAAAAGAAGATATGGGATTTATATAACTCGGGTAAGAGTAATACAAAAATCCATCAATATTTAGTTAAAAATGGATATGAGATTGGTAAAAGTAGAACCACGGTGGATAGTATAATTAAGAAGATGAAAAAGAGAGATGAGTTCTTTTCCAAACCTATCCTAGATGGAATTGGAAACTTTAGAGTTAAAATGTTAGAGGTCAAAAAATAAAAAAGAAACACCCCTTCTGTTCCACCTGTAAAAACCATCACCCACAACACGATGATGGATTTGAGTATCTGGATTGTATGTTGTTTATTAAGAAAAAGGATGGAAAGAAAAAGTCTGGAT
>ENA-ORDA01000064-ORDA01000064.1-marine-metagenome-genome-assembly--contig:-NODE-64-length-101133-cov-4.859612_pt1 | contig 101133 bp, 101 predicted proteins | sample MGYA00237778_ERZ508506 | MGnify/ENA primary metagenome ERZ508506 (study PRJEB26177, sample SAMN06267891) | marine metagenome | isolation source: Monterey Bay, California, USA | place: Pacific...
ACAACCAATTTTCTGATGGTGCTGCACTTAATCGAACTAAAGTTCCAGAGTTGTATTCATCGGAGGTTTTAGCAGTACTGATTACTTCTTGAGTAACATCACCTTCGCCTATAGTTCCTATGTTAAGTAAGTATTTTGTTCTTATAAAATTAGCCGTTATGTTCTTATTTTGCGTCATACTAATACTCAACGGGTTTGTACTTCCCGAAGCATCTCCAGTCCATCCAGAAAAGGTATACCCTTCATCTGGAGTAGCTGTTAGTGAAACATTAGTATTTTCATTGTGAGTGTCACCAGGGTCATTTACGCTTCCTCCTTCAGAGGCAGCAACTGCTAAAGTGAATTTTACTGTTGGTGTTGGAACCACTGCATCAGGAATAGGAGCATCCTTAGAACAGGATAAAAGAATAAAAAAAATAAGTATGGTTAGTCTACGCATAATACTTCAGGTATACTCAAATGTATAAAAAAATATGATTGATTTTTTAAGTTTTTATAATTAGGTAGTAATAATGCAGTAGCAGAAAAAATTAGTCAATTATTTAAATTTGCAGTATGAAAAATATACAACTAACATTGCTACTAATATTATTATTATTTATCAGTCTAATAGCAGAGGCTTTTACAAAATGAAAAATATGAAGAAAATAATTACAATAAGATGATCACTACAAACTAAAGTAGTTGCATTGTCACTATATTTTTGGAGTAGTATTTATGTCACTTAATCAATAAACAAAGGCTCATCTTTTAACTCATCTACTTCCTGTTTCAACTTTGGCAAAGTGTATTGTAAGAATCTTTGAACTAACGGAAGTGGATATGCCTGTTATTGAACTGTAATTGTTCCATACCACATAAACCTTCTATTAGTCACTAGGGCAAGCACCCCAAACAGGTTTCTTTTTAAGTGTTTAATCTCCTGCACCATTACTTTATCCTACCATCTAAAATAACTTTGTAACACTCCTTATAAGTCGTTAATTTTTAGTATATTAAGAGGAATCAAAAAACCAAAATCGGAATGCAGCCATTTTTAGTTGTTATTTTATCGATTTCAGTTGTTGTTTTATTGAGTGTATATGAGCAATTTATAGATTAACTATGAACCTTGAATAAAGTCAATGAAAAACATCCTTTTTGTCTAAATGAACTCTTCTAATTTCGTTTGACACACAATCCCTTGTGTTTGATTTTTTTGGATAATACTTAAATTATTTTAGACCACTCTATCTGGTTTTTGTAAGTATGCCGGCTATTAATTGAAAAAGGTTAAGGCGTAATGACTCTTTGTTATGCCCTTACTTTGGCTTGCCTTAAAATAATGAGTAGTTACTCTTTTTCTTAATCTTCCATCTTCCAACTCCTCTATCGGCTGGTAATACCTCTAAATCTGCTTCTGCATCGAAATTTTGATGTACGTGAATGGGTAGCTCTTCAAACACTTGTGCGCAAAAGAAGCCTAATGCTTCCCCGTACTCAAATCTAAATGTAGCTCCTCCTTTTGCAGTGCTTTGAAAGTCTCTTATATAAACTAAATCTTCGCCAATTGCGTAATCGTTGTCGTCAAAATCATAAGCATATCTTCCGTAGTAATAGTTAGTCTCCTCTCCTAAAGTAGTTTCAAATCTAACTATAGCATTCTCGTTATCTACAAACTGAACAAAGTCTACAGTGCACTCAAAAAAATCAGTATCAAGGTCATCATCAACTCCATCACAAGAAATAAACGTTAAACCAATAAATAAGAGAACTAGTTTTTTCATAAGTTCAATTTACTGAACTATTTTTAAACTCTCTAATTATTGAATAAATAAAGGCGAGTCTCTAACCTTGTCTAGCTCTTGTTTAGGCTTAGGCAGTGCATACTGTAATGCTACTAATTATCCTGATTATATCAACTCCGTTTTAGGTGTTTTTTTAATAATGTTTGCCACACAAGTTTTTTCTAAAAAGAATAAAAAGTAGTATTCTATTTAATCTTAAAACAACTCTGGCGGGGCGGGTAAGCGTGCCAATAAATAGAACGTGCCAAATAAGTGCCATGAAATTGACTGACTTTAGGATAAACTTAACTGCAAGAAAAAACCCTTCAATCTCTTGAAGGGCTTTATAAGGTTAGTGTAGTGTAACGATGACACTGTGGAGAAGATGGGAGTCGAAACCACGACCTCTTGACTGCTAGTCAAACGTCTTAAATCTGACTAATTGTTTTTTATCTCAATGATAGAAGGGCTTAAGCTAAATAGTGAAAACTCTAAATATAGGCATTCTCACAAATATCTCACAAAACAGCCTATTTTATGGCTCACAAAATTCTTCATTTCCACCAGTAAAACCGTCTAAATCATCAAAAGACGTCAGATAGCGAAAAAAAGCTCTAAAAACAGTTTTGTATATTGTATTGATAAATTAGATATTATAAAAAAGCGTTTTAGTAGATTAACACTAACAACAAATACTTAAAATTTACCTCAATGAAAAATTTATTAAAATTTATTGCATTAACCCTAATTATTGTAAGCGTTTTTTTAATTGTTAATACTTTAAAATTAGATTCAAAACAAGTAGCGTCAGATAAATTAAATACAGTTCAATTTTCAAATGACATATTCCAAAATCTTTCAAATGCAATTAAGTATGAGACCATTTCTTATAGTGAAGATGCTATTCCAGACTCCACTGCATTTTTAGGTTTCCATAGGTTTCTTAGAAAAACTTTTCCATTAATCCACTCAAAACTATCTCTGGAAAAAATAAACAACTATAGTCTATTATACACCTGGCAAGGGTCAGGCCTATCAAAAAAACCAATTATTTTCATGTCACATCAAGACGTTGTTCCGATAGATGAACCCACTATTGGCGATTGGGAAGCAGGTCCTTTTGAAGGGAAAATAACAAAAACAGATATTATTGGACGTGGTACTTTAGATGACAAAAGCACCTTAATTGGACTTTTAGAAGCTACAGAAAAATTATTAGAAGAATCCTTTCAGCCATCAAGAACAATTTACTTTGCTTTTGGCCATGACGAGGAAGTTGGAGGGTCTAATGGAGCACTTGCCATTGCAACGCATTTAAAAGCAAAAGGCATTCATGCGGCAATGACAATAGATGAAGGAGGGTTTATTGCTGAAAATTTAGTTCCCGGATTTGAAAATCCTGTAGCCATTATCAATTTAGCCGAAAAAGGGTTTGCCTCTTTCCGATTAATAGTGGAGACTAGTGGAGGACACAGCTCGGCACCTCCTCGAGAAAATACAATTGGAATGTTGGCTCAAGCTATTGTAGATTTAGAAAACAATCAGCTCCCGTATAAATTAGTTAAGCCTATCGATTACCAACTCGAGTATATAGGTGCAGAGCTTCCCTTTTTCGAAAAACTGACTTTTGCAAATCCCTGGTTATTTAAAAAACCAATTCTTGAAGCTTTAAATTCACATACTACAACTGCTCCAACTATAATAGATGGTGGTGTGAAAAATAATGTTATACCTACAGTTGCTGAAGCCACAATAAACTTTAGGATTCTTCCAGGCGAAACCATAGAATCCGTGAAGGAACATATTAAAAATACAATTTCTGATAAAATCAAGATAGAACCTGTTGGTTTCCTAACGAATCCTTCCCCAGTTTCAAGCATTGATTCTGAAAGCTTTAAAATTTTAGAAAAGACAATTCGCGATATGTTTCCAAACAGCATTGTAGTTCCCGGGTTAGTTGGTGGAGGAACGGATTCTAGATATTTTTATGAAATTTCAGATGATGTATATAGGTTTTATCCAACGCGTATAGGACCTAACAGCATGAAACGGTTCCATGGAATTGACGAAAAAATAAGAAAAGATAATTATGAAGAAATTATTACGTTTTCTTATCACCTAATAAAGAAACTTAATTAAACATGTAAAAAATCTTGAAGGTTTATTGTTTTTCATCAACATGTTGACTGGATTTGTAGAATACAACTAAATAAAAAAAACCCACCGAAAGCAACTGCATCATTGAGGATTTCAAACATTTATAATACTCAAATCACACGGGTCTTCTGAAAATATAACGAGTAATAAAGATAGCATCTCTTTCTTTGTCAGCACTTTCTACACCTGCTACAACAGTAAACAATTCCCAACCTTGATTTGACATTTCATTTAATTTTGACTTAACCAAAGCGTCATTTGTCGCAATATTATTAAAACGTATTCCTGCAACATTATAAAAGTTTAATAGTTTAGTCTCTTCAAAGGCTTTTGTTCTAATTTCAGACCTTTTTTTATCACTTTTAATTTTTTTACCATCCTCCAGCCTTATTGTAGTAGATTCTTTATAATCAATTGCTACTGTACCCGATATCATTCTTGACCTACCTAACCCTCCTTGAATAAGAGACTCGATAACTGTAACAGTTTCAAATTTAAAAATAGTTTGTTGCTCTTGTGTTGTATTGTTAATTGAAAAGCCTGATGCAATTACAACAAATCCAATTACAGCAAATACTCCGATAATAGTTTCTTTAATGTTTTTCATAATAAATATTTTTAGATTGAAATACAAGATAATGAAAAACAACTAATTAGGGAAATATGTATTCAGGACTAACGATATACTTGTTCTTAAATATTGTCAAATATGGTAGTTCTCTGAGTTGAGTTTATAATGACTCGAGGCATGATATGAACCTCCTCTGCTAGCTCTTGCAATGCGACAATAAACTTATTCCCTTTAGCTAGTTTTAGGTTCTGTTTGTCGTTTTTAGTCCATACTTCGAAGTCGCTTCTTTAAGAAACTTAACTAGGTTAACCGTACTCAAAGACTATTGGTAAATCAATGTCCTCATATTGCTTTTATGGATCGATAGCAAGATAAGTTTGGTGACAAATCGTATATTGCAACTCTTTGGGATGCTCTGACACCTACTGTATGAGTTGGTATGCATTAAAACAATGAAGAACTCAACAGACATAATTATCACAGATTCAAAAGCTAGTTTAGAAAAAGTTATTCAAAATTATATTGACTGTTCACCTAAAGAGCACCTCACTATTAGAAGCTACTTTAAAACTAAAACTCTTAAAAGACGCGAAATTCTTCATGACTGTAATGTGGTTTGTGATAATTATTATTTCATTGAAAGCGGTGCCATTAGATATTATCAAATGAAAGATGGAGAAGAAATTACTGGGGGGTTTTTTTCAGAGGGATCAGGGTATACTGATTTAGATAGTTTTCTTTCGAACAGTTTTTCTAAACAGACTGCCCAGGCCATCGAATATTCAACACTACTTTTTATATCTAAACTAGATTTAGAAAAATTATATCACGAGGTTCCTAAATTTGAACGAATCGCTCGGATTTTAACTGAAGAAGCGTTTATAGACCTTCGAAAGAAAGCTGACAACTTCATTCTCCTAGATGCCAAGGAACGTTATTTAGATCTTTTAAAAAATCGTCCTGAAATAATAAGAAGAATACCTCAACATTACATTGCCAGTTATTTGGGGATAAAACCGCAATCCTTAAGCAGAATTCGCAAGAACTTGTAATTAACATTTTATTAACTTAGGTTAAGATATAAAGTAATTTATATCGATAAGTTTGATAAAAATTTTTAATGAAAAAAACAATTACATTAATACTCGCACTCTTTTTAATAAATTGTAATAAAAATGATTCTGTCTTTGAAGAAGTTCTATCAGAAGCTGAAGTTACTACTGCAAAAGGAATAAACTACGAGAAATTATCTGGTAAATGGAACTTCTCTTCGTCCTCAACTTCAGCTAAAAGTATGGCTTCGTGTAGTATTAACTGGATTGAATTTATATCAAACACCGACGGTACACCAAACAACTCTAGTGGTAAGTTTATCATGAAACTTGATGTTTCAGATGGCGCTTCTGAGTATGTTCAAGGATGGTACCACATTCGTTACGATTTAACTGCTAATGATGTTCCTATTGATAGAGTTACATTATTTGACACCCAAATTGAAAATGGATCTACCAGTGATGGACCTGAAAATGGAAATATAGCTACTTTTACTAATATTCAATTTGATGCTCAAGGAGGTGGTATTTCGTTCACATTTTTACCTGAATCAAGAATTAGTGCATTTTGCTCTCCAGAACCTGTGGCGATGTTAGGCGAAAAATCTCAGATTTGGGGTGAGGAACAAAATGTTACACAAGGGGTAATAAATAATCTGGAATCTATACAAGGAAGTTGGATTTTTTATGACTTAGACAGCACTTTTTCTAATGCGGTTTATCCTGAAGGAAGTCCTGTTGCAGTTGCTGAAGGATACACCCACTTTTGTTATTGGCTAGATGACAAAACAAGAGAATTCTGTTCAAATGGGACTGACGCTTATGGACTGCCAATAGTTGATGCTTCCTGTTCGCTACTTTCCCCTAACCTTAATCCAATAAGATTGGCAAAGGTAACTATTACTAAATCTGGATCTTATTTCTTGAGCTATTATGATGTAAGCGGAGTTAGAGTAAGTTTGATTGATGGTTCATGGAGACCATCGGGAGAACCCAATAGTAATGGAAATTATTCAAGAATTGAAGTGACAAAATTAATCCCAGCTCCAGGGGAAGGTTCAGGACCAGCATCTTCAATATGGGAAGAATCTGAGTTATTTAACATTGTTGGATTTAATGATGACACATTTCAAAATGGTACAGAAATGAAGCTTTCTAGCGGGTGGACAGAGTATTCTATTGAATATCTTAATACATTCACTTTGATTTCTGAAGGTGCTGAATATTCATTATATCAATGTCCACAAATTGCTATTGAGGAAGCAGAAGCAGATACAACAGCCCCTGTGATTACTTTAATAGGTTCAACAGTAATTGAACTATCGGTAGGAGACACCTTTACAGACCTAGGAGCAACAGCTACTGATAATGTAGATGGCGACCTTACTTCTTCAATAACAAGTACGTCAACGGTTAACACGTCTGTGGTTGGTTTTTACTATGTTTTATATTCTGTTACAGATGCTGCTGGAAATTCCGCTGCAGAGTACCGAGAAATTAACGTAAGAGCAGCAGATACAACAGCCCCTAAGATTACTTTAATAGGTTCAATAGTAATTGAACTAACTGTAGGAGACACCTTTACAGACCAAGGAGCAACAGCTACTGATGATGTAGATGGCGACCTTACTTCTAAAATAACAAGTACGTCAACGGTTAATACGTCTGTGGTTGGTTTTTATTATGTTTTATATTCTGTTACAGATGCTGCTGGAAATTCCGCTGCAGAGTACCGAGAAATTAACGTAAGAGCAGCACCAACTACATACTCCATTTTGGTTACTGCTTCGTCTAATTCTGATTACACCTTATCAGGAACAGATGTTAACGGAACAGTTAGTGGAGATGATGTTTCAATAACAATAAATAATGGAGATACACTTAGTTTTGATGTAAATGCTCCAAATCATCCTTTTTATATTAAGACAGTTCAAGGAACTGGAACAGATAATCAAGTTTCTAGTGTAACTAATAATGGAACAATAGGCGGAGTAGTAAATTGGACGCCTACAGTTGCTGGAATATACTACTACCAATGTTCAGTTCACGATGGTATGTATGGGACAATTACAGTTCAATAATGTCAATGGCACTAACCCATAAACTTACACAGTTTATGGGTTAGTGTCTTGTCAATATCTAATTGCTTAAAAATTGGCTGTTCTGATTCTGTTAATTCTAAGCTTTGTTTGACTGCTACATAAGCCGAATCCATGAGCGCTTTTATAAGCATTCATATCGCTTACTTTACCTTATGAATAATACAGAGTTATCATGTCTTTATAGCTAAAAAACTCTTTAAAGTCAGTCAATGAATTGACTGACTTTAAAGAACTTGTTCAATGAACAAAGGTAAACCTCATCCTTAAATTGCTATTGCTTCTAATCCTGACAAAGTATATTGTGCTGTTTTTTGTAAGAGTGCCAATGAAATGACTTGCTTTATGCTTAGGTAACTGCAAGAAAAAACCCCTCAATTGCTTGAAGGGCTTTATAAGGTTAGTGTAGTGTAACGATGACACTGTGGAGAAGATGGGAGTCGAACCCACGACCTCTTGACTGCCAGTCAAGCGCTCTAGCCAACTGAGCTACATCCCCTTAAAAAAAGGATTATTTACCGCGACCTGCTTTACGCACAATGGTGCTGCCTTTGGCTCCGCCTTTTGCTTTGGGGGCTTTTTTTGCACCAGTTTTATCATCGTTTTTTACCGTTCTGTTTCCGAAAAATTTGCTAGACATTGGTTCTGATTTATTGAAGCGTTCGTACTGATTTAGGGTAAAGATAAGCTTTTATTTAAAACGCTAAAAAGAGATTTTAGGCGCAATATAAATCTCAAAAAGTCAATGTAGTTCCGTATTTTTAAACTCTTTTAGGACCTAATCCATGTGTAAAAACTTCATTTTCTTTTTGTTTTCCTGTTGTTTCATTCTGTGTGGGCAAAAATCAACTGCTCAAGGAAGTGGTCTTTTAATTCAACAATACGGAAAATCTAACGTAGATGAAATTGGGCTACGCAAATGGAATTATGATGCACATCTTCTGTTGAATCGATTCAATACCACAGATCGAGAAACCAAAGGGAAAATCGGTTTTAGTGCTGGTGGTTCTGTTCGTTATAATTTCAAAAAAAGTTATGGACTTCGAACAGGAATCGATATTCACAGCATCAACTACGCTTACGATTTAGCAAACGATACCTCCAAGGATCAGTTGTTATTCTTGTCCATTCCTTTAACTGGACGACTGTATCCAGTAAAACGTGTTACGTTAGAATTGGGATTGGTTTATAATTTCTTACTCAAAACGAAAGGAGATCCACCTACAAACCTCGAGGAATTCCCTGTCACCTATCCAGAAGGCACTTTCAGTAATAGTTTTGGTGTACTTGCTGCTGCTCATTACACATTCTGGAAACGCTTCAGTGCTTCTATACAATATCAGTTTCAAAAAAACAACACCAACCCAGTGCAGCGTGAAACGAATGGTTTTGCGGGCTTCATGCTGGGGGTTCATTATACTTTTTTAACACCCAAAATCCCCGTAAACTAATGTATACACTAATCCAAGCAGGCCTCAACCACCTAGATGATCTTGCATTACTTTTTGATGCCTACCGTATTTTTTACCGAAAAGAAACTGATATTACTGCAGCCAAAAAATTTTTGAACGATCGCTTAACCAACAACCAGTCTGTCGTTTTTATGGTGTACGACGGCTCTAGAGCAGCTGGTTTCACACAGCTCTACCCTTTGTTCTCTTCTGTTAATATGGCGGCAGTATGGCTCTTGAACGACCTCTTTGTAGATCCAGTATATCGCGGAAAGAAAATAGGAAAACAATTGCTAGAAGCTGCTCAAAATCATTGTACAGCAACGCACGCAAAAGGAGTCAGTTTAGAAACCGAACAAACCAATGTAGTGGGAAATAAGCTCTACCCTATTATGGGATTTGAAAAAGATACTGAGCACAATTTTTATTATTGGGAAAACCCTACTTTTTCAACCGAATGATGATCACGCCGTTTTTTCCTTTTGCCCCTACTTTTTGAAGTGCTTTTTGACCTTTCAGAATATCCACACTTTCGATGGTATAGAAATCTAGAGAATCCATGTCAAAGTCGGTGTCCATTTCTTTTCCGTCAATGATGATGATGGGTTGAGCGTTATCCGATTGGATGTTCAATCTAATATTCTTTTTATCTTCTGATATAATAACGCTATTGCTTGAAAATTTAGAAGCGTCCTGTTCTTGAAGTTCTAGGGAATCGCCAAGTTGGGTTACCCAACGAATAGCCTCATCCGCATCTTTAGTCTTAAAAACAAACACCCGCTTATTAGAATGCTTGGGGCTAACCAAACTATCGCTAAAATCAATCGATTGAAGTTCAGATACATCTTCTCCAAAAAAGAAGATTTCCGTATCGCCATCCATCAACGGTGCAATCATTCCTGAAGAAATCAAAGCTGATTTTTTTTGGATGGGTTTTTTGGGCTCAACCTTAGAATTGGGTTCCATCTTATACACTTTTACCGTAATACAAGAGCTCATTACAACGCTCAGTACTGTAAACAAAAAGAATTTTTTCATGTCAAAATATTTTTACATCTACGTTAAAACTAAACAATCCAGCTAAAACTTAAAAAACATTAACGCTTATTTGGTAGTCTTTCTATCAAAAAAACGGCTCAACGTTATGTTGAGGTAGTGATGTCCTTCTTGTGGTTGCAGTTTATTATCTGGACTCCTAGCATAATATGTGAACGCAAATCGCCAGTCATTTTTTCGAAGAGCATAACCTGCCTCAAACATCGCCCTAAAAGTGTTTACCGGAAGGGTAAAAGGTGCGTTGTCACGGAACAAACTTCCCGAAAGCATATAGTCATGGGCAATATATTGTAGACGTGCACCAAAATAAAGGCCATCTCCTTGTTGTTGATCGATCAATACATTTCCTCCATTAGAAAGTACCGTTTGCTTTCCCAAAACGAAACCGAGAGCAGCGCCGCCCGAAATTTTTTGAGTTCCAACAGTTCCAAAAACATGTGACTGAACGGCAACCTGTTCATGCAAATACCAACGTTTAAAGGAGTCTGCAAAAACATTCAGGTGTAACGCTTGGGGAACCTCATCGGTCCAAGGAAGTTCGGGTAAGCCTAAAACCAAACGGTGGTAGGTGTTTTGCATCCATTGTGCTCCTGATGCATCGCCAGTTGCGCCCAATTGAATTCCCCATTGGTGTTGCTTATTTTTAGACAACTCTTTCTGAAATGTAAGTTTTAGCGCCGTCCAACCGCCATAAGGATAATCATATACTGCTGAATTAGAAGTATAACGAAGACTAGGGGTGTAAATCTCTTGACCCAATTCCCAGAGGACATATTTTTTTGAAGTGTTGTCACCTAAAGAATCTGTATTTTGAAGCTGTTTCCCATATTGCAAAAAGATCCCACTAGAGTAATAATGATCCCTCATAAAATAAAGATCATTGTCAATGTTTAAACTGAAATACTCCTGAGCAGCAAGAGACTTGGGTGTTATTGAAATAATAACCATCCATAAATACCCAAAAATAAAAACCTGCTTTGTCAAGTGACGAAGATACTCATTTGAACGGGTATTCTTAGCGGTTTTTAAGAACCAACAATGGGATTTTGGTGAAAAAGTCTTTCTTGTAGACCATATCGGATTCCATCAACTTTTCGAAGAACCCGCGTTTACGGGCAAAAACGACAAGCATATCGGGTTGAACGCTTTGGAAATGTTCTAACACACCTTGGTATACCGTTGCATTCTCAGACGAGATTAATCCTTCAGAAAACTCTACGATCTCATGGTCAATATCTAAGCGTGCTGCTTCGTGACCTGGTGTTTTAACCAATAAGAGGTTTACTTTAGTGCTAAAAGCTTTTATAATTTCTTTTAAAGGTGCTAATGAGCGTTCTCCATTGATACTTCCTTTTTTGAAGGCAAATAAAGCCTGTTTAGGGGGAGTGAAAACAGCTCCGATAGGGACCAATAATACTGGAATTGATGTTTTTTTTGTAATCTTCCCAGAAATTTTTCCCAAGAATAGTTTGTCGTTGATGTCATGACTTTTTGGTCCAACAACGATTAAATCCAATCCTATTTCTTTATCTAAAGATTCTATTCCAGACACCAAGTCTCCTTCATAGGTAACCATTTTAATTTCGACAGTCTCGGCTTGAACCGATTGAACCAATTCTTTTACTCGATTAAAATTCTGAGCATGAATCACATCTTTGGCTGAGGATATGTGCACAGATGTTGGCGTAACTTTATGAGAATCAATTACAAAAAGAGAAGCTTTAAAGTGTTTGGCTAAAGCAATTGCGTAGGCTAAAGTGTTCTTTCCGTTTGGCGAAATCCCTATTGGGACTAGGATGTTTTTCATAGTTGAGGAGGTCATAAATAATTCTAATACAAAAGTAATAGTAAAGCATTGACTAAAAGTAAATTCTATCAATTTTTTTAATCTATACAATCGAAAAGCATATTATTCTTTGATCGTTGCGTCCGCAATATCCTAAAGATTGTATTCCGGTAGAACTCAATTCAGAAAAAATATAGAACTTGCAGCTATCTAATTTTAAGTTAAAAATAGCGCACATATATTATGGCACAAAAAATAAGAATCACCAAAGAGTTCCATTTCGAAACTGGTCATGCCTTATATGGTTACGATGGCTTGTGTAAAAATGTTCACGGTCACAGCTACAAACTAGCAGTAACTGTTATTGGATCGCCTATCGAAGATCCTACTCAAACCAAAAACGGAATGGTGATTGATTTTAGTGATTTAAAGAAAATTGTAAAAGAAGAAATTGTTTCTCCATTTGATCATGCTACAGTTTTAAATGTTAATTCTCCGCACAAAGAACTTGCAGAAGAAATGGAATCTAGAGGACATAAAGTGCTTAAAGTTGGTTATCAGCCTACAAGTGAAATGATGGTGTTGGATTTTGCAAACAAAATCAAGACGCGTTTGCCTGAAGGGATTTCCTTATTTGCACTGAGACTAAGAGAAACGGAGACTTCTTTTGCCGAGTGGCATGCTACAGACAATCTCTAAAATCCAAGACCTTCTAGATCGTCTTTCTTAGCTTCCTGATGGAGGTCATCCAATACTGCTTCTTGTTGACAATCGATTGGAATTGTTAGTATTTCAGGAGGCTCAAAGTCTTCCATTGAAATTCCTAATTCTGGAATCGCGTAGGCATCACGCATGTACATCGCCCATATCGGTAGGGCCATTGTAGCTCCCTGCCCAAAGGCTATGTCTTTAAAATGAACGGATCGATCTTCTCCTCCAACCCAAACTCCTGTTACTAAATTGGGAACCATACCCATAAACCAACCGTCACTTTGATTTTGAGTTGTTCCTGTTTTCCCAGCAATCGGATTTTCAAATTGATATGGATAGCCCGTTACTACATTTTTATAAGCATAATTGTGTTCATCTGCTCCTTGGTGGCGCAAACGAATTCCTGATCCACCTTCGGTAACTCCTTTGAGTAAATCAATAGTAACAAAGGCCGACTCTTGACTCAATACATCTTTAGTCTCCGGAACAACTTCAAAGAGTACGGTACCGTTTTTATCTTCAATGCGAGAAATCATAATGGGTTTTACATAAATCCCTTTATTTGCAAAAGTGCTGTACGCCCCAACCATTTCGAGTAAACTAATGTCTGGAGTTCCCAGAGCAATCGATGGAACTGCCGGCAAATAAGAGGTTATTCCCATTTTTCGAGCCAAATTGATCACCGGTCTTGGACCTACGCGATCCATCAACCGAGCACTAACGGTATTTACAGAATTGGCCAATGCATTTTTCAGGGTACGCATACGACCGTACTTATCTCCAGAATTCTTAGGGCACCAAGCGTCTAGATTTCCATGCTTCAATGGCTCGATACAGAACAAAGCATCGGGTAAAATATCACAGGGTGATAAGCGCAATTGATCGATTGCGGTGGCGTATAAAAACGGTTTAAAGGTTGAACCAATTTGACGTCTTCCTTGATAAACTTGATCGTATTGAAAATGCTTATAGTTGAAACCTCCCACCCAAGCCTTTACATGACCTGTTAATGGATTCATAGACATCATCGAAGCGCGTAAGAAGTGCTTGTAATATCGGATTGAATCTAGGGGGCTCATGAGTGTATCTCGATCGCCTTTCCAACTAAAAACTTCCATTTCAACTGGTTTTTGAAACGAAGCCCAAATCGCATCTTCATCTTTTCCAGAAGCGCGCATTTTTCGCCAGCGCTCAGATCGGCGTGCTTTGTTTTGCAAGAGAGTATCGATTTCACCTTCACGAAGATCAAGGAAAGGTGCCGTTGGATTTTCTGTAGGCGTGTTCTGCAGAAAAAATTCTTCTTGCAAATTAGCCATATGTGCATCGACAGCCGTTTCACCTATTTGTTGTAAACGAGAATCTAAGGTTGTATAGATCCGTAAACCATCACGGAAAATGTCATAGCTTGTCCCGTCAGGTTTTAGGTTGTCTTTGGTCCATTTACGCATGAACTGCTGTAAATATGCTCTAAAATACGTTGCTAATCCTTCTCGGTGAGAATCGGGTGTATAGTCTATTTCTAGTGGAATTTGCTTGAGGGAGTCGAGTTCCACTTCTGTAACAAAACCATTACGTTTCATTTGATTGAGCACTACATTTCTTCTTTTTTCAACGCGTTCGGGACGTCGCAATGGATTGAATAAGGAAGAATTTTTGAGCATTCCGACTAGTGTTGCCGACTGTTCAATACTCAAAGCCTTTGGCGTAGTGTTGAAATAGATTTTTGCAGCTGACTGAACTCCATCTGCACTGTATCCAAAATCATAAATGTTCAGATACATGGCTATGATTTCTTTCTTGGTATATCGACGTTCCAATTGAACAGCCAGTACCCATTCTTTAAATTTTTGCAGAACGGCTTCCACTTTATTTCGGGAGCGGACACCAACAAAAAGTTGTCTTGCCAATTGTTGACTGATGGTACTTGCTCCACCTTTTTTACCCAAATAAGCTAATGCCCTAAGGGTCCCTTTAAGATCAATTCCAGAATGGCTGAAAAAACGCTCATCTTCGGTTGCAATAAGAGCGTTTACTAAGTTTTTAGGAAGCGCATCAAAAGCAATTGGGGTTCGGTTATCATTAAAATAAAACTTCCCCAAAACTACTCCATCACTGGATAAAATTTGTGTAGCTAAGTTTGTTTTAGGGTTTTCAAGTTGCTTAAGTTCTGGCATTTGACCCAATAGACCTAATGCAGCACTTGAAAATATCGTAATGACAGATAATACGCCTAAGGCAAAGACCGTCCAAAAAAAACGCAGCGCGACTTTAAAAGGATTCCCTCCTTTTTTCTTTTTCTTGGTTGTTTTTTTCTTTTTCGTTGCCATTAGGGTTGAATTTGAGGTTCAATTGAGACACCAACGTTGATAATACCGTCTAAGAATGAAACGCCTTCCACTGACCCATTATTGCGTACTCGTTGTGAAAATTCAATAAAATAAGGGCCATCGTGAGGTGGATTCCAGTCTGCTTTCCACCAAAGCTTACTTTCTTTAACTTCTAAAAAACCTGCTCCCAACCACTTCCCCTGCGGGTCTGCCATAGCATATTCTAGTGTGTCACGAGCGATTACTTGGATAGAATCTCGTAATTCGGCTACTAAGAATAAATTGGAATAAGGATAGGTATTCGTATTGCGAATATGAATGTATATATCAGAAGGAGCTTGTACTATTTGATCCGAAGAAAAACTAATATGCTCGCTAGAGGACCATCCGTCTTGTAGCGCATGATATTCCCTAAAACCCGAACTCGAATCGCAGGAAGCAAAAACAAGAAGAGTCACAAGAAAGGCTACATTACGCATTTTTCTTTGGGTTATTGTTCTTTCTAGAACGAGACTTATTTCTTCCTTTTTTCTTCTTTGGGCGATCAAAACGATTCAAACTATCTTGACCCACAACATTTTCAAAAGCTTTCTCAGGAGCTTCAACTTTTTCTTCATGAGCATAGTCTTCGAGGCTAGAAACTGGTTTTTTTGCCTTATTCATCGAGATTATTTCGTTGGCTTGGTCGGTGGTCAACAAATGCCAATTCATCCACTCTCCTCTGTAAGCATACCATAAATGGCCTTTGAAAATATCTATTTTTTGGCAAACACCTACTCCCTTTTCAGTTTGTAGCTTGGTTTCCATTTTCGGAAAACTCTTGAGTGCATTGCGATAGGAATCGAGCTCATAGTTTAGACAACACTTCAACTTACCACACTGACCAGCAAGTTTTTGGGGGTTTAACGAAAGTTGCTGGTAACGCGCTGCAGAGGTAGAAACCGATCTAAAATCTGTAAGCCAAGTAGAGCAACACAATTCCCTTCCGCAAGAACCTATACCGCCCAAACGAGCAGCTTCCTGACGCAGGCCGATCTGACGCATGTCTACACGAATGGTAAATGCCTGTGCCATATCTTTTATCAGTTGACGGAAATCAACTCTTTTCTCTGCTGTATAATAAAAAGTCGCTTTGGATCCATCCCCTTGAAATTCAACATCAGAAATTTTCATTTCTAAATGCAGGTATATGGCCATTTCACGAGCACGCTTCTGAATAGTTTCTTCTCGATCACGAGCAGCTTGCCAAACGTCAATGTCTTTTTGATTTGCTTTTCGGTAGATCTTTAAGATTTCTTCACTCTTTTCAGATACATTCTTTTTTTTCATTTGAAAACGAACCAACTCCCCCGTTAGGGTTACCTGACCGATGTCGTGTCCACTTTGTGCTTCTGTAGCAACTAAATCTCCAATGCTCAGACTGATGTCTTTTCCTTTTCGGTAAAAAGCTTTGCGGCTGTTTTTAAAACGAACCTCAACAATGTTACATGCTTCTTGTCCATTGGGCAATTGCATATTGGATAGCCAATCGAAAACCGTGAGTTTATTGCAACTGTCCGTTCCACAAGTACCATTGCTTTTACAGCCCCTTGGGGAACCGTCAGATGTAGAACAGGAAGCGCAACTCATATAAGAATTTTGTTAAAGCGTGAAAGGTAAAGATACGGTTAATTAATAAAAATGAAAGGCTTCCTTTTTATTATTGATTTTTAAATTTCAAAACAACAGAACGGCAAAGTTTCCTCGTATTGACTTCTTTGATTTCGCTTCGTATATATTTCCTTTTAATGCAGCGAAAGGTTTAAAAAAACACTCTTGTTTGCAGTAACAAAAAGCCCTCAACAAGAGGGATTTTGCATGTGTTTCGGGAGTTAAACCAAAAAATTGTTCCACGATCGGGATTTCTATAGAACCCCAGATATAGGTTTTCTTTTATTTTTGATTTTTAAATTTCAAAACGTCAGAACGCCCTTTTTTAAATATTTTATTACTGTTGTGCGTTCCTTTTCTTAGGTTTTTTTGCTCTTCAAAAGACAGTTGTATAATCTCTTTACAGGCATCAGAGCAGCAGTTTTGCATTTGTTCTTTGCAGCTTTCACATTGAATAAACAACAAATGGCACGCTTCGTTGGCGCAGTTTACATGAGAATCACAAGAAGTTCCGCACTGATGACAATGAGCAACGACGTCGTCGGAAATACGTTCTCCTCGGCGTTCGTCAAATACAAAGTTTTTCCCAACAAACTTATTCTCCAAATCTTGGTCTTTCACCTGTCGGGTGTATTCAATAATCCCTCCTTCTAGTTGGTAAACGTTTTTAAACCCTTTGTGCTTAAAATAAGCACTTGCTTTTTCGCATCGGATACCTCCAGTACAATACATCAACAGATTTTTTTCTTCTTTTTGGGCTTCCAAATCTTCTTCAATAATTGGCAAAGAATCTCTAAACGTGTCTACATCGGGCGTAACAGCTCCTTTGAAATGTCCAATTTCGCTCTCATAATGATTCCGCATATCCACACAAATGGTGTTGGGGTCTGCAAGCATATCGTTGAAGCCTTCGGCATTGAGGTGTTGTCCTTTTTGAGTTACATCGAAGGTATCGTCGTTTAGACCATCGGCTACAATTTTGTCTCGTACTTTGACTTTTAGTTTTAAAAAGGATTTAAGATCCTGTTCAATGGCAATATTCAGTCGAATGTCTTTCAAGAATGTAACCTCATCCAAATGGGCTTTGAATTCCTCAAAACGTGGTGCAGGAACAGATAATTGTGCATTGATTCCTTCGTGTGCAACATAAATACGTCCTAATACCTCTAGGGCGTTCCAGGTTAAAAACAGATGGTCTCTAAAAAGCTGTGGGTTTCCAATATGGGCATATTGATAAAAGGATAGCGTGAGCCGCTCGGTTCCGGCTTCTTCGAGCATTACCGCTCGTTCCTTCGCGCTTAATTTATTGTACAGTTGCATGCTATACTTGTTTAAGGTGAATGATTTGACAAAGGTAAAAAAAAGAAATGTGCTAAAAGAATGTTTTGAAGGTCCGACCAAAAATTAGGTTTCTGACCAAATGGCGAGCTCATTTCCGGTGGGATCTTTAAAATGAAAACGGCGTCCACCAGGAAAAGAAAAGGTTTCTAAGACAATTTCCCCTCCAGCTTCTTTGACCTTTTTTTCAATTGCTTCAAGGTCCGTATGGCCTAAAATTACCAAAACTCCATTTACGATGGGCTCGTCTGTATGCTCAAAACCTCCTGCAATTCCACTGTCAGAAAAAGCAGTGTAGGTCGGACCATAATCTGTAAAAGTCCATCCAAAGGTTGTTGTGTAAAATGTTTTGATTTTTTCAAGGTCATGTGCCTTGAATTCGATGTAATTGATGTGGTTGTTTACTTCCATATGTCTTGATTTGGGAATTCAATTCAACGGAAATGTAAGAAAATTTCTGCAATCATACAGCGGGCACTTCCACCACCAATGGTTTCAATAGTATTAATTGCTAGCGAAATCAATGTGGTATGATGAATTGTATTTATAAGCAAATGATATATTGTTAATAAACCCTTTGGGTCTAGCCTCACTTCAAAATAAAGAAAATAGTACCTTAGCTGGAAAGAAAAAAACTATGGCAGACGATAAAGCAGCGAAGCAAAAAGCACTTCAGCTTACCTTAGACAAACTAGATAAAACCTACGGAAAAGGATCTGTAATGAGATTGGGCGATTCGGCTATTGAAGAAGTAGAATCAATTTCTTCGGGCTCCTTAGGTCTTGATATTGCTCTCGGTGTGGGTGGCTACCCAACGGGAAGGGTTATTGAGATTTACGGACCAGAATCTTCTGGTAAAACAACCTTGACCTTACATGCAATCGCAGAATGTCAAAAAAAAGGAGGTGTCGCAGCCTTTATTGATGCTGAGCATGCTTTCGATCGTTTTTATGCTGAAAAATTAGGTGTAGATATTCAAGAACTCATCATCTCGCAACCTGACAATGGAGAACAAGCGCTAGAAATTGCCGATAATTTAATTCGTTCGGGTGCTGTTGACATCGTTGTGATTGATTCTGTTGCTGCCTTGACGCCTAAAAGTGAAATTGAAGGAGAAATGGGAGACTCCAAAATGGGTCTTCACGCACGTTTGATGTCTCAAGCACTTCGGAAACTAACGGGTTCTATTAGCAGAACAAACTGTACCGTATTTTTCATCAACCAGCTGCGTGAAAAAATTGGTGTAATGTTCGGAAATCCTGAAACTACAACAGGTGGAAACGCATTGAAGTTTTATGCATCTGTTCGTTTGGATATCCGTAGATCAACGCAAATAAAAGATGCCGATGCAAAGGTATTGGGTAATAAAACCCGTGTAAAAGTTGTGAAAAATAAAGTTGCTCCGCCGTTTAGAACTACGGAATTTGATATCATGTATGGCGAAGGTATTTCCAAAATCGGAGAAATTATTGACATAGGTGTTAACTACGAGATTATTAAAAAATCTGGTTCTTGGTTCAGCTATGGTGAAACCAAACTAGGACAAGGCCGCGATGCTGTAAAAACAATCTTGACTGAAAATCCTGATTTAATGGATGAATTAGAAGAAAAAATAATGGAAACACTAAAGGCTGTAGAATAGTCTTTACTGTTAAAGTTTCAAAAACCCGCTCTTTCTGTAGTGGGTTTTTTTATTTTTATAGACCTCCAAATTCAGTTCTATGAAAAAAAGTGTCCTTGCGGTATTATTTACTTTAATCCTCTGCTCTTGTTCCAAAAGAGAGGAGGTTCTTTCGGAAAAAACAGATACTGATCTGTATCATCGAATTCAAACCAAATACAGTAGTACTGTCGCTGGGTTTGATCGGGTTTCTTATGAAATAAACGACCCCTTATCAACCTCTTATTACAAGATAAAAGATAGTATCATTGGCTTTTGGGGAATCAGTCGTAATGTGTCTTCTCTAAACTCCATCCCCTATTTTCAAGAACTAGACCTAGGAAGCACCTATTATGTAGACCGTGAAGTTGTTTCGCTTGAAAAACTGGATTCAGATCAAATAGAATTTACGGTGCGTTTCATTGAAGCAAATGATGAGGCCTTTCGATACGCACGTTTTATAATTGCACCTGCGGACAGTATTCCGTTCCAAAGCAATACAAACGAAAAGCTTCTGCCCCTTTACCGGCAACAAAAGTCAGGTGTTTTTTCTGATCCCATATATGGCGCAATAGACCTCTTTGATCCTTATTCTCATTTGGAAGCCTTTAAAAAAGATGCTGCCCGACATGGGGTAGATTTAAGTCATATTTCACGATCCGATATGGAGCTCACTTGGGAACCAGACTCCTATACAGAATCGGATGGCTACGCTTTTAAAGTTTGTGATCCGAACAAGCTGGGTATTGGTCTGCGTCAAACCGATTGGGACGAGCGTATTGTTGCAGATTTTAATGATTTCAGAATCAGCCTTATGTGGCACGAATTTGGTCATGCTATTTTAGGCCTACAGCATCTTTGTCAAGGAGGGCATATCATGAGTGGAAGACATCAAAACCCACAAGTAATCGAAAATGATTCGGAATGTGAAAGTGAATATATTACTGTAGGCGGTTTAAGTTTCGATCATCCCGATTCCTATCGTAATTTTCAACGCGCTGTGAAAGATATGTTTGATGGTTATTTCCAAACACAATACAATTGCAGTTCTGGAAAACAAGGCGTAATCTTGGATTGAACCGTATTCTTACTTTTTAGAATCCCGAACACCAAGGGCAATAGGCACACTAGCCATTAGATACATCAACGGGCCATATATAGCCGCAACAATGGCATATTCTGGTTTAGCGAGCGTAATTACAGCTAAACTTATCGTTAGGGTACCGTTTTGAATTCCTGATTCAATGGCAATTGTAACGGCTTGTTTTAAATTTAAATTCAACCATCGAGACCCAAAATATCCTAGAGTCATTGTAAGGGCATTCAGAGCAATCAAAATCCAAAGCGTAGCACCAATATGCAGCTTAAATAATTCGAATTCTTTCACAAGGATGGTGATGATCACTAAGGCCAATAAAAGAGAAGATGCGATTCGTACGGGGCCTTCCATTCTAAGGGCAAAATTAGGTGCCTTCTTTTTAAGGAACATCCCAATAGTAAGCGGAATGGCAATTACAGCAACTAGGGAAATGAAAATATCCTTCGCAGGTGGCGGGATAGATCCAACCTCGCTGTTAAAATATGCAAACGAAAAATTAATGATCAACGGGATCGTGAAAATAGTTATTAAACTATTGATTGCTGTTAAAGAAATAGAAAGCGGCAAATCTCCTTTGGCTAAAAGTGCTATAATGTTGGAACTAGTCCCACCCGGACAGGCAACCAACATCATCAGTCCGATGGCTATAAATGGTTCTGGCTTAAAAACTAGGCAAAGTCCAAAACCCACAAGGGGTAACAAAATAATTTGATTGAACAGACCTATAAGGACCGGTTTAGGATTTTCGGCAACGCGTTTAAAGTCTTGAAGCGTAAGTCCTAGTCCCATCCCAGCCATGATGATCATGATCGAAACGGCTAAAAAAAGTGTTGAAGCCTGATCCATACTGCTTAATTTTTAAGTTTTTGTGCTTTTATTTCTTCGAAAATTACTGCTTTTTGACTGCGCTGTTTTACATCCGAATTTAATCCGTTTAAGATTATATCACGCGTTTTTTCTTGCAGTTCTACTAAATCATCCATGCTTTTTACAGGCGTGATTTCTGGAAACGTTTCTACACGCAACTCACCCGGGAAGCCAAAATCGGGAGACCAAGGAAACTTTCTTTTGCAATCCAAAAAGATCATCGGAACAATCGGAATCTGATGTTCTATTGCCAGTTTAAAGGCACCTCTTTTAAAGGGGTTTAATAAAATAGTATCGTCTATATAATTCACTTCAGGGAAAATACAAACACTTCTTCCCTGTGCAATTATTTTATTAGCGCGTTCGTATACATCCCAGCGGCTTTTTGAACTACTACGATCAACTAAAATTGCGGCACGCTTGTATATACTTCCAAAGAGAGGGACTTTAATGAATTCTTTTTTTCCGACAAAAACAAAAGGGTTTTTTGAAACTCGAAACATTACAAAAGGATCGAGATAGCTAGAATGATTTGCAACCAAAAGATAGGAGGTTCCTTCGGGTAGTGGTTTTGCAAATTTTGTGCGAATATAAAAACCCATACCGATTAAGATAAAAGGTGACCATATATTTCGGGCGATCCAATACAAGGTTGGATAACCGTTTTTATGACTTGCGATAAGTAACAAAATAGGGAAAAGGGTAACGATTGGAATTGCTGCAAGGACATAAAACCAAACCCTCCAAAGCAGCAACGCTATTTTCTGAATTATTTTTAGCATCAATCAAAAATAGGCTTTTAGAAGGTGCTATGAAATTTTTACCTTACAAAACCTGTTTACTCTGTCGAAAAATAATAGTCTACTGAGCTCCAAAACACAAGAGTCCCTAAAATCATATACACTGTTTTTACCTCCAAAAAAGAGGATTTGACACCACCGAAAATATCCAAACCATTTAATTCAGGCAAAAAAGGCTCCAAGCTTAGTATCGTAAATATTACAAAAAATATTCCGATGATCATATGCAACGATATTCCTTTTGAACTTGTATGACTTTGATTCACAGGAAGTTTTTCGATTTTATTTAAAATATCATTCTTAAACCCAGAAGGGGCTTTTGGGGCTTTTGTAGTTTCGAGAAGGGATTTCCAATTATGTTCTTCCATGGTATGTTTTTATGCTCTTTGAGCGAATTCTTGTTGGGATAGTAGCTGTTTTAATTTTTTCTTTGATCGGTGCAATTTGACTTTAACATTTGCTAGACTCAAGTTGGTGATTGCTGTTATTTCTTCATAAGAAAGTTCCTCCTTATAAAACAAATTCATCACCAAGCGTTCTGAACTTTTAAGCTGCGACAAAGCCCATTGAACTTGATTGCGCTGTTCTTCCTGATTCAACTGATCCAAAACTTCTGGAGGGGTCGTTTCTTCATTTTTTTCGTGATCAAAAAAACCGAATACCCACCTCTTTTTCCGCTTCAGCTGGGTCATTGCTTTGTTATAAGTAATGCGGTAAATCCATACAGAAAACTTAGAAGTACCTTTGTATAACTTCATTTTTTTATAAATCTTTATAAACGTATTCTGTGCCACTTCGTTGGCATCATCTTCGTTTTTCATCAACTGAAACGACAACCCATAGACTCGGTCTTGATACATCTCAATGAGTTGTCCAAACAATTGTTTTTCTCCGTGCTGTAATCGGTCGATGATCGATTCAGAAAGTTCCATAGGTAGATTTGGTTTCTTATAAGACGTCCGTTGAATCAAAAAAGTTACAGAAAAGTGTAACCTTTTATTGAAACACTCGGTCTTAAGAGCAAATAACCTAAAAAATACATCTTATGAATGAAGGAACCTTAGCCCTTATGATCCCCATCTTTTCAGTAATCGGTGGAATTGCAATTGTCATTGTAGCTCTTGTAAGTGATCATCGAAGAAAAACTCAAATGATTGAAAAAGGAATGGAAATTCCAATGAAAAAACCCACGCCCTATGGAGGAATCAAGTTTGGCGCTCTTATTATCGGAGCTGCAATCGGATTGACATTTGGTAGTATGGCCGAAAACTGGGGTTTATTTGTAGAAGAAGAAACTGGATATTTTGTTGGCGTGATGTTATTCGCCGGAATTGGCCTCATTCTTTCTTCCTTGTACATCAAGAACGAAGTTAAAAAAGAAGAAGGTCAATAAGTTTAGTTTTCCTAGCCATACCGCCTCAATTTTTGCGTTGAAAAAAGTACCTTTGCCCAAATAATAATTGGTATGGCTAGAATTCTTACGGGTGTGCAAAGCACCGGAACCCCGCATTTAGGTAATCTTTTAGGCGCTGTTCTTCCTGCAATTGCAATGGCAGATCAACCCGAAAATGAGTCTTTTCTTTTTATCGCAGATTTACATTCTTTGACTCAAATCAAAGATGGAGACCTGCTGCGAGAGCATACTTTCAATACCGCAGCTGCCTGGTTGGCTTGTGGTTTGGATACCGATAAAACCGTTTTTTATAAACAAAGTGATGTAAGTCAGGTTACCGAATTGAGTTGGTATTTGAACTGTTTCTTTCCCTACCAACGACTTACTTTAGCACATTCTTTTAAAGACAAAACAGATCATTTGTCTGATGTAAATGCTGGCCTTTTTAGTTATCCCATGCTTATGGCTGCAGATATTTTGCTATACGATGCAGAAATTGTTCCTGTTGGAAAAGATCAATTACAACATCTTGAAATGACCCGAGACGTTGCCGCTCGTTTCAATAACCAACAAGGGGAAACTTTTGTTCTTCCCAAAGCACAAATACAAAAAGATGCTCAAATTATCCCCGGTACTGATGGGCAGAAAATGAGTAAATCCAAAAACAATACAATCAATGTTTTTCTTCCAGAAAAAAAATTGAGAAAACAAATCATGGGAATACAAACAGATTCAACACCTTTAGAAGACCCCAAAGATCCTGATACTTGTAATGTATTTGCACTCTACTCTTTATTGGGTACTGAACAGCAAATATCCGATTTACGCACGCTATATTGTGCAGGAGGGATGGGCTATGGCCATGCAAAACAAGCGTTGTTTGAACTGATTCTTGACTCTTTTGCTGAGGCAAGAGCAAAGTTTGACTACTACCAAAATAACCCAGCAGAAGTTACTATTGCGCTTACAAAAGGAGCTGAGAAAGCAAAAATTATTGCTACGGATGTTATGATGCGTGTACGTTCTAAAATAGGATACTAAGCGCGTTCGAATTGTTTTCCAGCCATAGGACGAATACAACCTTTCATTTCCAATTGAAATAATATTGCAGCGACTTTACTTATTGGAAGTTTAGCTTCTAATGCCAACGCGTCTAAACTTGTTTTCGTTTCTAATAAATTGAACAGTAATTCTTCCTCTTCGGTCATGCTAATAAATAGTTCTTTTTGAACAGTTTTGGGTTTTGGATTGGATTCCCAATCCATCCAAAATGCAATATCTGCAGCAGATGTAATCATGCGTGCTTTATCGGATCGAATTAAGTTCAGACAGCCAGCGCTCTGCATATCGCCAACCCTTCCTGGAACCGCAAAAACATCCCTTCCGCAATGATGCGCGTGTTCTGCAGTAACCAAACTGCCCCCCTTTGCTTTCGATTCGATTACTAGGGTTGCGTGCGCTACTCCAGCAATGATTCGGTTTCTCCTTAAAAAATTGGATTATTCGAAAGATGAATTGCTCCAAAATTCGGTAAGAATAGCCCCTTGATTACAAACAGATTCGACATGAGTTTTGTGCTCTGTTGGGTATATTTGATTCAATCCGTGTCCTAAGTAGGCAACTGTTTCTAATCCATTATCCAAAGCTGCTTTATGTGCTACAATATCAATGCCCCGAGCAAAACCCGAAACAATCAGCGGATTGTATTCAGCAAGATCTTCGATCAACTGTTTACAAAAATCTACTCCCCTAGAAGTTGGGTTTCGAGTGCCTACAATACTCAAGATTCGTTCGTTTTTCCAAGAAGCTCCTCCTTTCTGAAACAAGACTAAAGGAGCATTAGCACAAAACCCTAATGCTTTGGGATAATTAGGAGAAGGATACAGCAGCGAAATTATTTGCTCTTTTTCTAAAAAATTTTCCTCTTCAATTACTGCAGGCAAATAGCGTTCAAATTGATCAAATCCTTGCAAATGAAATGCACCTATTCCTTTAATATTGAGTAAATTAATTTTCTTTTCGTTGAATACGGCTTGAGCACTTCCGAAGTGGTCAACTAGTTTTTTTGCGGTGATGTCTCCAATACCGGGCAACTTCTGCAACAATAAAGCGGCTTGAATTGACGTTAGCTTCATAAGAATAGGAACTGATTTAGGGGGTTTTTCAACAAAATAAAAAAATTGTCGAAAGGATTTTTAAATTTATTACATTTGAATATGAATTTGGTACAATATATAAAAGAACTTCTATATCAATACGAATGTGTGATCATCCCGCAGTTGGGTGCTTTTTTGACACAGCCTGTTGCTATCCGTATTGACCGAGAACAGGGGATCTTTTTCCCTCCTGGCAAAGAATTATCGTTTAACGGTTTGTTAACGCATAACGATGGTCTTTTAGCAAACTATATTGCACAACGGAAGTCCATTTCATACGAAAATGCACTTCAAGAGATACAACAAGAAGCAGACAATTGGAGTAAAAAACTAAAAACAGGACAGCTCGTCATTCTAAAAGGTATTGGAGAGTTACGTTTCAACTCCGAGCAAAAAATAGGATTTCAACCCTACAATAAAGCGAATTTTGATACCAATTCAATTGGATTGTCATCCTTTACCAAAAAGCCCATTTCTAAAACAATAGATTCACAACCCCTACAAGTTGCAACTACTATTATAAAAAAAATTCCCATGGAAGATTCAAAGAAAGAGACTTTAGCTTTTACTCCTGAAAAGAAAAAACAACAACCAGCTTATTTAAAGTATGCAGCCGTTGGTGTACTCACTATTGGTTTGTTGGGTGCATCTTACTTTTTTGGAAATCAATACTTGACTAACGAGCGTTTAAAATCGACTGAAGTTGCTCAAGAAAAAATTAAAACCAATGTACAAAAAGCATCTTTTGATATTGGTGAACTTGCTACACTAGAACTCAATGTTATTTCAGAAGAGGTAATCGAAAGTTCTGTGGAGGTAGTTTCAGGAAATTATTTCAGTGTTATTGCTGGAAGTTACCGTGAGGAGTCAAACGCTATTAAAATGATCGGTCAATTGAAGGTTGATGGCTTTGATGGAGCAACTATGGCTAAACAAAGTGCAGATGGTTTATATCGTGTAGCTTATGGACGTTTTGAGTCTAAAAGAGAAGCGATACAATTGTATTACTTTTTAGTAAATACATTGGAAGAAGAAGCATGGTATTTAGCTGAATAGATAGCTTTTACATCCTAAAGATCCATCCCTTTGGATTCGTAGGGCTGCTGTTTTTAAAGACACTAAACTTAAGTTCTGTTTTGCCCGTTTCTGGATTGGTAAATACTTTTCCGATCTTTTCTTTGGACTTTACTTTTTGACCTTTGATCACATACACTTCTCCCAAGTTAGAATAGGTTGTAATGTAATTTCCGTGTTGAATCAAAACCGTTGGATTGCTTCCTTTGAATCCAATAATAGACATCACCTTCCCCTCAAATACGGCACGGGCTTCTGAACTTTTCGGGGTCGCAATAGTAACGCCGTTGCTCTGAATCATGGCGGTTTTAACTACTGGGTGCGGTTGTTTTCCAAAACGTTGAATTACTACACCTTGTTCAACTGGCCATGGAAGTTTTCCTTTATTTGCAGTAATGTTATCCGAAATCAATTGATCTTCCGGAGTCAATGTAAACACCTTCGCATTTGCTTTTTTCCCTGCGGCTTTATTTGAAGCGGCTATTGCAGCTCGAATCAGGCGTTGTATTTCCTTGTTTATCTCAGCAGCCTTTTTTTGTTTCTTTTTAATTTGTGAAACAAAGCTTCTTTCCTTCTTTTTTAAGGCTTTTACGAGAGCTTGTTGGCTTGTCTGTTCTCTTTTGTAAGTATCCTGGGCTTCTTTATTTTCTTGAACTAAAACTTCTTTTTTACGTTTTTGAGTTATTAAATCAAGGTTCAATTGCTGTAAGATTTGAGTTTTTTCTGCAATAAGCTCTCCTTGTTTTTTTCTGAAGCTAGTGTATTGTTTTAAGTATTGAAAACGTTTGTAGGCTTGTAAAAAGTTTTCGGAAGAGAACAGAAACATCATGCGACTCTGTCCCGACTTGCTTTGATACGATTTTAGAATCATTTCAGAATAATCCTTTTTTAATGCCTCCAACTCTTTTCGCTGTCGATCGATGGTTCGTTGATTTACGTTGATTTGCTGAGTCAAACGATTCGCTTGTTCGTTTGTAACGCGGATCAGTCTTCTACGAACATCAATCTTTAAACTTAAATCTTCAACCTCTGTTAAAACTGATTTTTTCTGTTTTTCATTCGAAAAGAGGAGTTTATTAATTTGCTTAATCTCTTGTTGCAAGCGCTTACGCTGGTTTTCAAGATTTTGTTGTCGTTCATCTTGGGCGTATAGGTTTGGTCCCAACACCAAAAACCCCAGAAGGGCAACAATAATTTTAAAAGAAAACCCAGCAGCAAATCTCATTATAGGCTTAATTTTTTATATCCGTTTGGAATGGTAAAAGGAACGGTCAAGTTTTTAGGAAAATCAGTGCGAATGAAATCCATTCGGATTTGTACTAAGTTAGACCCATCAAACACAGAAATTTCAATTTCTTTAGGAAGTGTTTTACCTTCCATTTTCTGAAATTTTGGGTATTTGATACTCAAAGATTGTGATGACCCTGGAACTATAAAACGCTGTTCTTTTAAACGAAAAGTATTTGGGTCAAAAAAGTAGGTTGGTCGAAATTGGTTGTTTTCTGTTTTAGGAACCAAAACATAATATTGAGGGTGGTCAATGCGATCAAACCCTACCGATGTCATATCCGTAATGGGGTTTCCAAGCATCACATTTTGTAAATCACTAAAACTAAAGGTGGTTCCTAATTGCTCGTTAATAAAACTCAAATCCCCGTCGTAGTAGGTTTTTTGAAATTTTTCATAAAACCCAACTCGCGTTGGAGTGATCAAAAGCTTTGCAATAGGAACTAAGATGGAAGCGCTCAGCCAAAGTGTTTTGTTGGACTCCATGCGCAGGTTTAGGCTCAATTGATGCTGTTGCTTGCCGTCTTTGTATTCTACCTTTACACGGGCTCTAAACGTCTTGATTCGTGTAGCTGCTTTGTCTATTTCCTTTCCTAAAAGTTTAACGTCAACTTTTGCTAAAGGTTTTTTTGTGGGCAATACGGCAACAGACTTACAACTCAATACAAACATGCTCATAACAAACAGGGTAAAAAGAAAACGAAGGCTTATGTTTTTTTTCATATCATTTCGGTATAATCACCCAGACTAATTTCTGTAAACGTACCATCAAAAGTTACATGATTACCGATCATGGCCTGATGAAGTTTGGTGTTTGAAATTTTACTGTTATTTTGAATTAAACTATGGGTTATGGTAGCGTTCTCAATAACCGTTCCAGTTCCAACCGATACACCGGGTCCTAGGGTTACATTTTTAAGATGAACATTAGGGCCAATATAACAGGGTGGAATTACAGTAGAATTTTCGAGCACAGCAGAAGGGTCGATCATTTCATTGCCTTCAGTTTCTAGAAACCCAAGCATTTTTGAGTTTGTTTCTAAAGTAATTTGTTTATTTCCGCAATCCATCCATTCATCAACTTCTCCCGGTAAAAACATAGCACCAGCTGTCATAAGACGTTTGATCCCATCGTTGATTTGATACTCGCCTCCATGGGTAAGTTTTTCGTCCAAAACGGTTTGTAAGGCGGCTTTCAATTTTTCTATTGCTTTAAAATAATATATCCCAATAACGGCAAGATCCGAAACAAAGTTTTTTGGTTTTTCAACCAGTTCCGTAATTGCTCCTTGACTGTTCAATTGAACTACACCATAAGCTTCAGGGTTTACTACTTTTTTAACCCAAATAATACTGTCGGCATTAGGGTCTAGATGAAATTTTGCCCGTATGAGGGTATCGGCATAAGCAACCACTGCAGGACCCGACAAGGATGCAGCAGCACACATGATTGCGTGACCCGTGCCCAAGGGTTCTAATTGGCGATAAATCGTTCCTTTTGCTCCGATATCGGAAGCTATTTTTAAAAGTTGTGCTACAATTTCATCTCCAAAAAATGCAGGGTCTCCCAAAACAAAAGCTACTTCTTCAATCGGTTGGTCAACCACACCGGCTATATCGCGGACTAATTGTTCTACTATTGGAACTCCTGCAACAGGAACCAACGGTTTAGGAATCGTTAAAGTGTGCGGGCGAAGACGAGAACCTCGACCCGCCATGGGTACAATAATTTTCATTTGCTTATTCTTTTCCAGTACTTCCAAAACCTCCTGCACCACGTTCGGTAGTATCGAGTGTTTCTTCAAGTTTCCAACGTACTTGTTCGTACTTTGCTATAACCAATTGCGCTATGCGTTCTCCTGGTTGAATTGTGAAAGGTTCGTTCGATAGGTTTACTAAAATAACCCCGATCTCGCCTCGGTAATCGGCATCGATTGTTCCGGGTGCATTGAGAACACTAAGTCCATGCTTAGCAGCCAGTCCGCTTCGGGGGCGAACCTGCGCCTCGAATCCTTCGGGTAAAGCCATTTTGAGGCCGGTACCGATAATGGTCCGTTCTAATGGGCCTAGTGTAATTGGATTTGCTGAATTTGCACGTAAGTCTACTCCTGCAGAGTTTACTGTGGCAAAACTGGGCAGATCATAGGGGCTTTCGTTGATTATAGGTACTGTGATCATCTTTCATTTTTATACACAATAAAAATACAAAAAAGCTAAGCATTAATGGAAGCGGCTGTGTAAAGAAAATTTGTAGTTTTCAAAACAGTAAACCCTATGTAAAATAAACTTGCATAGGGTTTTTAAATAGTAGGTATGATTGTTTAGCGTTGGTCTTTCTTCTTTCCCGTGATTTCGATGACACCGTGAACGCCCTTAGAGCCATACTTTTCGATAGCTTCTTTGGCTTTTAAAACAGAAATACTTTCTATTTCGTCACCGCTTAAATCTTCAATAGTTTCAATTTCGATTCCGTCTTTGATGATTATTGGGTCGGTATCCTCATCTGATTTAAACACAAAGACTTGTTTGTTTTTGCCTTTATTTTTTTGCTTCATTTTACGTTTATGAAGGTTATCATCGTCAATGTGGAAGTCGGTAACAACAATAGAATTCGAAATGATAGAATCGAGGTTAATTTCTAACGATTCTGCCAGACCTTCGATGTCCAGGTCTTTGATTTTGTTCCACCAAGAAATCATAGGGGAATTTAGTATTTACTGTAAATTTCGGGCCAAACATGAGCATAAAAAAACCCCTCAAAAGAGGGGTTGATTCAAAATGTTACTCTAAAAAATTAAGAATTCAGGGCTTCTGCTCCTCCAACGATTTCTAGGATTTCATTGGTAATCGATGCTTGACGCGCTTGGTTATAGGTCAGCTTGAGCTGATCTCTCAATTCAGTTGCGTTATCGGTTGCTTTGTGCATTGCTGTCATTCGTGCTCCGTGTTCACTCGCAAAAGAGTCCCGCAGGGCTTTGAATAATTGCATTTTTATACTTTTTGGTAATAATTCGTTTACGATGTCTTCTTGGGTAGGTTCAAAAATATAATCCGTATCTGAAGTTACTTCTTCGTCTGACTCAGAAACAATAGGCAGTAGTGTTTCTGTGGTTACAATCTGCGTAGCGGCGTTTTTAAAGCGGTTATAGACCACTTCAATCGTATCGTACTGCTTGTCTGTAAAGGCTTCCATAAATGCATCTGCGATGTCGCTTGCATTCGAGAAAGTTAGTTCATCGAAGATTTCATTATTGTTAGTCGCTACAGTAAAGGACTTTTGTAAAATATCATTTCCTTTTTTACCAAGGGTAATTAGATTTACGTTTTTGTTCGCGTACTCTGTCTTGATTTTCTTAGAAACTTCTTTTACAATATTTGAATTGAATCCTCCGCAAAGACCCCGGTTAGACGTAATCACAATGATTAAAACGTTTTGAACCGGACGTTGTTCTGTAAATGGGTTTTGAGTATCCCCATCGATAGATCCGCTTAGGTTCTGGATCAACTCTGTGAGTTTGTCCGAATAAGGTCGCATCGCCGTAATTGCATCTTGAGCTTTTTTGAGCTTTGCTGCAGATACCATTTTCATGGCAGAGGTGATTTGCATGGTCGATGAAACCGATGCAATCCTATTACGTATCTCTTTTAAATTGGCCATACTGGTGGTCGTTTATTCGAATTGAGCTGCTACTTCTTTTGCAACACTGTTTAGAGTATCTAAAACCTCATCTGTTAATTTTCCAGCTTTGATTGTGTCTAAAACGCCACGGTGCTTGCTGTTCAATACTTCGATATAGATTTTTTCAAAAGCTTTTACTTGGTCTACGGGTACCGATCGCAACAAGTTTTTAGAACCTGCATAGATAATCGCCGTTTGATCTTCTACTGTAAAAGGATCGTTTTGAGCTTGTTTCAAGATCTCAACATTACGACGTCCTTTTTCAATTACGTTTAAAGTTGCAGCATCTAGGTCAGATCCAAATTTAGCAAAGGCTTCCAATTCACGGAACTGTGCTTGATCTAGTTTCAATGTACCTGAAACTTTTTTCATTGGTTTAATCTGTGCTGAACCTCCAACTCGAGAAACTGAAATCCCTACGTTAATTGCTGGACGAACACCCGAGTTGAATAAATCTGACTCTAAGAAGATTTGTCCATCCGTAATAGAAATTACATTGGTTGGAATATAAGCAGAAACATCTCCTGCTTGTGTTTCAATAATAGGGAGTGCCGTTAGTGAACCTCCTCCTTTTACAATACTTTTTAAGGAATCAGGCAAGTCATTCATTCCTTTTGCGATATCATCATCAGCAATAACTTTTGCTGCACGTTCTAATAAACGGGAGTGAAGATAAAATACATCTCCAGGATACGCTTCACGTCCCGGTGGGCGACGTAATAATAACGATACTTCACGATAAGCAACGGCTTGTTTTGATAAATCATCAAAAACAATCAAAGCAGGTCTACCAGTGTCTCTGAAAAACTCTCCAATAGCTGCTCCTGCGAAAGGTGCGTATACTTGCATTGGTGCTGGATCAGATGCATTTGCAGCTACTATTGTAGTGTATGCTAATGCTCCTTTATCTTCTAATACTTTTGCAATTCCTGCAACGGTAGAAGCTTTTTGCCCAATCGCTACATAAATACAATATACAGGTTCTCCTGCATCGTAAAATTCTTTTTGATTCAAAATGGTATCAATACAAACGGTAGTTTTACCAGTCTGACGGTCACCAATTACCAATTCACGTTGTCCTCTACCTACAGGGATCATCGCGTCAATAGACTTGATTCCCGTTTGCATTGGTTCGTTTACTGGCTGACGATAAATTACTCCTGGTGCTTTACGCTCTAGGGGCATTTCATATAATTCACCTTCAAGAGCTCCCTTTCCATCAATTGGATTTCCAAGCGTGTCAACCACACGGCCAACAATACTTTCTCCAACCTTGATCGAAGCAATACGCTCGGTACGCTTCACGGTATCTCCTTCAGAAATTTCTTTAGAAGGGCCTAAAAGCACTACTCCTACATTATCTTCTTCAAGGTTCAAAACCATTCCTTCTAATCCAGAATCAAAACGAACTAATTCTCCATATTGAGCATTAGAAAGTCCGTATACACGTGCGATTCCATCTCCTACTTGAAGAACGGTTCCAACTTCGTCTAATGAAGCTGCTGCTTCAAATCCTGCGAGTTGGTTTTTTAAAATTGCTGAAACTTCAGCGGGTTTAATTGCTGCCATAGTATCTATTTAAGCGCTATAATTGGTTTGTGTCAATTCTCTTTTAAGTGTGTCTAATTTCTGAACTACACTTGCATTGTATTGTAAATCTCCTATGCGTAAAATAAACCCTCCAATAATGGATGGATCTACTACACTGCTTAGGGTAAGTTTGGCTGAAGACAACTCTTTAGCTTTACTTAATATGGTTTCTTCTAAAGTTGCTGTCAAAGGAACTGCAGTAGTAACACGTACTGTTTGTTTCCCTTGTTGAACTTGATATATTGCTATGAATTGCTCTGCAACCTGATCCAATAAATTGATTCGGTTGTTTGTTGCTAACAAATCAATTAGACGTTTGCTGCCCTCAGAGAGTGACGTAAACACCTTTGCAACTGTTTCTTTTTTGGTTTCAGTAGAAAGAATAGGGTTTTCCAAGAAGGCAATGAAATCTTTGTTTGCAGAACAAACCTCGACAATGCCTATCATATCTTGCTCAAATGCATCGGCTGTGCCTTGATCAAGTGCAATACTTAAGGCTGCTTTTGCGTAACGAAGTGCGGCACGATTGTTTTTCATGGAATTATTTTACAGCAATTTCTTTAACCAATTGGGTTACCAATTGTTCTTGAGTTGCTTTATCTTTCAATTCAGTTTGTAGTACTTTTTCTGCAATATCAATAGACAGAGAAGCTACTTGACCTTTTAACTCATTGATTGCAGCGACCTTTTCATTTTGAATAGTTTCCTGCGCCTGAGCTGTAATTTTGTCTGCTGAAGCTTTCGCAGCTTCTTTCGCTTGATTTACGATTTGGACACTGGCTGTCTTTGCTTCTGTCAAAAGAGCATCCCGTTCAGCGCGAGCTTCTTTTAGAATTCGTTTGTTATCTGCTTGAACCGCTTCCATATCACGACGTGCTTTTTTAGCAGCGCTCAAAGAATCTTTGATTGATGTTTCGCGTTCGTTTACCGCATCTAAAATGGGCTTCCAAGCAAATTTTTTGAGTAATAATAATAGCGCTACAAACAATAATGTTTGCCAGAAAAAGAGCCCTAAAGAAAATTCTCCTAATAATTTTTCCATTTTATAATTTTATGGTTTAATCAATACTTAAAATAAAGCTGCAACCAACCATTGCAGCTTTAAAACTGTTTTAGCTTACTGCAAAAAGTGCAGCAAAACCAATCCCTTCGATCAATGCAGCGGCGATTAACATCGCTGTTTGAATTTTTCCGTAAGCTTCAGGTTGACGTGCGATCGCATCCATTGCTGACCCACCAATTTTACCGATACCAATACCGACACCGATAACAACCAATCCTGCTCCTACCATTACTGGAATTTCCATAATTGTAAATATTAAATTAAACACTCTCGTTAAAGAAACGCTTAATGCGCTTCAATTTCATTGTGATGCTCGTGCTCCTCTGAGGCAAAGCCAAAGTAAAGCGCTGATAACATCGTAAATATATAGGCTTGTAGCAATGCTACTAAAACTTCAATTAAAGAAATTGCAAAGGCTAATCCAAAGGACATTGGACTCCCTAACCAACTTTTAAAAATAAACATTAACCCTATCAAACTCATCAATACTATGTGTCCTGCTTGCATATTGGCATACAGTCGAATTAATAAGGAAAATGGTTTGATGAAAATCCCTAAAACTTCAATCGGGATTAAGATTATATACAAAGGAATTTTAGCGTACCACTTCATGGTGCTTCCTAATGGATCAAAAATATGAAGCCAGTAGTCTTTTGTTCCTGTTAAATTAGTCAATAAAAACGTTATTAGCGCTAAACACAAAGTAACTGCAATATTACCGGTAACGTTAATTCCTAGGGGAGTTAATCCCAACATGTTTAGAAACCATACAAAGAAAAATACCGTCAATAAAAAACTCATATACTTGCGATATTTTTTTTCTCCAATGTTTGGTATTGCAATGTCATCCCGAATGTAAAGGAGAATAGGCTCGAAAAAACGTCCCGCTCCCGATGCTATTCCTCCGTTCTTTGCATAGGAGTCTGCAAGGTTCTTGAATAAGAAAAACATCAGTAGAAAAGTAAACATAATGCTCACTACTCCTTTTGTAATAGAAAAATCAAGAGGGGCGATATTGGTTGCATGATGCTCTTCATCGTAGGTGATTGTCCCGGAAGCATCTGTTTTGTAAATTTTATTGTGGCTTATTGCATAGTAGTTACCGTCAACCTCAGCTACTGTCTCTCCGTGATGAAATTTGGAAGAAGAAAACACCTTAAGGCCATTGTCCCAAAGAATAATTGGAAGTGGTGCGCCAATGTATACATGTTCGCCTGTGTCTGTAGTGTAAGAAAATAAACTGAAATCGTACGAATCTTGCAAGTGATGCATGATGTATTCTTTGATCTCTTGTTTTTGAGTTTCTTTAGCAGAAGGGTTTTCCAGATTCTGTTCGTTTTCTTTAGCGAATACGCCTCCAGCGAAGAGTAGTGCTATTAAAAATAAACTTTTTTTCTTAAGTAAAATCAAGGTTGTAGTTCTGCTCATTGTTTCTAGAAATGCGATGCAAATGTAATGCTTTACATTAAAAAGAGAAACTCTTACCTCTTATATTTTATTTAATTTTTGAACTAAAATTCCAGTTTCTAAAGACAAGCCAACAAAATAGGGAATAAAGAAGGTTAGAACTTCCATTTTTGGAACGACACCATCGGCTTTATAAGCTGGATAGAAAAAGACAAAAAACAAAATAAACTTGAATAAACTGATGCCCATAAACAGAAAGCTTACCTGGTCTTTATTCTTTTCAAAAACGCTTAAAAGAAGCCAAATGATCGAGGCTGCTAAAACAAAATTAGACACATAGCTCAGAGGCAATTGATGTTCCCAAAGTGGGAGGTCAAAAAGATACAAAACACTTAAATGCAGAAACAAGGTGATTCCATATACAAGGACAAAAAGAAATGAAAGGTTGAACTTCAAGAGTCGTTTAGGTTTTTCGATTGGTTTTGAATAAGCACTAAGATGACTACAATTCCAAAAGCAGAAAGTACCAAAGCCCAAAAATTGCTTTGGGTGTTAAAATATCCATCCAGCCACTGACCACCTTTAACGGCAACATATACCACCAGAGCAATTTGAATTGCTAGAGAGGAGAAAATAAGCCAACGGTTAGGCTGTTTTTTCAATGCCTTTATTGATCGATTTTACATCTGAAGAAGAACGCATAGAGCACTTTGCATTAAAGATAGCTCCAGATTCTACAATAAGTTTTCCAATTACAGCTTCTCCTTCGAGTTGACTAGAAGCTTTTAAAGAAAGGCTTTCTTTAACTTCAAGCTTTCCGTTGAACTTTCCTTCGATATCTGCAAAAGAACAGATGATAACACCATTGATAACGCCATCTTTCCCAATAACAACTTTCCCGGAGGTTTTAATCGATCCTTCTAAAGTACCGTCTATTCGAAAGTCTGCTTGTGAAACAATATCTCCCGTAATGACAGTGCTTTTTTCAATTCGATTGGGTTGTCCGTTAATTTCACTATTTTTCATAATCTGTATTTTTTTGTGCTGTATTCCAGCTTTTAAACAATTGAATATCTTTGTATTGGGATGACAAAACTACAAATTTATTTGAAATTGTAGTTAATAGTTCCGTGGGAGTTTCGCCTTGGGGTTTAACATCGAGGGTTGGTTGTTGCCTTAAATCATTAACAATAAGAAAAATATAGTCTCTATTATAAACTTCTAATGATAGGTTTCCGTGAGATATTCCGCCCGTTTCTAATGTCTGGGTAACGATGGATGTAAGTTGCTGTATCTGTTCTTGGTTTTCTTTCAAAACAGGAAAAATCCATTTGTAATTCAAATATACTTTGTCTGGTTCTTCTGCTTGTTCATTTGCTGCTATGTAGGCCAGGGTTTGCTTTGCCTGAGCGGCAGCTTCGGAATTTGGATAAATGTCGATGAGGCTTTGAAGTTGTTCTTTCCAAACTTCGATCCCATCCAAACGCCCAGTTGCATTGGCCATTAAATGAGCCACCTTAGAAACCATGGGCGTGCCACTGAAAATCACAAGAAGGTCGTCTCCTTGTACCAAAACTTCTTCATATTGCTGTTCTAAAAACAAGGCGTACAAAGCTTCGTATCGAATCGATGGAGTCTCATTGGGAAGTAGTTTAAAATTTTCTGGATCTTTTATAATACGTGCAAATCGCGATTCTGGATATTGCTTTATAATCTTATCTTCATACACGAGCGCTAGCTTCGGATTCCTTAACACATTCATTTTATACAAATGATACCAAGCGTTTAGTTCTTGGCTTTCTTTAGGGTTATTGACTAGTAGGTTTTTCAAGCGATCGCTTGCCAAGTCATAGTTTTTAAATTTCTCTTTATACAAAACCCCTACTTCCAAATACGCTTGATTTCTTAGAACGGATAGGCTGTCTAAAAACGTTTGATCGGTTGGTAGAAGATCGACAAAGGCTTGTGCGTTTTCTTTTACTATAGTTGAATTATCATTGGTGTTATTGGCCTCCCCTTCGTTTGAAGCAAAAGCACCATTCAATGATTCGAGACGGTTCCAATTATCAGCATTGGGACGGTTACCAAAATTAGAAGCAAACTGTTGTTTACCGAGCACAACTAAGTTTTCATTGTAAAAGTAAAATCGCTTCCCGTTTGAGCGGTTCAAAACATTAAATAGAGGTTTCTTTTCTAATTCTATTTTCGCTAATTCTTTTGCTCTTTTGGTGTCAATCGCTTTTTGATAAAATGCCAGTTGCTCTTCAGGAATCATGGCGGAGAGCGTAAGAATACTGTCGGTTTCTCGTATGGTTTTTTCAAAACCGATCACCTCTTGAAGCCCCTCGCGTTCTAGTGAAACGATTGTTTTTTGTCTACTTTCTTGCGGAAATTGCCCCAGCAGACTGTCCAAATAAGCACCCGTATCTACATAATGTCCGCGAGTAAAAGCGTCATCTGCTAGATCGCGATAATTTTGTCGTCGCGTGGGTCGATCTATCCCCGGAGCTTTTAATGATTTATTGTAAAATTGTTTTGCCAAACTATCCCGCCCCTTTGAAAGGTGATATTGTGCCATTTGACGGTATATTAAATGGGTGAAGTTTTCGTTTTCAAAAGCAGCACTCAATTTTTCAAGAGCTTTTTCTGGGCTCTCACCACTGCGTTCCGCCTGAATTCGCAAGGCATTCAGCTTTGCGTGCATCCAATATAAACGGGGCGCTTTTCGTTTTAAATCGACAATAGAATTGAATGCTAACTGTGCAGAATCTTTTTGGTTCAATTGATCAAAAAGCTGCGCTTCGATGAATCGATATCGGGTTTGAATGATTCTTTTTCGCTCAAATGCGGCGGCTCTTTGGATGTACTTAAGTCCCGAGTCGATTGCCTGAATATTCAAAAAAGCTTGTGCCAAAGTTGCGTTGACTGAAGCAAAAAGTTTATTTTTTTTAGGAATATTATTTGCTAAAGGTTTCAGATTTGAAACTGCTAATTCATCATTCCCTAGGCGGAGGTTTGTTTTTTCTCTCCATAGTTTTCCTTCATAGAAAACATCCGCATCTGAATTTAATCCCAAAAGAAAATTAAAAGCCTCCAATGCAGGCAAAAAACGTCGATCGTAATAGCGCGCTTTTCCAAGGAGTAAATACGCTTTATGAATCTGATCGTTCTTTTGTTTTCCATTGAAACTCATGGAGTGTTTCTGAATGGCTTTTACGGCTTTTTCTTCTGCTCGAATAAAACTTGGAATAGAAGCCGTTGCGTTTTCATCCTCACCATCGAGAGTAATCAATTCTACAGGAAGTGTGGTTAAAAAATTATCTTGAGCTTGACTCGCAAGAATAGCTGAACCAATGTCTAATGCTTCTTCTCCGTTAAATAAAACGTTGAATTTAGTGTTCAGGCTATGGTATTCTCTATTCAAAAAACGATCTTTTTGAGTAGAGCAGCTCCCAATCCCAATGAGGGCAAGGCAAAAAACGCTAAATTTTAATCCAGTTTTCAATTGCTATTTGATGTATACTAATAACTTAAATTATAAGCTTTTAGTATATGCCTAGGCAGAAAAATAGTCTTCTAATTCTTGAAGTGTTTTGGCGGTGGTTTCTTTGTCCATAATTACGGCACCTCGTTCGAGTAAAACAATGCGATTACAAACATCGGTAACATGGTTTAGATCATGACTCGAAATCAACAACGTAAGCTCTCGTTTCTCTGTTTCAGCCTTAATGAGTTGCTTCAATCGTATTTGGGTAGTTGGATCAAGATTAGCAAAGGGTTCGTCCAGAATAACCACTTTAGGGCTGCCAATAAAGGTTGCAATAAGGCCCACTTTCTTTTGGTTTCCTTTCGAAAAATCGCGCAAATATTTTTTCTGGTTTAAAATTTCATCATTGAAAAAATCGACATAGGTTTCTAAAAAAAGATCTACTGCTGCTTTATCAATTCCTCTGAGTTCTCCAACAAAATAAAAATATTCTTCAGGGGTTAGATAGCCAATCAAAAAAGAATCGTCGATGAATGCTGACGTAAAACTTTTCCATTCTTCGCTTTGAGCTACTGCAATGTCATTCGATATAATCTCACCGGTTGACGTTTTGATTAAATCCAAAAGAAGGCTAAAGAAGGTCGTTTTTCCTGCTCCGTTATTCCCGACAAGTCCAAAACATTGGCCTTTTGGAATTTCAAGTTGATCAATATTCAAAACGGTGATTTCGCCGTAGGACTTTGTGAGTGAATTAACTGTAATCATGGGTTTATTTTTGAGTAAAGGCTTGTAGCATTTCGTGCTTTTGTTTTGCGAAAAGTTTCACCATTTGGGTTAGAATTTGATTTTTGAAAACAATTCCTAAAACTCCACTCGCTGCGAGCGTTATATATCCTGCAGTTGGATTAAAAAGGGTTGCCGGAATGATATAAAGTAAAACGGGAAGAACCATTTTAGGAAAGATCATTAACATCAACTTTCCAGAAAATGCTTGGGTGTTTTCAAAGGCTTTTGCCTTTACATTGAGTTTTAACGGTTGCTTGTTCAGTAGCCCCCCATATAATGTAATCCAGGTTCCAAGCCCAATATTAAAGGCTGCACCAGAGAGGATCATGAGATAAGTTTTAACTCCAAAATACAAATAGGGTAACGACAGTACCGTAGAAACTATTACAGCAAAAGTCATGAGGCGCCATTTGGAGTCTAAGTATTTTTTATAGGATAGGTTTTGGGTCATCAAAAAAGCATAATATTCGCTGTCCCAAGCTGGGACATAGTTCCCGTAGGTAAGTAAAAATCCTCCCGAGATAAAAATAGAAGCAAATACCAATAATGATTCGGGTTGATTGTCTTGGGTGAAAAAGAATAATCCATAAAAAAGAAAAAGGAAAGACATCAGTACAATATTTTTCGGTCGCACATTCCGTACAATAAGGCGGAGGTCATTTTTTAGAAAAAAGGCGTGGCTTCCAAATACATCCAAAAAGTCGTAACGCCCAGCATTTGCCACCTCTTTTTTAGCAGCAAGAGAGCCTTCTAAATTGAGATTCTTTTTTAAGAAACTAAACGTTATTTGGTAGAGTAAAACAAAGACCCCAAGCGGAACTAAAACCCACAAAGGTTGCATTATTAATGCATCAAAAAAGTAACCCACAGCGCGGAGGGTTTCGAAATCCATATAGCTTTCGCTTAGGTAAAGGAGGATTATTAGAATCACAAAGCCGGCTAAAGCTTTATTGTTTTTATTGGCTAAAAAAGAGATGAAGTTTAGGCAGAGAGAAAATGCCGTGACGGCTACCCACCAAGCAATGACCTGCCCAAGAGCGTAATCGTCTTGGAACATGGAAATACTGATCGGTAAGTAAAACAAAACAGGAATCGCATTGTATACAGACAACAAGGATCGGAACAATACGTTGCGAATGATTCGTTTTTTGGGTATAGAAAGCAATAAAAAAGATTTGATTTCTGTTACTGGAAGTTGCTGTAAAAAATACCGAATGATCAGTTCCAAAATAAAAATCAGCACCAAAACACTGTTGATAACGGAAATGGCATCTCGTTCGGGAAGCAGGTCACTCAAAAAAGGGTAGACCGCAATTCCTGCAAATAAAAGAGAGCCTCCAAAATATAGAACAACAAAGCCCATCAGAATCTTGATGGCCAATTTGGCTTCCAATTGGGGGGCACGCATGAATTTTTTGCGGCTAAGTTGAAACAGAGATGTTGGCATGGGTAAGGTCTTTAAATGATTTGTATGATAAATATAAATAATGTTACAAATTGACGTGGAGTTCTTGAGGTTTTTTATTTTTGTACAAAAAAACAATGGCTGCATTTCATACGCTCAAAATCAATAGCATCAAGACCCTTACGAATGAGGCGTCAAGTATTGGTTTTGAAATTCCAACTTCTTTACAAAACCTGTTTCAATATCGCTCTGGACAATACATCAACCTAAAGGCATCTATTAAAGGAGAAGAAGTACGGAGATCCTATTCTTTATGTTCAGCTCCATCGGAAGGAACACTTGAGGTGGGAATTAAACGCATCCCCGATGGTCTTTTTTCGACCTATGCAACTCAAAGCCTTCAACTTGGCGACAGCCTAGAAGTTAGCGTACCCGAAGGTCGTTTTGTATATAACACAGAGGCTAAGAATGTTACTGCTTTTGCAGCGGGAAGTGGAATTACACCCATCTTTTCGATTCTAAAATCAGCGCTAGAAGCTGGTAGTGACACTCACTTTACCTTAGTTTATGGAAATAAAACTCCTGAAGAAACTCTTTTTTATACCGAGTTAAAAAATCTGGAGACAACATATCCTGCGCAATTAAAAATCCTTTGGATCTTCAGTCAAGCGAATGAAGATAGAAGTCGCTTTGGTCGTATCGACTCAAGTATTGTAAAGTATACCCTCAAGAACACAGGGCAACTTTCAACTGCTTTTTACCTTTGCGGACCCGAGGCCATGATTATGGATGTAAAGGATACCCTCTTGAAAAACTCCATTGAAGAGACTCAAGTATATTTTGAGCTTTTTACTGCTTCAAAAGCTACAGAAACAGTAGCTCCCACCGATTCTTCTTTAGATGAAATTACGATAGAAATCATTGCAGATGATGCAACCAATACCTTAAAAGCAAAGGCTGGTAATACCATCTTGGACACGGCGTTGAATGAAAAAATTGATGTGCCCTATTCTTGTCAGGGCGGCGTTTGTTGTAGTTGTATTGCGAAGATAACCGAAGGTTCTGCTACCATGGCAAACAACCAGATTTTGACAGACGAAGAAGTTGCAGAAGGTTTAGTGCTCACTTGTCAAGCGGTACCAACCTCAGCAAAAGTGGTTGTTAATTACGACGAGGTATAGTTCAAAATTTATTGACCGTTTCGAAGTTTGCTATGCGTTTCAAAGAATTTTTGTGCAGCAGCAGTAACGCTCCTGTGATCCAAAAAGGGTATAAGCTTATAAAACGATATTGTCTGTTTGGAAATTCTGTAGTCAAACACCTTTGTTTCCGGTATATTCATCCGTTCTAGAATACTTTCAACACAACGGGTAACGCAAGTGGTTTTGAATCCTAAGTGTCCGAATTAATTGAAAATGGCTAGGATTTGATCCTGAAAGATAATCCCCATACAGCAGACAAAGAACAATTCAACAGGCCATTTTTTAGTAAAGAATTCAAAATACTGGGTCGATAAAACCGCAATTATCATCAACAAAGAAACCCAAGAAATTACATTTCCTTCACCTCCAAACAAGGTAATTACAAATGCCGAAACCAAGAGTAAAATCATGTTATAAATATTGTTCCTGCTTTTATTACTGTTGTGAAACACGTTTTTTAAATGTTTCAACACAACGACTATGGCTGTAAGTAGTACGAAAATAAAACTCAAGCTATCTGCAAGTTTTTCGCTTCTTAAGAAGGAAAATTTCAGGGGTGTAAAAAGGGGTGTTTCCCAAGAAGGGAAGGAAGGAATCAAAACAAGCAACATCAGCCAAATTATGGAGATACAAAAAGCTGGAAGAAAGAATAGAACTATGTTTTTGTAGTTCAATTGCCCCTTAAAAAAGAGTATTAAAAACATGGTTAAGGAAAAGTAAATGAAGTCTACTTTAAAAAAAACGGCAAAAACGAGCCAAAAACCAGCATTAAAAACTGCTTTTTTGGAATTAAAATTCCCGTCCATTTGTATGATTTGTAGAAAACTAAACCAAAAAAACAAGGAGGCAAACCAAAGCCAAATATCCCACCTGTTGATTGGTAAAATCCAGAAAAATAAAGCAAAAACAAGCAGGTGGTAGCTGCCTTTTCCAAATAGCATTTGCCTTCTTACAGTCCACTCTACACACAAAAGGCTAATTACCGCAAGAATGCCAATTACGATCGATCTAAAAGTATTTGCATCATTTATATTTTGCTCTTCTACTACTTCATGATGCCAGAACACGGCAGCAATTAGCACTGAAAAAGCAATTAAATAACTCCAAAAAGAGGTTTTCCCGAAGACTCTTGTAAACATGGTTGTACTATTGTGAAATTTATTTTATGTGCTCAAAGGCTCACGGTCTAAAGGTAAAACAATGTTCTTTACAGCTTGTGTTTATTCCTGTAAATTCACTTTAATTATAACGCTTTTCAAGCCAAATCTTGATGTAGTTCAATTTTTCTTCTGGACTTTAATCTAAACTATGCAGGCGCAAACACAAGTTGTTTTTATTTTTAAAAGTACTTTTTTAGAATAAGAACTCCTCATCTTTGTTTTCAGAAGTATACGAAGCCAATTTAAAAAACTCCTAGACTATTGGTTTGGAGTGAAAGCTTAGACAAGCGGACTCTTTTTTAGACTAAATCAATCAAAAGTCTTGGATTCCCCTTTGCTTTTTATAAATTTGCAACGAAATCTATATACTGATCCAATGAAAGAATTATTTGAAGCAATTGCATGGTTATTTGAGAAGGTCTTGTTTTTACCGCATGACATCCTAAGAGAACTTGAATTAAGCAACTGGTGGTTGGCAAACATCATCAACTGGGGCTTTGCAATCGTGATCTTTTCGCTTTTGGTTTATTGGACCATCCAACTTAAGATTTTTAACGACAAAGGAGAAGAGAACAAAGATCCTTCTGCACACTCGTTTCTATAAATCGAAACCTAAATCTTTTCGGTAGTACATCCCATCAAAGTCAATTTTCTCTAGTGTTTCATAGGATTTAGATAAAGCTTCCTTGTGGTCTGCTCCAAAAGAGGTTACCGCCAACACTCTTCCTCCTGAGGTTTTTACAACTCCCGATTCCATTTGTGTACCGGCGTGGAAGACTACACTATCTTCCGCAGATTCAATGCCTGTAATTGTTTTCCCTTTTTCATATGCCTCGGGATATCCTCCCGAAACGGCCATGATGGTGGTTGCTGTTCGTGGGTCTATTTGAAGCTGATGTTGGTCCAGCGTTTGTGTTCCAACCGCTTGGAAAAGTTCTACCCAATCGTTCTGAATTCGTGGGAATACAACTTCCGTTTCGGGATCACCCATACGGACGTTATACTCAATCACAAACGGGTCGTCGCCAACCTTTATCAGCCCAATAAAAACAAAGCCTTGAAAGGGTAGGTTGCTTTTTTGAAAACCATCCATGGTGGGTTTGATCACCCGATCTTCAATTTTCTTTATGAATTCAGCTGAGGCAAAAGGTACTGGAGATATTGCTCCCATCCCTCCGGTATTCAGTCCGGTATCGCCTTCGCCTATGCGTTTGTAGTCTTTCGCCATTGGAAGGGTGAGGTAGTTTTTCCCGTCAGTCAGTACAAAACAAGAAAGCTCTATTCCGTCCAAAAATTCTTCGATCACTACTTTTTGTGAAGCTGCACCGAATTTTTTTCCAACCAACATTTGACGTAATTCGTCTTGTGCTTCGGCAAGGTCTTCGATAATCAAAACCCCTTTCCCGGCAGCTAAACCGTCTGCCTTAAGCACATAGGGTGGCTTCATTGTTTCTAAAAAGCGACAGCCTGCTTCTACCGTTTCGGCAGTAAAACTATCGTACTGCGCCGTAGGGATGTTGTGGGCTTTCATGAATTCTTTGGCGAATTCTTTACTTCCCTCCAAGGTTGCAGCTGCTTGCTGTGGGCCCACTACAGTAATTCCTTGCAGTTGTGCATCTGCCAAAAAGAAATCGTGAATCCCGTTGACCAACGGATCTTCTGGGCCAACAATAACCATCCCGACACTATTGTCGAGTACGGCTTGTTTGATGCCTTCGAAGTCGGTTACACCAAGGGATAGGTTGGTTGCGATTTCGTGGGTGCCTGCATTTCCAGGGGCTACAAAAAGTTTCCCACAGTTTGGGCTTTGCGCCAATTTCCATGCAATCGTGTGTTCGCGTCCGCCGCCGCCAATGATCAAAATATTCATCTGTTTCTTTTTAACTCATCAAAGATAAAAAGTCTCGAGGAATCAAGGGCTGTATTTGTTGGAAAGAAAAAAAGGTTGGATCTGAGGAAGGGGTGGGAATTTTTGAATGGTCTAGTGGGTGGTACGATTGATTTAGTTAACTGTTCTATTACACTTTTAACATTTGTAGAATCAATAGGTAGTTCTTCGTCAAATATCGACAAGCTTTTTACTGCTTCTTCTGTTGGGTAAACATTTCGGTCAAAAACATTTTCTAAATATTCCAACGAAAACTCTTGTACTTGGTTAAATATATTTTTGTCTCTAATTTCTAGAAACATTTTATTTTGAATTTCACTCATTTCTTCTAATTAATGCCAACTAGTTAGTATATACACCTTCAGATATATTTATTTCTTTTATATACTCCGTTTTGTTCAACAATACACGCCAAAAGAGCGTGTATTGTGTCACTCTCACCCTAACAAAATTGTTTTAAAATCCTTTTCACTTTCGCCACATTATTTTGACTTTCACGCACAAAAAAATGGGCGTACTGCAAAAACAGTTGCCACAAAAAAGCGGGTTCGAAAAGATGGTGTGAATGCAGGTTTTTCATCAAGTATATCCGATTTGGGGGTTGAATACAGTCAAATCTAAAAAAACATCACGACAAAAACAAGTTAAGACACTTGCAATTAGTGTTTTGTATGCCACAACAGCTCGCCAATCTATCTGTGCTACGCTGCACACCAATCCTTTTCTTACCTTAGGTGGATATATACTATTTGATTATAATGAAAAAGGTAAAAGTTGTGTTGGCAGTTTTGGGATCACTCTTCGTGGCACTAATTATTTTGGGAGTTACTGCGTCGATCTATTTAAAAAACACCTTCTTGGATTTTGAAACAGAATATACAGCCCTAGCAAGTGTTGAAGAAATACAGCAAGACGGACATAGCTTTTTGGACCTCAACGCAAATGAGCGTTTGGACGTTTATGAAGACGAACGGGTGCCGCTTGAAAAGCGGGTATCGAACCTGCTTTCTCTAATGACTTTGGAAGAGAAAATACACCTCCTCAAGGGATCTGGAATCGGTTCTGCTATCGGACTAAACGAACCTGGCGTAGGAATTCCTGGCGCTGTAGGAACCTTAGTTGCAACCCCTAGATTGGGTATTCCAACCGTCTATTTATCGGATGGCCCAGCGGGCTTGCGAATTGAGTCCAAACGAAAAGGGGAAGACCGAACATACAACAGTACCGCATTTCCAATTGCTACTTTGCTGGCTTCTACTTGGAACCAAGAATTGGTCTATGCAGTTGGTAACGCCATGGGTACAGAGGCAGCAGAATACGGGATTGATGTGATTTTGGGTCCTGGTATGAACATTCATCGGAATCCACTTTGTGGAAGGAATTTTGAATATTATTCTGAAGATCCTGTACTCTCGGGTTATATTGGAGCTGCCATTATCAATGGAATTGAGTCGAATGGTGTGGGTACTTCCGTAAAACATTTTGTTACAAATAATCAAGAAACCGATCGCGATATAAACGATGCTATCGTTTCTGAAAGAGCGATGCGTGAGATTTATCTAAAAGGTTTTGAAATTGTTGTCCGCGAGGCGCAACCTTGGACCATTATGTCTTCGTACAACAAGGTCAATGGAACCTATACTTCACAAAGTGAATACCTGCTCACAGACGTTCTAAGAGAAGATTGGGGTTTCGAAGGCTTGGTGATGACTGATTGGTTTGGAGGTAGAGATGCGGCGGCTCAAATAAGTGCTGGAAATGATCTGTTGGAGCCGGGCACCAAAAAACAATGGGATGCCTTGCTTGAAGCTTCAGAAGATGGCCGTTTGTCTTCTAAAATTATTGATCGTGCTGCGGGTCGTATTCTTACTTTAATTTTTAAAAGTGGAAAACTCAAACGTCCCACCTTCAACAATAACCCAGATTTGAAAGCCCATGCCGAAATTACGCGCATGTCAGCATCAGAAGGTATGGTGTTGCTTAAGAACGAAAATGCATTGCCCCTTGAGAACATAAAAACTATCGCCCTTCTTGGCATTACCTCTTATGACTTTATTTCTGGTGGAACGGGCTCGGGTGATGTCAATGAAGCCTATACCATATCGCTTGAAGAAGGCTTGCGAAATATTGGCTTTTCAATTAATGAAACAGCAAAAAATATTTATGAAACGCACAAAGCAGCTCATCCAGAAGAGTTTGTAAAATCCGAAGGCCTAGAGGCGGCTTTTGATACCAGTTTACCACCCGAAATGACTTTTACCGCTGAGCAATTGGATGCTATTGTAGCGGCATCGGAAGTAGGTGTTTTGACCATCGGTCGGAATGCCGGAGAAGGTGGCGACCGAGTTGTAGTTGACGATTTTCTGTTGACTACTCTTGAAAAGAAAATGATCTCTGACGCTTCAAAAGCATTTCAGTCTGCTGGCAAAAAACTGATTGTGGTATTGAATGTTGGTGGGGTCATCGAAACGGCTTCATGGAAAGACCAACCGGATGCTATTTTATTGGCGTGGCAAGGGGGGCAAGAAGGCGGAAATTCTGCAGCCGACCTCCTCAGTGGAAACGTTAATCCAAGTGGGAAACTTCCAGTGACTATTCCCGTGAATCTTAGCGACCATGGGTCTACTCAAAACTTCCCGCAAGATGGAGAGCAGCAAACAATTCTGGGGCTAATAAACAATATGATGCTTGGAAATAAAAAGGCACGACCCGAAGGGAAGAAAATTAAAAACAAAGATTATACGAACTACAAAGAAGGAATTTATGTGGGTTATCGTCATTTCGACAAGGCCGATTTAGATGTTGCTTATCCCTTTGGACATGGTCTTTCATACACTGATTTTGAATATAGTTCTGCCGCCGTAACTCTTGAAAAAGATAGCATACAGATCTCCGTACAAATTCAAAATACAGGAAAACGCAGCGGGAAAGAGGTTGTGCAGGTTTATGTTTCTAAATCCAATTCGACGATAGATCGCCCCCTTCAAGAGCTAAAAGCGTTTACAAAAACCAATGCTCTAGAGCCCAACGCAACGGAAGAACTCCAAATCAATATTGCGGTTTCGGACATTCGCTATTGGGACGAAGCTAAAAACGATTGGGCGCTAGAAAAGGGGCGTTATACGGTTAAATTGGGATCTTCATCACGAGATGTTAGACAAGAGTATACAATCGAACTTTAGTATGGTTTTCCGTTATTCCTTTATTCAAAGATTGCAACTACTCGAGCCGGTGCGGCTGAGGCCCCAACAATTTTCAAAGGAAAAACGGCAATTTTGAAGCCTTCGTAGGGGAGTTTGTCAAGATTGACCAATTGTTCCATATGGCAATATTCCTTATCCCTACCCACCAAATGTGCTTCCCAAAACAATTCTGAATTGCCTGTTTCTTTTGCTTTTTTCAGCATATACGGCAATGGTAAGTCCCATCCCCATGAATCTATTCCCATTACTTTTATGCCTTTGTCAATTAACCACTCCGTTGCCTCGGCGCTCATTCCAGTGCCTATTTCATGAAAGTTTTTGGTGCCATTGAACTTATCTCTACCTGTTTTTATTAGTACAATCATTTTCGGCTTTATCGTCAACTTATTCTTACTCAAAAAATCTTCAATATCATTTCTTGTAATCGGATCAAAATCTGCCTTATGCTTCATGTCAATAACAAGGCCTTGTCCATAGCACCACTCCAAAGGAACTTCATCAATTGTTTTGGCCTTTTGACCGTTTGTAGTGGGCGAATAATGCCAAGGAGCATCAATGTGTGTAGTAGCATGAACGCCCATGTTCTTTATGGTGTCATCTGCCCAGCCTATAAAGTTTTTTGGAAATAATCGAAAGGGTAAGCCTAAAAAGCGGATCAGCCATTTCGCTTTTCTATGAGGCTTATGTTTTATTTTGACTTTCATAAACCAGGGATCCGACTTATTGTATTGAATTGGTTTTGATAGGTCTATAATTTTCATTGCGCCATTTTTGTATTATGCACTAATGTAGCAAATACAAGTCAAATGAAAAATTCGAGAGGGTTTTTGGAGGTAGGTGAGAACAAGCCGTTACTTATCGCTATTGTTATTTGCTGCTTCTCTTTCCGCAAACTTGCGAACGTTGGCGAAGACATACTCTTCTACAGTTTTGGTGTGCGTGGATGGCGCGACTGGAAATGTGTATAGCTTTCAGCGTTGGCAATTCCACTAGGTCATTAAATTGTAACTTTCACTTGACGGAAACAACAATTCAATTCCTTTCGGTTTGATTTTAAACAACGGTCCTTTTTCGACCACTTTTCCTTTTAAGTTTCGCTTAATTAAATGGTCAAGCGTAATTATTCCTTGTTCAACTAGTAAGTCAAATTGAGAAATAATTGGCTTTTTTGTGTGTTCGGCTAATTTATATTGAAAATACTCTCGGTCATTTATTCTAGTGCTTTCGGCTTCTACCCAAAACGTTTCTTTATGTTTTGTTTTTAGTCGATTATGAAGTTTGTCTTATGTCCAAACCACAAAATCTCTAACTTCTGGTTTATCAGAGTTTTCAATCAGCTGTTTAATATCGCTATCAATTCTTAGATTCAAACCTTGCACGCTTATAGTAATTACAGAAACTGTGCAATACAATTTAAAATCCTCCTCTCTTTGGTAAACAAAATTGTCGAGAATTTTGGCTTTTCAGCTTGATTTTATTCCACCGATAGGTTCGAATAAATTTCCCTTGCTCGGCATTGATTAAAAACGGTTGCTGTTCTCGTTTTGCCTTTCGGTACCCACTAAGTAAGCGAAAAAAAGTGGGAAGACTCTTTTTTAGAAATGCATTTTTTAGACTTGCTAAGACAGATAACAACCAACCGTAACGCAACACATAAAAAGCTGCTCCTTGAAATTGCGCTGCTCGAGGCGCATATCCTGCCCCTAAAGGACGCCTGTGTTTTACGTGAAGCTCTGAGAGTGTTTGGACAGAAAAGCCAAAATAGCGCGCCAAAAGCTCGTCTACAGTGTCCCATCCCATTGCTGGACGAAGTCCTTCAATGGCTGCAAAACAAGCTTTGGAATAGGCTTTAAATGCACCTCGAACATGATCCTGCCCCATAGGGTGGTTCAATACCCATACTCCAGAGGTGTTTTGTTCGTAACAAAAGCCGCCTGCAATCCCTACTTTCGGGTCTTCAAAAACGGCTAAAATTGTTTCGAAGTAATCCTTAGGCAAAAGTAGATCTGCGTCTAATTTAACCAGAACATCGCAGGGCTGCTCTAAGTGTTTGAATCCAAAAGCAAATGCATGAATAACTTTGGCGCCCGGCAAATGTGCTGCCTCAGAATCATGATTTACATAGGAAATGTTTGCGTGTGATGCAGAAAAACGTTGCATAATGGTTTCCGTATCATCGGTAGCATTATCGTTCACCAAAATAATTTCCAGAGCAGAAACGGTTTGCTCGCATAGCGATTGTAGCATCCCTTCTAAAAAGTTCGCTTCGTTGTGCGCGGGTATGATTACACTATAGGTTTTCAAAATTTCTTATTAGAAAAAAGAGGGCTGTATATGGGACGAGCTGCTCCTCCGTCTGGTTTTGTAATCGGTACAACTGAGACTTCAAGTTGATGTTCTTTTACAATCGCAACTGCCAAATCGTACCAAGTCATGATCTGTTCATCCGAAAAATGATAAAGCCCATGTTTGGGCTCTTTTTTTATCATCTTAAAAAGAAATTCCACCAGATGCGCAACATCAGTAGGTGTTCCAACCTGGTCGTTAACAACAGTCAACGGGCCTCCTTTCTTGGCTTTATTTAAAATTGTACTATAAAAATTAGCGCCTAAGATCTTACTGTATAACCACGATGTTCGTATGATGTAAAAAGCGGCTGCATTTTGCTGGATATACTGCTCCCCTAGCAACTTGCTTTTGCCATACTGATTGAGGGGTGCTGTTGGATCTGTTTCGACATAGGGTGTTTTTTTTGCACCATCGAATACATAGTCTGATGAAATGTGCAGCAGTGTAATCTGTTTTTCGTTACAAGCCGCAACCAGATTTTTAACAGCTTCTACATTCAAAGCATGAGCTGCGTCAATTTCTGTTTCTGCACCTTCAACATGGGTAAAGGCTGCACAATTGATACAGAAATCGAAACTTTGGTTTTCCAAAAAAGAAGCAATTGAATGCGTTTTGGTAATGTCCATTTCGTTTCGACCACAGAAAACCCATTGGTCTTCTGATCCCAAACTTTGCTGTTTGAGGGTTGTACCCAATTGGCCGTTGGCTCCTGTAACTAATATCCGTTTCACAGAGAATAGTTTTTGAAAGTTGGCCAAAGAAGGTCTTTGTCACTTAATATTTGTTTTTCTTCTGGGATACCCCAATCGATGTTCAGCACTTCATCGTTATATAAAATACCGCTTTCTGTTTCTGGATGATAATAAGCGTCTGTTTTATAAAAAACAACTGCTTCTGGACTCAGCACGGAATACCCATGGGCACAACCTTTGGGAACAAATAATTGTTCTTTATTTTCCTGACTCAGCACTGCGGTAGCTGCTGCTCCAAAAGTAGGGCTCTCTTTTCTTAAGTCTACCACAACGTCCAAGATGGTTCCTTGAAGTACGCGAATCAATTTTGCTTGTGCATGAGGCGCTTCTTGTAAATGCAACCCGCGAACAACTCCATAGGTTGAAAAAGCTTCATTGTCCTGAATGGGGTTAAAGGAGATTTTAGTTAATGCTTCAAAGCGTTCTTTTTGAAAACTTTCATAAAAATAACCACGGGCATCCTTAAAGACCTTTGGCTTTATAATCCAGCAACCTGCAATTGAAGTTTTTTGAGCATCCATATTATTCTGAAATCAGCGATTTTAAATAGGTTCCATAAACTGTTTTTTCAAGTTCGTCTGCTAAAAGGCTCAGCTGTTGTTTGTCGATGGCTCCCGACTGGTAAGCAGCCGCTTCGATAGCTCCAATGAGTATCCCTTGTCTGGACTGAATGACCTGCACAAACTGACTGGCTTCCATCAACGATTCGATGGTACCTGTATCCAACCATGCCGTGCCAGGATCTAAAACCTCAACATGCAAGCGGTTTTCATCCATATACAGTCGGTTGAGGTCTGTGATTTCTAATTCACCTCTTGAACTTGGTTTAAGTTGCTTTGCTTTTTCGACCACCGTATTGTCATAAAAATAAATACCCGGGACTGCATAAGACGATTTAGGATGCGCCGGTTTTTCTTCAATGTCGATTGCTTTTCTGTTCGCATCAAATTGAACAATTCCATACCGATGCGGGTCACTTACTTTACTCGCAAAAATCATCCCGCCATCGTAAGAAGCGTGTTTTTTTAGTTGCTCTATAAAATGGGTTCCATAAAATAAATTGTCTCCCAGAATAAGTGCAACGGGATCGTTTTGTATGAAGTCTTCTCCTAAAATAAACGCTTGCGCCAAACCGTTTGGTTCTGCCTGTTCTACATAACTAAAAGAACAACCGATTCGTGATCCATTACCCAATAGGTTTTGAAATAAGTGCATATCTTCTGGAGTAGTAATAATCAAGATTTCGCGAATTCCTGCTTCTATTAAGGTTGCCAATGGATAATATATCATGGGCTTGTCGAAGATGGGCATGAGTTGCTTACTGACTGCTTTGGTTAAAGGATATAATCGCGTTCCTTTTCCTCCTGCTAAAATAATTCCTTTCATCTGTTCCTTTTGTTTAGGTAATGTGCTACTGTAATCTCAAGTGCTTCTTCAAAAGAAGTTTGAGCCGACCAGCCCAATTCATTCTTGATTTTAGTTGCGTCAATTGCATATCGAAAATCATGCCCTAGACGATCGGTAACATGTGTGATTAATGTAGCATAGGATTCTCCATTAGACCGGGGTTGTGTTTTGTCCAAGATTTGAATAACGGCAGCACAGAGATCCAAGTTTGTTTTTTCGTTATCACCGCCAACACAATAGACCTCGCCTAAAGTTCCTTTTTCAAAAACGGTTTTAATAGCGATACAATGGTCGTGTACAAAAAGCCAATCTCGAATGTTTTTTCCAGTTCCATAAATGGGAATGGGCTCTTCTTGAATTGCTTTTCTAATGATTGTTGGGATCAGTTTTTCTTGATGCTGATACGGACCAAAATTATTGGAACAATTGGTCGTTACAACGGGCAAGCCGTAGGTGTGAAAATAACTTCTAACCAAATGATCGGATGCCGCTTTGGATGCGCTATACGGACTATTGGGCGCGTAAGCTGTCTTTTCGGTAAAAGCTCCTTTTGAACCTAAGGCGCCGTAAACCTCGTCGGTTGAAATATGATGGAAACGAGCATTTTCATACCCTTCTTTCTTGCTTTGATTAATATCCAACCAAGTCTTTCGAGCGGCTTCTAAAAGCTGGAAAGTTCCCATAATGTTGGTGTCTACAAAAGCCTGTGGGCCACTAATTGAATTATCAACATGAGACTCTGCAGCAAAATGAACTACTCCCTGAATGTTGTTTTCTTGAAATATTTGACTTAAAAGCTGAGCATCACATATATCTCCTTCGGTAAAAGTCAGTCGAGGGTTACCTTCCCAGCGTTTGAGTGCGTCAGAATCTGCAGCATAGGTATTCTTGTCTAAAACCAAGATGTTTTCGAGCGGCTTGGTTTTTAAGATATAGTCAATATAATTTGATCCAATAAACCCTAACCCTCCCGTAATGAGTGTTTTTGCATCCATTTTATAAAGCGTTTTGCAGAGCGTCTGCTATTTTACGATCGTTGGCAAGGCGTGGAACTTTGTTTTGTCCACCCAATTTGCCTATCGATTTCATATACTTTTCAAAGCCTTGTTTTGTTATAGGCTTTACAACTAGTTTGCGTAATACTTTGCCTTGAATCAAATCCTGATAATACACATTTTGCTTTTCCATTTCTGCATCTAAAGCGGTCTCAAAAGCTGCCATATCCTCAGGCGCTTGGTCAAATTCAATACACCATTCGTGATAAGGTAAGCCCGTTTCTGGCTTTACTTGTGGGGCAACAGTAAACTCCCGAATTCGGATGGATGTGCCTTCTGTTGCTTTCTTTAGCGCCGTTTCTACTTCTTTCCCTATGACGTGTTCTCCAAACGCAGAAATAAAATGTTTGATTCTTCCAGTTACTACCAAGCGATAAGGAGCGGTAGAAACAAAACGAACCGTATCTCCAATATTATAAGCCCATAAACCAGCTGTGGTAGATAGTATTAAAGCATAATTAACGCCCATTTCTACTTCACCAAGGGTGTATCGTTTTGGGTTTTCTTGTTGTATTTCGTCTACCCGAATAAATTCATAGAAAATCCCATTGTTCAACAGTAAAAGTAAACCTTCTTGATTGGGGATGTCTTGATAAGCAAAAAACCCTTCAGAAGCTGGAAACAATTCCAAGGTATCTACTGAGCGTCCAATGAGGTTTTTAAAAACACTTTTATAGGGTTCAAAATTAACTCCTCCGTAAACGAAGAGAGAAAAGTTTTTGAACAGAGTACCAACATCTTGATTGGTTTGGCTTTTTATTTTTTCGAAATACATTTGAACCCAGGAAGGAATTCCTCCAATCAGTGTCATGTTTTCGGGTATTGTTTCTGCAACAATAGCATTCACTTTTTCTTCCCAATCCTCAATACAATTTGTTTCCCAACTGGGCATGCTGCTTTTTTGCAAATAAGAAGGTACGTAATGTGCTACAATTCCTGATAAACGCCCTAAAGCAACTCCATTCTTGTAATCCAGCTCTGGACTACCTTGAACAAAGATTTGTTTGCCCTTTAGAAAATCAGATTTTCCAGTATAATGTATATACGTAAGTAAAGCGTCTCGAGCTGCGGTGATGTGCGTTGGCATAGATTCCTCAGTAATGGGAATATATTTGGCTCCAGAAGTAGTACCACTTGTTTTGGAAAAATAGATTGGTTTTCCGGGCCATAAAACATCTTCCTCTCCCGCAACAATTCGGTCTACATACGATCGGAGCCCTTCATAATCTCGAACAGGAACTTGCATCGCAAAATCAGATGGTTGTTCGATAGAAGAAAAATTATGGTCTTTTCCAAAAAGGGTTTTACTCCCTGATGCAATCAGTTTTTGGAAAGTTTCTTGTTGTGCATTAACGGGGTTATTTACCCATTTTTGATTTCTCTTAAAGATGATTTTAGCAAATATTTTTGCAGCTAATTGCTTCATTCTTTTGTAATATTATTTAGAAAAGTCAATAAAAATCTCGGGATTCATAGGGTATCCATCACTCCAAAGCTCAAAATGCAAATGCCACCCTGTGGATAGTTCTCCTGTATTTCCAGCTGATGCGATCACTTCTCCTGCTACCACAAAGTCCCCTTGTTGTTTGCTCAATGAAGCGTTGTGCTTGTATACAGAAATCAAACCGTATAATGGGTGTTCAATAATGATTACGTGACCTGTGCTTGCAGTCCATTCTGAAAAAATAACTGTTCCCTCGGCAACTGCTTTTACTGGAGCATTTTCTTTGAGTACAATATCAACCGCATAGTGTTTGTTTGCGGGATCATAGGTTTGCGATAGATCGCCTTGGGCAGGAGGAAATAGAACAAAGTCTACTTTGTTTTTTGATCCACCCTGGAAATTATACTTGTCTTCTTGGTTTACAATAGCTCTTAGAAGAGAATCGTCGACACTGGTTGAAACAATTGCTTTGGATCGTTTAGAAAAACTATCCAACTCCCCGCGACTTTCTTGAAGTTCATCGAACTTAAGATCGCCAACAAGTACTTGTTGAATGGAATTTAAATACCGAATGGATTGATCATATGCTTTGCTTAAAGAATCTAGCTTTATCGCATTTTCTGCTGCCTGTGCTCGCATTACTGTAGAAGAATAGCCCGGCATAAACTCTTTGAGGGGTGTGGAAGCAATTAAAAAAACTGTTCCGGTTACAAAGATCGAAATTAAGAGAATGGAAATAATCATAACATTCAAACGCGTCAAACGGAAGTACAGTTGTTCTTCATACGTTTCTTCATTCAAGACCACTAAACGGTACTTGTTCAGTAGTTTTTGCTTTAATTTCCCTCTTTTTTTTGGTGCTTTTTCCATGATATTTCACAAATATAAAGAAACCCTTGCTTAAAAATTACTGCTTTCCCTATTCAAAATATGGATTCCCTATAATAATTATTTTTACATTTGTTCAAAATCAATGATATGATAAGTTCAGTAGTTTTTTTAGGAATGATTGGAGGCCCTCAAATAATCCTCATCGTTCTTGTCGTTTTATTACTTTTTGGAGGTAGAAAAATCCCTGAATTGATGCGTGGACTAGGTAGCGGAATCAAGGAATTTAAAAACGCCACAAAAGAAGATGAAGACGATGCTTCTAAGATTGAAAAGAAAAAAGACTAATTCTCTTTTATTTCTTTTGTTTAAACGATGATATGATGGTGTTCAACTCGAACATATAATCTCGTTTGCTTAAAGATGGCGCAAAGGCGAAGCCTTCAACAATGATCCATTGATCATTTTTTTCGTCTTTAACCTTATAATTAACAAAGGGTCCGGCCATAAAGTCTTTTTTTACTTCCCACATTCCTTTAGTCAAATAGGCTTCTTTTCCATCCAATTCTGTTTTGAATAGATAAGGAAGATAGGCTTCTTCTGTTATCATGTGACTGCCTGGCAATCTCCCGGGAACGTATAATTTTCCAATAGAATCGCGCATATTCTTTATCTGTGTTAACGGATTCGAAGACACTTTTTTTAACGGAAGTGTATACACGATCAGGTTCAGTGTTCCTTTTTGTACAGGCTTTTCAATCCAAATAAAGTTGGTGGTATCTTTAACTGTTTTGTATGCCGATGGATAGGTAAGACTGATGTTGAACCGGTCTTCGAGCGTATTTTCTTTAGCCTTCGCTTTTTTAATCCTTCTCAGCTTTTCTTTACGTTCATTTTCCTGAAACAGGCCCTGAATAAGCGTGGCGTTTTCACGAACATACTCTGCCATAAGCTCTTGATCTTCTCCTTTAAAAAAAGCAACAATTTGAGGCTTAGCAAATTGATCTTGCCTCAAATCAAAAGAAGCTAGACTGTCTTTTTTAAACCACAAGATATTACGACTGTTTCGTGCAAATCCATCGAAAGCTTTTGGATGCAATTGCTTTAGCGAAAAGCGAGGTTCATCCATTGGAAGACCCTCATAAATCGTTGCAATTTCGTCACGAACGGCATCCCCTAAAACACCTTCCCATTGAGTATTATTCATCACAACAGTTACCTGGTTTAGGTTTCCATTTGAGTCTGGTACGTAACGTTGATCTTTTTTAGAAGAACAGGCGGTGGTAATAAAAACTAAAATGAGGATGTGTTTTTTCATAGGAATTTTCCTTTTCTTGAATTGTAATATAAGCAAAAACCATTCCAACAGACTAAATGAAATTTTCTCCTAAGAACTTAGTCTCTCAAAGCAGCAATTCCTGGTAGGTCTTTTCCTTCAAGGCTTTCTAACATAGCTCCTCCTCCTGTCGAAACATAACTCACTCGGTCTTCGAAACCAAATTGTTTAACTGCAGCAACAGAGTCTCCTCCTCCTACGAGTGAAAATGCTCCTTTTGAAGTGCTTTGAGCAATTGCTTCTCCTAATGCGATGGTTCCATTAGCAAAATTTTCGAATTCAAAAACACCAACAGGGCCGTTCCAGAGAATGGTTTTAGATTGTGCAATAACAGCAGCAAATTCCGCAATACTTTCTGGACCAGAATCAAGCCCCATCCACTTTTCGGGAATGGATCCAATAGCTGTGATTTGACTCTTAGCATTGTTATCGAAATCGTCTGTACACACAACATCAATTGGTAGATGAATTTGAACATTTTTATCTGCGGCTTGTTCTAATAAATCTTTGGTGTATTGAAGGTAATCATCTTCACAAAGCGAATCTCCAATACTTCCGCCTTGAGCTTTAATAAATGTATAAGCCATACCACCACCTATAATGAGGTGATCAATTTTATCAAGAATATTTGCAATGATGGTTATTTTAGAAGAAACTTTTGCGCCTCCTAAGATTGCTAAAACAGGTTTTTCACCAGTCTCCATGACTTGCTCTATTGCATTTACTTCTTGCTCTAATAATTTTCCAAAAGCTTTTTTGTTTTCAAAAAAAGAAGCAATGATTGCTGTTGAAGCATGTGCTCGGTGAGCAGTACCAAAGGCATCATTTACATATACAGAGCCTAGATTTGATAGTTGTTTAGCAAAATCTTCATCTCCTTGAGTTTCTTCATCGTAAAACCGAAGGTTTTCTAACAATAAAACCTGTCCGTTTTGAAGTGTATTTGCAAGTTCTTGAGTTGCTGTTCCAACACAGTCAGAAGCAAAATTGACAGGAACCTCTAAAATATCAGAAATGGTTTGTTGAATTTGTTGTAATGAAAACTTGAGGTCCTTGCCTTTTGGACGTCCCAAATGTGACATTAATATACAACTGCCTCCTTTGGATAAAATGTAATCGATCGTAGGCTTAGCAGCTCGGATTCTTGTATCGTCTGTTACCTTCCCTTCTTCGTTTAAAGGGACATTAAAATCTACACGGATTAAAACTTTTTCGTTATTCAGTGAAAGCTTTTCAAGGGTCTTCATTATAAAAAATTTTACCGCAAAAATAATGGAATTAACCGAAACTATAGCAGCAGGAGCCGAAAGCTTTTAAAATTAAAATTAGATTATCTTTGAAGATGTTTATCAATCAAATTCTTGGGCAAGAGTCACTAAAAGAAAAGCTAATTTCTTCTCTAAAATCAAGTCAAATTCCTCATAGTCAATGTTTTATAGATAATTCTGGGCGCGGTGGGCTTGCACTTGCTATTGCTGTTGCACTAGAGATCTTATGGAGCGAGAAAGACCTTGCACCTCACACAAATAAAGGAAAAGAGGCTTCCTTTTTTCTTGAACACCCAGATTTACACCTTGTTTTTCCAGTTGCAACTTCTGCTTCTGTTAGCAGCAAACCCAAATGTTCTGATTACATAAAACAGTTTCGCTCCTTTGTAAGTCAAACTCCTTACGGAGGATCTAACGATTGGATGCTTTCGATTGGATCAGAAAACAAGCAAGGAAATATTAGTGTTGACGAAATAGATCTTCTCTTCAAGGCCTTGAATTTAAAATCTTTTTCTGGTGGTGCTAAAGTTTGTGTTCTATGGGGTGTCGACAAATTAAACATTCAGTCTGCTAATAAACTGCTAAAATTAATTGAAGAGCCACCAGACAAAACCTTCTTTATCTTTGTTGCTGCGAATGAATTGGATTTATTACCTACCATCAAATCGCGGTGTCAGTTATCTTCATTAAAACCACTTCGCACGAGTATCATCAAAGACGAATTGGTGCGCAAAGGTTGTGAAGAAAACCTTGCTGCTTTTTATGCTGCAAATGCCGAGGGAAGTTTGGGGAAGGCTCTAGAGTCTTTTCAAAACATAGAGCAGCAAAAAGAATATGAAACCTTATTTGTGCAATGTCTTCGTGGAGCGTTCAAAGCAAGTGGAAATAAAAGTGTTGTAATCGACTTAATGAGTTGGGCAAATACAATTGGAGCTTTAGGGAGAACACTTCAAAAGGAGTTTCTTTTGTATAGTCTTCATTTCATTCGTCAGGCTTTATTGGTTTCTTATCAAGCAAACTCTTTAGTTCACTTTCAATCACTCACAGGTTTTAAAATAGAAAAATTCGCACCCTTTGTTCATAGTGGAAATGCACAAGAGTTGATCGAATTATTAGAAGAAACATGTTATGCAGTAGATCGTAATGCGAATGGAAAAATCCTTTTTTCAGACTTTGCAATGCGCATGACGCGTATACTCAACAAAAAGGAATTGTAGTTATTTCGTCTTTCTAAAGAGATAAACCAGAGAAGAATATTCCCCTGTCTTTTTCGCTTTCCAATTGGATTGTAATCCTCTAAAGATTCCTTTAATTAATGGAAATCGTGAATTCTTGTGTTTTTCGGAAACGTATGCAATATAGAGTGCATCCAAAATGAGAGGGTGCTGCGCTATGAGTTCGAAACCATTCGGCTCAATCAACTGTTTGATTCCGCGCTGAGAAAAATGCCAAAGATGCCTCGGCACGTCGAAGGCTGCCCAAAATTCTGCATAATGTAAAGCGTCGAAAGCGTTTAGATTTGGAACAGCGATTAACAAAATATCGTTTATATCAAGTCGGTTCTGTATCTCTTGAACACAATGATCCAAGTCTGAAACATGTTCTAAAACATGCCACATGCTTATCAGATTGAATTTTTCTTGCGCAAGATTTTCCCATGACTCTGCCACCGCTAGGTTTTTTCTTGTTGCTTGTGCTCTTGCCTTTGCGCTTGTTTCGACACCAAAAGATCGATACGATTGACTGGATGTGTACTCCAAAAAACCTCCTGTTCCACAACCATAATCTAAAATTGTTGCATCAGCTGGAAGCAGTTTTTTGAACATTTTGTGCTTGACACGAAACATGTATCTGCGAGCAAATCGATACAAAAACCCAACAACACTTTGTTGGGATTCATTATGAGAAATATATGCGTCAGACTCATAGTACAACCCCAGCTTTTTTGCATCTGGCTGCGGATAAGTTGCAGCAAAACCCTTTGACTCGTCCCAGCGTATAGAGAATGTTTCTCCAGAAACCAGATAGTCTTGAGTAGAGCAAATGTCCTTTTTCATACAGGTGTTAATTATGTTCCACGTGAAACATTAGCGTCCTAGCTTTACCAATAAGACCGATATGTCACTTGGTTTGATCCCACTTATACGTGAAGCCTGTGATATCGTTTGGGGTTTGATTTTATTTAGTTTCTCCTTTGCTTCGTATGATAAGGAAGCTAGAATGTCGTAATCAAATGAAGCCGGTATATTAACCGCCTCAAGACGATTGAGTTTATCTGCGTTCAACCGTTCTTTTTCTATATAACCCGAATACTTAATCTGAACCTCAACCTGCTCTTGTACGTCTTGACTGATATCGTGTTGATCAATAAAATCAGAAACAGCAGTTAGCTTGCGCATATCATTCAAGTCGATACCTGGACGCGAATAAATCTTGATCATTTTATCCGACTGTCGCATTGGAGAAGAATTTTTAGCCTCTAAAAATGGGTTAGCCTCTTCGGGGAGAACACTTGTTTTTGTATAAAAATCTTTAAGCAAAGCTGTTTGCTCGACCTTTCTGTTTACAGCAGCCAAACGACTTTCATGAGCTAAACCTAATTCGTGTCCCAGAGGAGTTAAACGCAAATCGGCGTTATCTTGTCTAAGTAAGGTTCGGTATTCGGCACGTGAGGTAAACATTCGGTAGGGCTCTTCTGTTCCTTTTGTAATAAGATCATCAATTAGAACTCCAATATAGGCTTCGCTGCGCTTCAGTTGAAAATCAGACTCGCCTTGATGGTAACGGTGTGCATTGATGCCGGCCATTAGACCTTGTGCACCTGCCTCTTCGTATCCTGTGGTTCCGTTAATTTGACCTGCAAAAAACAAGCCCTTAACCAATTTTGTCTGTAGACTATGCGTAAGCTGAGTTGGTGGGAAGTAATCATATTCAATGGCATATCCTGGACGGAAGAATTTGACCGCTTCAAAACCCTTTACTTTTCTAAGAGCATCGTATTGGACATCTTCAGGTAAAGACGTAGAAAAGCCATTAATATAATATTCTACGGTGCTCCACCCTTCTGGTTCCACAAAAACCTGATGACGGTTTTTATCTGCAAAACGATCGACTTTATCTTCAATCGAAGGACAATAACGAGGACCAAGACTTTTTATGGCACCGTTAAACATTGGTGAACGATCAAAACCTTTACGCAAAGTATCATGTACTTCATCACTCGTATAAGTAATATGACAGCTACGTTGTTTGGTCAGTGGTTTTGTTTCTGGAGAATAACTGAATTTGACTGGATCTGGGTCTCCAGGCTGTTCTTCCATAAGATCAAAATTAAGGGAGCGTCCATCCACTCGCGGTGGAGTTCCTGTTTTCATTCTGCCCGACTCAAAGCCTTTTTTAAGAAGTGTTGCAGTCAAACCTATCGAAGCACTTTCGCCGGCTCTACCTCCACCGAAGTTTTTATCTCCAATATGAATTAGTCCATTGAGAAATGTTCCGTTGGTTAATATAACCGTTTTTGAATATATTTTTAGACCTAACGATGTGACTACACCTGTAACAGTATCACCATCAAATAAAAGATCTTGGACCATGTCTTGATAAAAATCCAGATTGGGTGTTTGCTCCAATCGATCTCTCCATGCCTGAGCGAACATCATTCGGTCGGACTGTACTCTTGGACTCCACATTGCTGGACCCTTTGAGCGGTTAAGCATTTTGAACTGTATCGCACTGACATCAGATACGATTCCACTATATCCACCAAGGGCATCAATCTCGCGAATGATTTGACCTTTTGCAATTCCACCCATTGCGGGGTTGCAAGACATTTGTCCAATGGTCTGGAGATTCATGGTTACTAAAAGTGTTTTGGATCCCATGTTGGCAGCTGCAGCTGCAGCTTCTGCGCCAGCATGTCCAGCTCCAACAACGATAACATCATAGGGTGTTGTAAACATCTTTATTGTTTCACGTGGAACATTTGAAGACAAAAGTCTTCTTGTTCTGTCATTAGTATTTTATCTTCTGATTTTTTGTCTGAAAAACCAATTGTATGTAGAAAACCGTGAGAAATCAGTCTAAGACACTCACTTTCAATGCTTTGTGCGTTTTCGGCAGCATTAAGGGTACACATGTACTCAGAGACAAATAGCTCCGCATTTATAACGTGCTGATTTCCATAGTCAAAGGTTAAAATATCGGTGTGCGTGTCGTGATTCAAATATTTTTGATTCATTTCAAGCATTTTTTCTTTTCCTATAAAGTTTACTGCAAATTGATCGATCTCTACTTTGTAATGTGCACACAATAATTCCATCCAGAGATTCAAATCTGAAGAGACTAGAGAAGGTGTTGGAATATTATGAAATTGTGTCTTCTGCATTACTCGGCAAATATACAGAATATCAAGTGATGGGAAAATGAAGGAGAGAGACTATATTTGTAAAAAATAAAAAGGAGATGATAGAACGTGTACGTTTTGCACCAAGCCCAACCGGACCTCTTCATATTGGAGGAGTTCGAACTGCATTATTCAATTATTTATACGCAAGAAAGAATAACGGAGTCTTTGTGCTAAGAATTGAGGATACTGATCAAAAACGGAAAGTCGATGCTAGCGAAGAATATATCTTTGAAAGTTTAGCCTGGGCAGGGATAAGTCCAGACGAAAGTGTAAAAAAACCCGGTGCTTTTGGACCCTATCGACAAAGCGAACGAAATGAAATATATAACGTTCACATCGCTGAGCTTCTAGAAAAAAAAGGAGCATACTATGCGTTCGATACAGCAGAAAACTTATCAGAAGCTAGAACCAAAGCGGAAAAAGAAACTGGTGCTTTTAAATATAATTATGCCAATCGAGGGTCTTTCGACAATTCGCTCAATCTGACAGAAGAAGAAACAGAGGCACGTATTACCAATGGAGAAACCTATACAATTCGATTATTGGTACAACCTGATGTAGAAATTGTAAGCGAAGATGAAATTCGAAAAACCGTTCGTGTGAACAGTAATGAGCTTGAGGACAAAATTTTAGTGAAAGCAGATGGTACACCAACCTATCATTTGGCTAACGTAATTGATGATCATTGCATGGAAATTACAACAGTTATACGCGGCGAAGAATGGCTTCCGTCGCTACCGATTCACACCCTGTTATATGAAATATACGGTTGGGATAAACCGAAGTTTGTGCATTTACCATTGATTTTGAATCCATCAGGTAAAGGCAAGTTGAGTAAGCGTGATGGTGACAAAAACGGTTATCCTGTTTTTCCAATTGCTTGGAATGGAGAATTTGAAGGATATAAAGAAAAAGGGTTTCTGCCAAGTGCGCATCTAAACTATATTGCTCAGTTGGGATGGAGTCCAAATGCAGAGGATGAAATCATGTCCCTGACTGAAATCGTAAATGCATTTAATTTAAACGAAGTTCAAAAAGGTGGTGCGCGATTTGATTACGAAAAAGCAAAATGGGTGAATCAACAACACGTTCAACGATTGAGTATCGAAGATGCAAAATCCTATGTTCTGCGTAGAAGCTCAGAATTAAAAGAACAATACGATAATGAAACAGTGCTGAAAATAATAACACTAATTCAAGAACGGATTGTACTACTAAATGACATCCCAGTCTTATGTGATATGTTCCTTAACAATCCTAAAATGTATGACGAAAAAGGGATGCAGAAAATTAGTAAACTAGAATTAGACCCTTTAATAACAAGCATAGGTCAGTTGATTGAAAAAAACGATCTCAATGAATTTAAGGACGCTGTTTTTGGTTTTTGTAAAGAAAAATCGGTTGGAATGGGGGCGGTGATGCAGACCTTGCGCATGGCTGCTGTTGGGAGTTTGTCTGGACCTGATATCGTAGAGGTGATAAAAGTTATTGGAAAAAACAGTATATTAGAACGTTTAGAACTTCTAAGAAAACAACTTTAACCTAAATTTAAACCTATGAACATAGTTACGTACATTATTCTATTTGTCGTTTTGGTGCTGCTAGCATCAGGATTATTTATTGTAAAACAACAAACTGCTGCAATCGTTGAGCGTTTTGGAAAATTTGTTGGAATCCGCCAGCCAGGATTACACCTCAAGATCCCATTAGTAGATAAAATTGCAGGGCGCATGAGTCTGAAGATTCTTCAATTGGATGTGATTGTAGAAACAAAAACTAAAGATGATGTTTTTGTAAAACTGAAGGTTTCCGTTCAATATAAGGTAGTAACCGCTAGTGTGTACGATGCCTTCTATAAATTGGACTACCCACAAGATCAAATTACGTCTTATGTTTTTGACGTGATTCGAGCGGAAGTCCCAAAGATGAAATTGGATGATGTTTTTGAAAAGAAAAACGATATTGCAAATGCTGTAAAAGGAGAATTGAATGAAGCAATGACCAATTATGGTTACGATATCATCAAAGCCTTGGTTACCGATATTGATCCTGATGGTCAAGTAAAAGAAGCAATGAACCGAATTAATGCTGCAGAGCGAGAAAAAGTTGCTGCTCAATATGAAGGTGATGCGGCGCGTATTTTAATTGTTGAAAAAGCAAAAGCCGAAGCAGAAAGCAAGCGTCTTCAAGGACAAGGTATCGCAGATCAGAGAAGGGAGATTGCGCGTGGACTGGAAGAATCTGTTGATGTGCTAAATGGAGTAGGAATAAACTCTCAAGAAGCATCGGCGTTGATTGTTGTGACACAACATTACGACACACTTCAATCAATTGGAGAACATACGAATTCAAACTTAATCTTATTGCCTAATTCACCCCAAGCTGGAAGTGATATGTTAAACAATATGGTGGCATCCTTTACGGCCAGTAACCAAATTGGTGAAGCAATGAAAGAACAGAATGAGAAGAAAAAGAAGGAGTAAAAAGCTACTCTATAAAGATAAAAGGCGCAACATAGTTGCGCCTTTTGTTTTTTCTAATGATTTGCTTTTTTAGCCCAAGTATCGCGGAGACCAACCGTTTTATTGAAAACGAGATTATCCTCAGTAGAGTCGATATCTGTAACAAAATAACCTAAACGTTGAAACTGAACATTGGTTCCAGGAATTAGATTAACCAAAGAAGGTTCTACTTGTGCAGTAATTTGCTTTAAGGAGTCTTCATTGATGAAATCTGTGTACTCTTGATCCTTACGTTGATCAGGGCTTTCGTCACTAAATAAACGGTCATAAAGATTAACTTGTGCAGCAACTGCTGTTTCTTGGTTTACCCAATGAATCGTACCTTTAACTTTGCGTTGACTTGCCTCTGTGCCCGATCCACTTTTACTGTCAGGATCATACGTACAGTGTATTTCTGTAATGGTTCCATCTGCATCTTTAATTACCGATTGTCCTTCAATAATATAACCGTTCTTTAATCGAACTTCTTTCCCAAGTGTTAGTCGGAAGTATTTGCGATTAGCATCTTCTTTGAAATCATCACGTTCAATAAACAGGTTTTTTGAAAAAGGCATTAAACGGGATCCTTTAGAAGGATCTTCAGGGTTGTTTTCTGCTTCTAACATTTCCGTAGCTCCTTCTGGGTAATTTGTAATCACCAATTTAACAGGGTCAAGTACGGCCATTACACGTGACGCTTTAGCATTTAAATCTTCCCGAACGCAGAATTCAAGTAGAGATGCATCAATTACGTTTTCGCGTTTAGAAATTCCTGCTGTTTCTACAAAATTTCGAAGTGACTGTGGCGTATAGCCTCTTCTTCTTAAACCAGAAATTGTAGGCATTCTGGGATCATCCCAGCCAGAGACGACATTCATTTCGATGAGCTTAGCTAATTTACGTTTACTAGTAACCGTGTACGAAAGATTTAGGCGCGCAAACTCTCTTTGTTTTGGATAGTGGTGGCCTAACGGGTTTAGGTTGCTTAAAAACCACTCATAAAGGTCCCTGTGGGGTTTAAACTCGAGTGTGCACAAAGAGTGTGATATTCCTTCAATATAATCGGATTCACCATGTGTCCAGTCGTACATAGGATAAATACACCATGTGGCGCCAGTACGGTGATGATCTTTCTTTAATATTCTATAAATTACTGGGTCACGGAGCAACATATTCGGCGAAGCCATATCAATTTTTGCACGAAGAACCAAGGTGCCTTCCTCATGTTTTCCGTCAGCCATCTCCTGAAACAACTTGATGTTAGTCTCCGAATCGGTATCACGGAAGGGACTGTTTGTTCCTGCTTGTGTAGGAGTTCCTTTTTGAATTGCCATATCTTCTGAACTTTGACTGTCTACATAAGCCAGACCTTTAGAAATTAATTCCTGTGCCCAAGCAAAAAGTTGATCAAAATAATCCGACGCATAACGCTCTTCTGCCCAATCATAACCCAACCATTGAATATCATTTTTGATAGCATTTACAAACTCAACACTTTCTTTGGCAGGGTTGGTGTCATCAAAGCGAAGGTTAACCGGAGCGTTAAAGCGTTTACCTAAATTAAAATTCAATGCAATAGCCTTAACGTGACCAATATGCAAATATCCATTTGGTTCGGGTGGAAAGCGAAAACGCAGTTTATCAGTAGCAAACCCTGCATCTAGGTCAGCTGCTACAATTTGTTCTATAAAGTGTAAGGGTTCAGTGTTCTCAGGCATTACAAAGAGTTTTAAAATTTACTGAAAATAATTACATGCTTATTGGTGTAAATATTTACATAATTATCGAAAATACCGGTTTCGGAACCTCGACAACTTAAGTGCAAATATAAGCGTAATTAGAATTTAAAAGTGTTGCCCATTAAATTAATATACGCTGTTACAGTCTCTGAGTAAAATAGCTATAAGGATAACTACAACTATTGCAAACTGACGTGCAACCTTTTGTTTCTGTTCCATTACTTTTTATAATTAAATACAAGGTAATGAAATACCTTAAAGCCAAACACAAGAGAGTATCAAAACAACACCTAAAAAAATAAGCTAATAGAATCGTTTTGTATATTGTAGTAAAATTGATAATTATGAAAGGACTACTATTTATTTTGCTGCTTATGCCGTTGACTGTTTTTGGTCAAAACCCTGAAGTCTTGGAAAATGATTCAAAAGAAAATAGATTCAATGTGGGCTGGGCGTACTAAGGAAGAGGAAGTGGTGTCTCTTTAACTTATGACAGAGAATTTTCTAAGTTTTTTCTGCAGGGATTGGTTTTGAAGAATACTTTAGTGAAGAAGAGACTGAAATGTCTTATTTTGTAATTACTGATTTTCATCTTTCGAAACTTTTGAAAACACCAAATACAGTTGACATTTATCCCGGCGCAGAATTTGGTCGTTTTGGTGAATCATTTGAAGCTCATTACTATTTAGGTGTCTCCGTTTTGATAAAAAAGAATATGGGAATATTTACTGAATTAGGATCGAGAGGAATATTAGGGATTTACTACCAATTTTAGGGATTTAAACACGAAAAGACCTAGTGACAAACAGCTGTGAGTCATCGGTATTTAGTATGAAATTGTTTTTTCAAAGTCTATATCCTGTTTTTTAAATTAAACTGTCAATCTACTACTCCGTTATGTTCGAAAGCTTCAAAATGAATAACAATTCACTCGGTGTGATCAGAAATGAAGGAACTTTTAATAAAATATTGAAAAAGAAAAAACCATAGAACTATTATTAGTACCTCTTTTTTATATTTGCCCAAAGTATAATTATGGGAGTTATTCGAGTTAAAAATATTAAGCTATATGCCAACCACGGTTGTATGGTCGAAGAAGGCAAAATAGGAAGCGACTATATCGTAAATGTAAAATTGAAAACAAACTTAGACGCATCGGTTCTATCTGATAATCTTGAAGATACAGTTGACTATGTTGCAGTATACAATATCGTAAAAGCAGAGGTGAGTGTACGGGCAAAACTGTTAGAAGTAGTTGTACATAAAATTATTGATCGTGTTTTGGAAGAACATCCCACAGTGCAAATGGTTCGAGTTCGAGTTGCTAAAAAAAATCCTCCAATTGGCGGGGAAGTAGAAGAAGTAAGTATAGAAAGAAAAGGGAAAAGAAAAAAGGGGTAAAAAAACATTTTATTTACTACTTTTGCGGGACTGGCATCGTGGCCGAGTGGCTAGGCAGAGCTCTGCAAAAGCTTGTACAGCGGTTCGAATCCGCTCGATGCCTCAACAAAAAAACCCGTGAATATCACGGGTTTTTTTGTTTATGAAACGAAATTTTTTTCTTAATTCATTTCCGTAATCGTTCCGCCAATGCGTTTTCGCTTAATCAATTTTGTTGGTCTCCCATGAATACGAACTGTTCCTCCAACATTTACTGTTGCTTCTAGTAAATCTGAAGCGTGAATATAGGCAACACCTCCAGCGGTAACTTTGACTGTAGTTTGTTCTGTGAGAAGGGTTTCCGATTCACAAATTCCACCACCGAGTATTTTGAGTTCATGATTTACAGCAACTCCTCGCAAAGAAAGAGTCGCGCCAGAATTGACACTGGAGCTTATTTTTTCTGATTCAATATGTAAATCAATAGCAGAACCTTCTCGTGCTTTCAGTTCAATCTTAGTTGCCTTAAGCACGGCTTTTGATTCAACAATTGAACCTTGATAGGTATGTATAAGATCCAAAGGAGATGAAAAATAAATTTCTATATACGTATTCTTTGGGTTGAATACTTGATTTATAGAATGCTTGATTCGCAATACATCATTTTTAAGTGTTGTAACAACTGTCTCAAAATTTTCTCCAGCAAGCACCAGTTTGTTTTCATTAGAAGGAATTAGTTTTACTTGAATACCTGAAAATAATTTTATTCCGGTAAAAGGACCCACTGTGATTGTTTTGGTTCGCTCTTGTCTCTTCGTTTCTTGAACGGGAATAGAGTCTTGAACTACATCTTGAGCAGAAACAAATGTGATTGCAAAAAGTAAAAAGAACGTGAAAAGCGCTTTCATAGGAATGTTTTTATCTTGTTTAAATTTAGTGATTCTAAATGATATTATTTTTCTTCTAATTTAAAATCTAAATGTCTTTTAATTAAATCTGCTTTCAAAACGCTTACATCGATTGAATCTCCCAGTTGATATCGTTTTTTCGTGCGTTCGCCAACTAAGGCATGAGCTTTATCATCGTAATTAAAATAATCGCCAGTAATATCTTTGATGCGAATCATTCCTTCGCATTTATTTTCGACTAATTCTACATAAATACCACGATCAGTAACACCAGAAATTACTCCTTCAAAGGTTTTTCCAATCTTATCTTCCATAAATTTAATTTGCATAAACTTAATAGAATCTCGTTCCGCCTTAGTTGCTATTAATTCGCGCTGAGAGGAATGAACACAAGCTGCTTGAATACTATCAGGGTCTTTTACTTTTTGCTTCGCTAAATGATGCTCTAATAAGCGATGAACCATAACATCTGGGTATCTTCGAATAGGAGAGGTAAAGTGTGAGTAGAAATTAAATGCTAATCCGTAATGACCAATATTATCAATATTATACTCTGCCTTACTCATACAACGAATGGTAAGTGTATCAATTAAATTTTGCTCTTGTTTTCCTTGAATATCAGATAAAAGAACATTCAATGACTTACTAACATCTTTTGTTTTTAAATCTAATTTATATCCAAAATTAGAAACGACCATTTGTAGGTTGTTTAATTTATCCGCATCTGGTTCATCGTGAATTCGATATACAAAGGGCAAAGGAGTTTTTCTATTCCCTGCAAAAGAAGCCACTTGTTTATTGGCAAGTAACATAAATTCTTCTACTAACTTATTAGCGTCTTTAGATGTTTTAAAATAAACACTTTCGGGGGTATCGTCTTCTTTTAAAATAAAATTAACTTCAACGCGATCAAACGAAAGTGCGCCTTTCTTCATTCGTTTAATGCGCAATTTTTTTGCAATTTCATCCAGTGTAAGTACACCTTTTAAAAGATCATTCGAAACAGTATAAGCTGCACCAGTGAGCGAAATTTCCTTAGAAACTTTAGCGGCTTGTGTTTCTATTAGTTCTTGTGCTTCTTCGTAAGCAAAGCGATGATCAGAATATATTACTGTTTTTCCAAACCATTCTTCAAGTACTTCACCTTTAGAATTCATAGTAAAAACTGCAGAGAAGGTATACTTTTCTTCGTGAGGACGTAAAGAACAAACACCATTAGAAAGTACTTCCGGTAACATTGGAACTACACGATCAACTAAGTATACTGATGTAGCGCGGTCATATGCCTCTTGATCTAAAACACTGTTGGGCTGAACATAGTGCGATACATCAGCAATATGAATCCCTATTTCAAAACGATCTTTACCTAATATTTTGAATGATAATGCATCATCAAAATCTTTTGCTGTTTTTGGATCAATTGTAAAAGTAAGGGTATCTCTAAAGTCTCTTCTTTTCTTAATTTCTTCTGGACGAATGGATTGATCTATTGCATTTGCAGCAGCTTCAACTTCGTCAGGAAAATGTAAGGGTAATCCATAATCAGATAAAATAGCATGCATTTCTGTATTCGTTTCTCCAGGAGGCCCAAAAGATTCGATTAACGTTCCATAAGGTGAGTCTGCTCGCTTTGGCCAATCGGTATATTCTACTAATACTTTGTCGCCATTGGTATATCCATCCAACTGTTTTTTATCAATAAAAAAGTCAGTATACATGCGTGGACCTCGTGTCAAGACAAAAGCATAGTTTTTTTCTATTTGGAGAACACCAACAAATTGAGTTTTCTTTCTTTCGAGTATTGTTACTATTTCACCTTCAAAAGCTCCGGACTTTTGCTTGCGTTTGTACACATATACTTCAACTAAATCACCTTGAAAAGCTCGATTAATATTATTCTTTGGAATCATTATATCATGTTCCAAATCTTCACAGATAACAAATCCTCTACCGGTAGAAGTAACATCTAAAGTTCCTTGATAATAATCTTTACTTGCTTTTACTAGTGTATATTTTCCTTTAGAAGGATTGGAAAGTATTTTTTCTATTGTTAAACGATTTAAAATTTTTATAATTTCATCGCGTGTTTTAGTATCTTTTATGTTAAGTACTCCAGAGACTTCTTTATAATTGTATTGTTTTCCTGTATTGTCACGAAAATGTTGCGTCACTCTTCGTTCTAAAGAGTTATTTTTCTTCTTTTTAAACATAGAAACAAAATTACTCTAATAAATTTGAACTCTAGTTTTTATTATGAACAGTCTTAACAATATTAATAATTTGTTTTTATTTAATTTTAAGAAAGATGATGCTTATTATAGCGTGTTAATAGCGGTATTTCTTTCTTTATAATTTTTAGGAATGAATAAACATAAAAGGTTATCAACACTTAATAAAAGACTCTTCTAAATTTAAAACACTTGTATAAAGAAAATTAACAAGGATATAAACAATGGTTCATATCTAGTATTGATAATAAATAAATACATATTTAGCTTTTTTTAGTGTTAACAAACCCATCTTGTTTTGAACAGTAGATTGCATAAAATATATAAAGTTTATTTTGTAAAAAGGAAAAATTTGACAACCGCAAAGAGAAAAGAATTGAATCGCTTTTGCTATTAGAACTTATTAACAAAGTATTCAATTTATTGTATGTGTTTATAAACAAGAAGGAGGGGTTTGTTTACATTTATAAAAAAATTAAAATATGCAGTTTTCAATCGGTAACGACCACGCAGGAGTAGACTATAAAGAGGCAATTGTTTCTTACCTTATTAGTAAGGGGCATGAAGTGTTAAATCATGGAACAGATAGTGAAGATAGTGTAGATTATCCTGACTTTATTCATCCTGTAGCCCAAGATGTTTCTTCAAAGAAATCAGGTTTAGGTATTATTATATGTGGAAGTGGTAACGGAGCATCAATGACTGCAAATAAGTACCAAGATATTCGATCAGCGCTTTGTTGGTCAAAAGAAATCGTTGCTTTGGCTCGTCAGCATAACAATGCTAATATTTTGAGTCTCCCGGCACGTTTTATCTCAATACCCCAGGCAATTGCTATGGTTGAGGTTTATATCAACACTGATTTTGAAGGAGGAAGACATCAAAACAGAATTGATAAAATTCCTTGTATGTAATGATTCATCTTATTTATAAAACGTTTGACGAATTGACATCAATCGAATTGCATGCTATGTATGCTTTACGATCTGAAGTATTTGTGGTTGAACAGGATTGTGTTTATCAAGATATTGACGGAAACGATCCAAAGTCTATTCACGTATTGGGAAGTATAGAAGGAAGTTTGGTTGCTTATGCACGTATTTTAGATCAAGGTCTTTCTTATGCAGACTATAGTTCTATTGGAAGAATTGTTGTTTCGCCAGCATATCGGGCTCAAAAACTAGGCCATGAACTGGTCGATTTTGCTATAAAAGCAACCCAAAAAGAATATGCAAATACACAAATTAAGATTTCTGCTCAAGCACATTTAGAGAAGTTTTATGAGACCCATCAATTTAAAGCAACAGGAGAAGCTTATATGGAAGATGGTATTCCGCATATCGGAATGATTCTAGAAGATTAGGTAATTGCTTACTTAATCCGAATTTACATTACTAGATTGATTAAAGACTTCTTTTACCCCTTCGACAAGGTCGCTGGTTAGAGGATGTTTTCTCCCTTTATAAATTAACATACAAGCTCCACTAAAAGGAATATTTTCTTCCATATTTTTCAGCGCAATCCGAAGTTGTCTTTTAATTTTATTACGGTCAACTGCCCTTTTAAAATTGCGCTTTGGAACAGAAACGCCAACATAAAGAACCGTTTCAGATTCCTTTGCTTCAAGAACTTTTAGGAGTAGGTGTTTAGAACGACGCACCGTTCCTTTACGAAACAGTGCGTCGATTAATTCTTTTCCTTTTAAACGGTTTAGAATAATCACTTTACTCATTTTGATAGGTGTTGTTATCACGATCCACATCGGCCATATAATACGATGGATCAATGGTAATGAGCTCAATATCTTTTGCCTTGCGAGCGATTGAAAAACTATATTTTGGATTTGCCCAAGACCAGTCTTGTTCTATGTTCCATGGCAATGAATAAGGGTTTTCTTTTTCTCCACGCATGAGCGTAGTTGGAATGTAATGCATTTCTTGAGTTCCATCTTTATATTGAACTAAGACATCGAGCGGCATGGGCATAAGACCCTTGCGTTCTAAGTTTATTTGTGTGGCGTTTTCTTGACTTACAACATCCGAGATAGCATAATCGATGGTATTGGTAGTTTGTGTCCAATCGGTCAAATACCAGCGCAATTGTATGCCTGAAACACGTTCAGCGATTCTGCGAATATCATTTGGAACCGGATGTTTGAATTTATACTCGTTATAATACGCTTGGAGGGTTTTGTATAGGTTCTCGTTTCCGATGATATATCCCAATTGACCCAAAAACACAGCCCCTTTATTGTACGCCGTGCTTTCATAAGCGTAGTTGAAATGATATCGGTTGGCGTTTGTGTTTTGGTTTTGTTCACCTCCCGAAGTAGCTAATCTTATATACCCATTATATGATCCTTGTAAAGGGAAATCTTTGTTTTCTTTTAGCACTTTGTCCTTAGCAAGGGTCGAAATAAAAGTGGTAAACCCTTCATCCATCCATTCGTGCTTTGTTTCGTTGGTCGCAAGGATGTGCTGAAACCAAGAGTGTGCAAGTTCGTGAGCCGTTACTCCAACTAAAGAGCCAAACTTACGTTCTCCAGTTATTAGCGTACACATTGCATATTCCATTCCACCGTCTCCACCTTGGATAACGGAGTATTGTTTGTAAGGGTATTCTCCCACTTTTTCGTTGAAATAGACCATTAATTCAGCCGTTAAAGGCTGTAATTTTTTCCAATTTTCAATGATGTCGGGATTGTTCTTATAAAAGAAATGCAGGTCTACATTATTAGGTCCGGGATATACATCATGAATATAATCGGTGTCAGCAGCAAAAGTAAAATCGTGTACGTTGGGAGCAATAAAATGCCAAGTAATTTTCCCTTTTTTGGATTTAGCTTTCTTACGATCACTATATCCTTTTCCAATTTTATCTGCGTTTTGAAGGTAACCACTTCCACCTACTGTAAATTCTTTATCAAGAGTTATTTTAACATCAAAATCTCCCCAAACGCCATGAAATTCACGCCCAGTATAGGGGTCAGTATTCCATCCGTCTACATCATATTCTGAAAGTTTTGGGTACCATTGTGCCATAGAAAAAGCAACGCCCTCTTTTGTGTTTTTACCACCTCGACGAATCATATCAGGGACATGTCCATTAAACGCTAAATCCAATACCGTTGATGCTCCTGATACAAGAGGTTTATTTAACGTTACTTCCAAAATTGTACCTGATTCTACCATTTGAACGGGTGCACCATCTTGTTTCAACGAAGAAACCTTAAGATAGCCTTGTTGAAATGTAGTTAATGAATCGATACTTACCTTGAAACGGCGGTTTTTATCTCCCCCGTTTTTTAGACGGATAGCCATATCACTCTCTGGACGAAAGGCGTTAAAGTATAAATGATAGAAAACTTTGGTTAATGTCTCGGGAGAATTATTGGTGTAAACCAATTGTTGAGTTCCCGTATAATCTGCTGTTTCAGCGTCGAGCTCAACAGTCATGGTATAATCCACTTTTTGCTGCCAATACTGAGCAGAAAGGCTGAGTGAAAAAAGAAAAACTAGGGCAATAGTAATTTGTTTCATCGTTGTGTTTTTATATAAATAATTGCAATAAATGTATGAAACTAGGATTGAAAATAATCATCAAAAAGAAAACTTTCTTTACAACGAACACCTTTAGGGGTTTGCTCAAGTGTAATGAGTTCGTTTTCTGCGTCATGTTCTAAAAACAAGAGGAAGTCTTCTTTAACCGCACGGTCAAGGAAAGAAGCTTTTTCTTCTAGTGTTAAAAGAGGCCTTGTGTCGTAACCCATTACATAGGGAATGGGTAAATGCCCAACTGTAGGGATTAAATCTGCTGCAAATACGATTGTTTTTCCTTGATATTGAATCATAGGAAGCATTTGCTTTTCGGTATGACCATCCATCAAAAGGATATCAAACCCCAAAGCCGTCTTTTCGAGCTGTTTTTCTGTTCTTGTCAATAACTCCAGCTGACCACTCTCACGAATGGGAAGAATATTTTCAGAAAGAAAAGAAGCTTTTTCTCTCGGATTGGGGTTCAAAGCCCAGTCCCAATGATTTTGATGCGACCAAAAGTGTGCATTTTTAAAAGCGGGTTCAAGAGTTCCATGGGCGTTGTATTGAATTGCTCCACCACAATGATCAAAATGTAAGTGCGTTAAAAAAACATCGGTAATATCGTCTCGATGAAAGCCCGCATTTTGAAGCGACCGGTCCAAGGTATGATCTCCCCAAAGGGAGTAGTGACCGTAAAACTTATCGGACTGTTTGTTACCCATTCCAGTATCAACCAAAATTAGCCGATTCCCGTCTTCAATAAGCAAAGATCGAGCAGCCATTTTGATTCTATTCTTAGCGTCCGAAGGATTGGTTCGCTCCCAAAGAGCCTTTGGAACCACACCAAACATTGCGCCGCCGTCAAGCATAAAGTTACCGGTTTCAATGCGGTGTAATTTCATAAAAATTAGTTTATCAGTTGAATGCGTGTAAGGTAGTTGTTTGAAGTAATATACAAGGCACTCTCATCGGCGTTAAAAGCACAATTTGCCGAAGCAACCTCTGTTTTTATGGTTCCTATGTGCTTGCCTTTTGGTGTAAATATCAGAACGCCACCAGGGCCTGTTGCAAAGACATAGCCTTTGCTGTGAACTTTTAGCCCGTCTGCCAAGCCTTTCCCTTTTTTAGTTGTTGCATCGTAAAATGTTTTTTCGTTCTTCAACACACCATTTTCAAGAGAAAAAGAGAGCCATAAGTTTATTTTTGGGTCCGAATTGGCAACATATAAAACAGATTCGTCTGGAGAAAAAGCCAATCCGTTTGGGCGATTTAAACCACTGTACACCTGAGTTACTTTTCCTTTTGTATCTAGACGGTAAACACCGTTTTCAGCAATTTCTTTTAATGGATCACCATCCCCTTTGAGCCCATAGGGAGGATCAGTGAAATATAGATCGCCGTTTTTGGCAAGAATTAAATCATTGGGACTACTGAATCTTTTTCCGTCATATTCAGCAATTATAGTTTTGAATGAACCGGGTTGTGTGAGCGGTTTTTCGATCAGAGCAATCCTACGGTCGCCGTGTTGAGCGATCAACAAATTACCTTTAGAGTCAAGAATTAAGCCGTTAGCACCACTCTTTTTATCGTTAGGAGCAATACCCGTATAACCGCTTGGATCTAAATAAACGGAAAGACCATTGGCGTTATCCCATCGATACATTTTATTTTCAGGAACATCGGTAAAAAGAACTGCGTTTAACTCAGGAACCCAAACAGGGCCCTCTGCCCAACTAAAGCCATCTGCTAAAATTTCGATCACAGCATCTGCTGCGATTAGGGTGTTTATTTCCGGATCAAGACGTTCAACCGATCCTAAGGTTTTCTGAGCTGTAATACCAAACAGCACGCCAAGAGTAAGTAGAAGTGTAAGTGTTTTTTTCATGAGGTTATTGCTTTTTTAAAATTTGGGTTAATTCTTTTCCAAAAGCCAGCATTTTTTTAATCTCATCAATACTCGAAAGGCGATTTCGACCCTTGATAAGTAAAGTTTTTTCATTTGTTTCGACATGGAAATAAGAATGACTTTCAAAAAAGAAAATCAATTCTGGAGTAAACCACTTTCGTATTTCTCCTTTATTTTTTCCACCAAGAAAAAAACGTCTTGAAAAATCAGGGGCTTCATCAAAGTCGATATCTTGGTAGCCGAGAGGCTCGTATAGGTTTGCTAATAAATGCTCTTTATCTAAAATAAATTGAGGAACTTTCTCTTCCAGCTGAATCATTAAAAAAGACGACTTCAGGTCCTCTTTCGCAATAAAAGCACCTTCGCTATACGAAAGGTCAAAGAGGGTGAATTGTTCTGATTTGTCGAGTAAAACGTTGTACTGGTAATTGATTTGCTTGGATTTAAAATATTCGAATTGTTCTAGGTTATTTGCTTCTGAAGAGAGTTCAGGACGGTAGGACCAATTCAGTTTTTTTGCAAGTATTTCCAATGTTTTTTGTCTTTTAGTCAGGTGTTTTCCGAGGTTCAGAAAGTCTTTCATTGGAAGTACTTTTCGAATTGCAAAAGGATGTTGGGTGTCTGAGAAATGAACATCTAAACCGATGATTTCGAAGACTCCATTTTTACTTGAAAAACTCCTTCTATAGTCGCTAAGCCCTTCCATAACGGTATGATCTACAAACTCACAAAGAGAGAAATCTACAATAACGTGTTCATGCTCTGGAATTTCATCGAGTAGTGCTTTTAGCTTATAAAAATTCAAAAAACTACAGAAGTTTTTTACACTGACAAAATAGTTGCCACTGTCTTCTTCTTGGAACATCAAAACATTGGGTTTTAACCAATTTCGTGTGAAAAAAAAGATGCTTTTATTGATTAATACATGCATGATGAAAGTTGCCAATACACCAAAAGTAATACCGGTGATAAGCCCATAAGCAAGCGTCATTCCTAAGGTAACGATATAAATAGCGCCTTGTTCTTTCCCTATTCTAAAAAGCATAATTAGATTTTCAGGAGCCGCCAAACGATAGCCTGTATATACCAATATAGCCGCTAAAGCGGGAAGTGCAATACGTTGGATTTGATCTTGAAAAAGTACAATAAAAAGTAAGAGAAAAAGGGCGTGAAATAAATTGGCAGACCGGTTAGATCCCCCATTGTTTACATTTACAGAACTACGGGCAATAACGGTAACCACATTCAACCCTCCAACAAAACCACTAATGGTCGTTGCTATTCCTAATGCTCTAAGGTCTTTGTTCACGTTGGATCTTCTTTTCAAAGGATCCAGCTTATCAACAGCTTTGATGCTTAGTAAGGATTCAATACAGGAAATTAAAGTAAGGGAAATTACAATCCCAATGAATTCGAGACTTCCAAGCATTCCAAAATCTGGAAAAGGGAGGTTACCCAATAAGTTTTCTGGGAGAGAGATGAGTAAGTTTTTGCCCATGGGATAAGGTACGGCAGCAACGAATTCATAATAATATGTTAGTCCAATAGCCAAAACCACCACCCACATTGGCGCTGGAACTAGATGAAAAACAGGGTTTCTAATTCGCGAATATAAAATCAAAATAAGAAAACTTCCAACCCCTAACCCGGCCGCAAGAAGCACTTCAATCGTTGGATTTTGAAAAACAGACAGCACACTATTTGGGATTTGTGCAAGAAGGTCGAACGGACTTCCTGTTGCAGTAGTTACTCCAAGCATAACATGGACTTGTTTGGCTAGAATTCCAATTCCTATAGCTGCTAGCATACCTTGTAATGCAGAAGCAGGGAAAAACTCACTCAGTGCGCCAAAACGGAAGAGACCAAAAAGGAAAATGAGAATTCCCGATAGAACAATGGCTGCAAGTGTAAACAGATACCCTTGATAAAGGTCGCCTCCGCCCAAGAGGGTAATGGAAGAAAGTAATACGATAACCAAACCATTTCCGGGGCCTGCGATTGTTAGTTGAGATCCGCCTAAAAGTGCAACAACAACTCCGCCAACTACTGCCGATAGAATACCTGCAATAGGAGGAGCTTCGGAAGCAATAGCCAACCCAAGGCCGAGTGGCAAGGCCACTAAAGAGACAACAAAGCCTGCAAAGATGTTCTTAGGGAGTGCTCCTAAAAAACCTCGAAAAGTGTTTGTTTTACCCATTTTCTTTGCTTTTAATGATGAGAACATCGGTGGGTAATTCGGATAAAATATGCTCGAGATCTTTCGGGAATATACGCTCTAGAAAACTCTTTCTTTTTTCGTCTGAATTCATAATGAGTAAATCCGCTCGAACAACTTTGGCGTAGTGACCAATAGAATATCCTCGTGTCCCAAAAATGCTTTGGGAGTGTATTTTTATGTTTTCTTTGAGCGTATCTGGAATGTGGGTTAAAATTTCGCGAACACGAGAAAGTTCTCGCCGTTTTAATTTTTCTTTTCTAAGGGTAACCTTTCTCAGGCCGCGATCATCATCCGCTTCTTCAGCAACTTCTGAGCGGTCTATTTCTTCCACTAAAGTAAGTTTAGTGGCACTTAGGGCTTGAGCAAAATGGAAGGCAGCTCGAATGGTGCTTTCCGTTTCTGGGCTTTCGAAAGCGTTCACTACAACATGCTGCGAAGGTTTTCGAACGACAGAAGGTTTGATCATTAATAAGACCGAACAAGGAGCGTTACGAGTTAGTTTACGAGCTATAGAGCCCATATAAAACTTTACCATATTTTCCCGCTGCATCGCCCCAAGTAGCAGCAGATCAATCTGATTTTTTTTACACTGTTCGCTTATGGTTTCTATAGGTGTACCTTCATCCCAAAGAACTGTAAAGTTCTTTGGCTGAACGGGAGATTCTTCTAAAATTTCAGAAAAAGTTTTAGCCTTGGCAGGAGATTTTGACCCTACGTGAAGAAAATAAAGATGGGCTCCTAAAAATTCAGCCAACCGCATCGCCTCAAAGACATTCGCTTTTAGGTTAGGCGAAAATGCAAAACCAATTAAAATTCTATTGAAAGGAGTGCTGTTCACTTTAGTTCTTTTTTTAAATATATAGTTTTTGAAAACTTATTTTTTCACAAATTCAGTTCGTAAAACAATGCTCATTTTATTGATTCTACAATCAATTTCATCGGCACTATCGGTTAAACGAATGTTTTTTACTGTTGTTCCTCTTTTGATGGTTGTTGAGGTTCCTTTGAGTTTTAAGTCTTTGGTTAGTTTTACAGTATCTCCGTCATTTAAAATATTTCCGTTAGCATCTTTTACATCCATAGGGCTCTTTTTTGATAAAGATAAGGGATAATGACAAAGAAGCAAAAGGAATTTTGCCGGAACAAAGGAAGATTTTAAAGCGAAAGGCTTGTCCCTATTTTAGGAAGATGAAGTATACTTTTTTGGGCTTCAAAAAGCTCCTGAGCTTTGGATACTTCTATCTCAATGGGTGGAAAGGTGTTGTAATGACACCCAATAATTTGATTGCATTGAATAAAATCTGCTGCCATAACGGCCTCTTCCATTCCCATGGTAAAATTGTCTCCAATTGGAAGCACTGCCCAGTCGAGTTTTGGACAAAGTGCTGGAATTAATTTCATGTCGTATGTTAGAGCGGTATCTCCTGCCATATAAAAACAATTGGAGTCGTTCCAAACGACAAAACCGCCTGGATTTCCTCCGTAAGTTCCGTCGGGTAGAACGGAGGAGTGAATCGCCGAAACGTATTTTACTGTTCCGAAATCAAAGACATACTTTCCCCCATGATTCATTGGATGACCAGAGATTCCTTTGTTATCATACCAACTCACAATTTCGTAGTTAGAAATGATTTTTGCACCAGTTCTCTTAGCAATTGTTTCCGCATCTAAAACATGATCCTGATGCCCGTGGGTAAGAAAAATATAGTCCACCTCGAGGGCATCAATATCAATCTGTTTAGCCATAGGATTCCCTGTTATAAAGGGATCGAATAGAAGTTTTGCTCCACCAAATTCAACAAGAAAACAAGCGTGGCCAAGAAACTGTATTTGTGTCATGATCTAATTCTTTTTAGAAAGATATAAAAATTAGAGATGCAAATAGTCTTTCAGGTTACGCACATGAGTTTCAAAAGCCTGAATGCCCGCAGGTGTTATTTTTACTTCGGTTAAAGGGTAATTACCCTCAAAGCGTTTTTCAATACGGATGTAATCGGCATCTTTTAGCTTATTCAATTGTACGCTTAGGTTTCCTTGCGTAGCATTGAGTTGCTCTTTGAGATAAACAAAAGAAGCAGACTTGAGTTTAATCAATAGAGACATAGCGCCTAATCGCAGCGGAGTTGTAAGTAAAGAATCTAGAGGTTTCAAGCGCGATATCGTTTAAGTGCATATCCGGGAACTAAATAAGAAACCATAATGACAGCTGCATATAAAAGTAAAAGCGATGACCCGTTTACAAGCATACTGTAAAATGGAAAACCAATGAGTACCATCCCACCAAAAATCAAAGGATTGAATTTCAAAACGACACCGCTTACGATGGTTCCAATCCCAGCAACAAGGGGAAAGAAAAACCAGGGATTTAGGTCGATAAAAGGGCTTAAGACAGAAAAGAGAACAAGAACAAGGCCTATAACGATCCACATACGTGAAAGAAAATACTCCAAATGCGTTCGGTGGCTTTCCGTTTTTTCTGCTTTTTTATAGTACCCTACAATAAAAACAATACCCAAAATCGACGTAACGGGCCAAATTAAATAGCTATTGTTGCCCAAAGGGCTAAAGTTTAAAAGAGCATAGTTTACAAGGGCGGTAAAGCTTACTAACCAGCCCCAGTAGATGAAAGCGAAGCTGTGATTGCTTAAATTTTCTTTTGCTTGTGTGATGGTCTGTTCAATTAAATTGAGCTGCTCTTGAGCTGAAATTTTTTCAAGTTTCATAGAATAAGATGTTAGGATTATTCTACAAACATAAACTGGTTTATATTATAAACCAAATTATCAACTACTTTTTTTCAAGTAAAAGCTCAATGTCTTTTGCTAATTGCGTTATCTCTAGAGGTAGTGTTCCATTGTATACTCCCCTAATTTTAAGGGCTTGATCGATGAGTAGTACATGTTCGGTATGCAAAAAGTCCGTACTGTCTTTAGTAAAACCCAAGTCTTCTTCAGCAAAATAAGATTTTCGAGCTAGGGTGTATATGTCCGAAGTTTTACCTGTTAAAAAATGCCATTCCCTTTTAGTAATCTCATAATCTTGGGTATAGGATTTTAGTTTAGGAACGGAATCAATCCAAGGAGTTACGCTATACGAAAGCATTACAACATCTTTTTGTTCCATAAACTGTTCTTCTAAACGCTTTAGATTATTGGTCATAATAGGGCAAATGCTCCCACATTGGGTAAACATAAAATTAGCAATATGAACTTTTCCTTGTACATCTTTTGTTCCAATAATCTGATCCATTTGATTTTTAAAAGCGAAAGATGCGATCGTATGGGGCACTTCTTTTTGGGCATCTTGGGCGCTTAGAAAAAGGGGCTTAAAATCGGGACTGTTATAAAACGGCAAGCTTTCGGTCTGAGAACAACCGACAAGCAAGACGCTTAGAAGTATAAATTTAAAAAAGACTGTCTTTGACATTGATGCAATTTTTAGTTCCCAAAAGGCCATAACGGCGATCATTTTTAATGATATAATTACTTTTTAGACTCCCGTTGTCGTACCATACTTGTTGGCTTCCAGCTTCCAGGCCATGGGCATAGTTTTGATGCGCAATAAGCAATCCTTGAGGATTCCATTCTTTCTTGAATCCATGATAAACATCATTTTTCAGTTGGTAGTGGAACCTAATTTGTCCCGTTGGATAAAAGTATTTGTGAGCTCCAGTTTTCTTTCCCTTGTTAAAAAGGCGAGCCTCTTGTGTTTTTCCTGAAGCATAAAACCGTTTCCAAACTCCGTCGGGTTTGCCTTTACGATATTCTTGAATAAGGAGGGTGTCTTGTGAATTTGAAAAGCGCTCCAATACAATTCCAGTGAAAGGAATCCCTTTACTAGTTGTTATCCCACTTTTGGTTTTTAGTGACAAGCTGCTTGCCTCAAAGACTTCTCGTGGTGCGTTTTCACAACCAATACAAAGGAGCAATACAAAGCCGAATATACTAACGCGTAACTGTACCAGCTGTTCCATAATACCCACTTCCATTTATATAAGGATCTGCATCCGTAATGTGATAATGATAGATTCCTCCGGGATAATCTGTCGTTACGTGTTCATGGCCGTGGTATTCGTCTAAAATACTGTTTACCACTCGTTCGCCATTTTCGAAGGGACCATAAACCGGGAAGCCATCCAACAGAAAACCGAGCAGTACATTGTTTCCTTGGTTTTGGGTTAAATAGGTTGGTTCTATATGGTAATGATACTCTCCAACCCGCTGTGGGTGGCCGTTGTATTGATCAAAAGAATCGATCTCACCAATCAATGGCTGATTGTCTGGACCTGCGTATTGGTTGTAAAAAGAAACGCCATTCAGTGCTACACCAATACTTCCTAGTTGCGTAGGTCTTGGGTTAGAGGCAGCTGTAGGATTGAGTGGAATTTTATAGGTGTAATTTGCATTTAGGTCAATGCGGTTAGGGTTTAGGGTAAAATTTTCGTTTGTACCATTGTAGGCCACATTTCGGTCATCGCCCACATCAAAATAAGGACTGTTGTGGTCGGGTACACCGTTTACTTGAATGACAACAAAGTCGCCTTCAAGATAAATATCAGATGCACTATAAATTTTTTGATAGATTTCTGGAACATCATTTCCATCGGTCGCTTCATCCATCATTATTGGATCAGTATCAGAACTTCCGCAGGAGGTTAAGAAGAGTAAAAAAAGAACTAAAACGTGGGGGTGCGTTTTCATAAAAGAGGTTTTAATTTGGACTGTAAGTTAGTTTAAAGGTTTAATATCGTGGTGAAACAAAGTTTCAATTCAATATTTTTTCAAAGCAAATGCTATTATCGGTAGTCAAATAGGGTTCATAATTTGTAATGCGCAGGTATCCTGATTTGCTATATAGCGCTACGGCTTCTGGCAGGTTTTTACCAGTTTCTAGAACACAACTTTTGTTTCCTAGTTCTTTTGCCCATACTTCTAATTCTTTTAATACCTGAGTTGCTGTTCCTTTTTTACGACCAACGGGAGGAGTGTACATGCGTTTGATTTCTACTTTTCCCGTTTCGAAAAACTTAAAAGCACCACATCCAACAGCGACATTTCCTTCATAAGCAAGTACAACCTGCCCTAGATTTTCTAAACCGTTGAACTGACTGTAAAAGGCATGATCTTCCCCATCGCGAACAGACAATTCTTGGTTTAGCGTTTCAACTAAAGATTTAAAATCAGGATGATTATGATCGGTTCTTAGGAGTCTCATGTTATTTTTTTTGAGCAAAAAGCCAAGGAAGAAAATCGGGGTCAGCAAAAACAGTATCCCAACTGTTATGGTTTACACCTGGATACCAATTATAGGCTACAGTAGCTTTTTTCTTAAGAAGAGCTGCAACCATTTTTTTTGAAAGATCGACCGCTACAACTTGATCCGCTTCGCCGTGATCGATACGCCAAACGGGACGGCGAATTTTTCTAGCAATCTTGGGATTTGCCCCACCACAGATTGCAAAAGCAGCTGCGAACATTCTAGGATTTCTATAGACCAATTCGAAGGTTCCCATCCCTCCCATTGACAAGCCACCGACATAAATGCGTTTTTTATCGATCCCGTAATTCTGAATGACATCACCCAACATGCCCTCTACTAGATCGAGAGTAGGATTGTTTTTAGGTTTTTTTATATAGGTAAACCCTGTCTCAGTTTGAGTTGTTGTTGCCCAATAAGCATCCTTGGCACATTGCGGAAAAACAATAATTGCAGGATTGTTTTTACGGAAATCTGAATCCAAAAAAAGAGTACTCCCATGAACTAATTGAAGTTCATTATCGTTCCCGCGTTCCCCAGATCCATGAAGGAAAAGAAGCAAGGGATAGTTCTTTTTTGTATCATAGTTTTCTGGCAATAAAATTCGATAAGGAAGAGACTTCTCCTCCTGTTCATAAATAGCATAACGATATTCCTGAGCAAAAACTTCAGAAACATTCATTAGAATGACCAGAAGCAGAAGAACAGAATAAAATTTTTTTATTTTCATTTTTTAAAGTTTTTCGGTTAAAAGAGCAATCATGGTTTTAATACCATCCCGATAATTTCCAAGGCGAATATTTTCGTTTGGACTGTGTTGGTTGTTGTCTGGGTTTACTGTTGGAACTGCAACAGCAGGAATTCCTAGTGTTAGGACGAAAGGAGAAATTGGAATCGAACCCCCACTCATTCGAATTCGAATTGGCTCCTGATCAAAAGCTCTTTTCATGGATCTGGTAAGCCAAACACCAATTTTAGAATCAAAAGGTGTTCTAAACGATTGGTAAGAAACCTTAGATTTATAGGTTGCTATTTTGGGGTAAGTAAGGCGCTCCTCTTTGGTTGGAACTCGATCAATAACATAGTACCCTTGTTTTTCAATGTGTTTTTTTACTAGCTCTAAAAGGCGTTCTGGATTTGATTCTAAAACCAAACGCACATCGATTTCTGCCTTTGCCCATGCAGGAATAATTGTCCGGGCATTTTCATTAATTTCTCCGGACTGCATGCCTCGAATATTGAGTGAAGGGTATTGTATGGATTCATGATAGTAAGAACCCACCTGATCTGTAACTGCAATTTGAACTGCATCCATGAAACCCTCTTTGTCGAAAGGGGTACTCTTCAATGTTTTTTCAGTTTCTGAATCGATAACAATTCCATCATAAAACCCCGGGATAATAACCTTTCCATTCTCACTTTTCATAGAAGCCAATAAGCGCGATAAACGGAGCGCTGGGTTTGGAACGTAGTTTCCGAAGTGACCACTGTGTTGAGGAACAATAGGGCCATAGGTTGTGAGTTGAGCAGTTGCAATTCCTCTTGCGCCAAACGAAAGGGTTGGCTTATTGGAGCGGTGTTGTGGACCATCAAAAATAACCAGATTGTCCGCTTTCAAGAGTTCCTTATTCTCGAGAACCGCCAAAGGCAAGTTGGGTGAACCTAACTCTTCTTCAAAATCGATAATTATCTTCAGGTTAAAGTTGGGGTTTTTACCCAATTCTTTGATTGCATCAAGTGCCGCAAGAAACATGATTACCGGCCCTTTTGCGTCACTCGCAGATCGTGCATAAATGCGCCAGTCGTCTTTATAATTTAGCAAACGATCCCATGGAAGCGCCTCCCACTGTCCATCGTCATTTTGTTTTTTAACTACTGGTTCATATGGATTTTCTTGTTCCCACTGACTAGGATCAACGGGTTGACCGTCTACGTGGACATAAAACAGGACAGTTTTTAAATTAGGATCAAGAACTTTCTCAGCAAGCAATAACGGAGCAGCAGCGGTATTGATTCGTGTTGTTTTAAATCCGCGATTTTGAAAAACTTCTTCACTCCAAAGCATATTGGCCTCATAAGCTAAAGGTTTATTGGCATCATTAGGAAGCCTCAAAAAAGACCGTAAAAGAGGGAATGTTTTTTGAGCATATTGCTCTGAAATTCGATCCAATGTTTTAATATTCTGAGCCTCTGACAAGAGAGGAGCAAACAGCAGTAAGGTGAGAAGGTAAATCGTTTTTTTCATAAGCTTTTTATAGTGGTTTAGTAATATTATTGACTGACCGTATCGAGGAATTGAGCACCTCCAAGGGTTTCTATTTCTTTTTTGTTTAATTCAAGAACGCGAACCTTCAAAGACACACGCTCCAGAGGGGTATCAAGAGAATCCGTTGGGAGTGCAGCAATGTTATTCAAAACATCCAATCCTTTAAAAATCTGACCGAACACGGTATATTTTTGATCCAACCGGGCTATCCCAAGCGCATCATGAACAAGATAGAACTGACAGCCAGCCGAAAGTTTTCTTGGATTATCATCGCGACCCATTCCGACCGCGCCATAAAGATGCTTAATTTCTGGCACAAACTCAGGCTCGATTAAATAATCTGAAGGGCCAAAGCCTTCGGGTGTGTCTGGGCAGCCTCCTTGAACTACAAAGTTTTCGATTACTCGGTTAAAACTTAAATCATCCCAATATTGGGCTTGCGCTAATTCAATAAAACTAGCTCGATGCAAAGGAGTTTCTTCATAGAGCCAAAAGTAGAGTTCTCCCAGAGGAGTTTCTATATGTCCTATGGGGTATGTTTCTTCTTTGCTTTCTTGACAAGAAGAGAATGCAATAAGGCAAATAAGGACTATTTTTTTCATTAGGTTTTTTTAAATAAATAAAGAAAGTATGAGGACCATGGTGAAACCCGTTAGCGCCAAAAGAGTAGTCATTACCGACCAGCTTCTAAAGGTGTCTTTTTCAGATAGACCAAGATAATTACTAACCAACCAAAAACCACTATCGTTTACGTGAGACAGAATAGACGCTCCCGAAGCGATTGCAATTACCAGCAGTGCCGTGTGGAAATCTCCCAAGGGGCTTGTGATGAGGGCTGAGGTAATTCCTGCTGCTGTTATCATAGCAACGGTTGACGAACCCTGCAAGACGCGAACACATACAGCTGCTAAAAAGGCAAAAGGGAGTAAGCCTAAACCAATACTTGAAAAGTAATTTGCGAGCATTGTACCGGTTCCCGTTGTAATGAGCATTTGCTTGAAAACACCCCCCGCACCAGTCAATAAAATGATTATTCCAGCTGGAGCCAAAGAGGCTGAAGTGATTTTAGATAAAGCTGTTTTGGTAACCCCTCGCTTGATTCCTAGAAAATACCAAGCCATTAAATTCGCTAAAATCAAAGCCGAAAAAGGATGGCCAATCATTTGAATCCAACCAATTGTTTTTTTAGACAAGAGCATACCCGAAGTTATGGGACTACTCAACAAGGTGTTGCAAACAATAAGAAAAATGGGTGTTCCGATAATTAAAAGAATAAGCCCAATAGGTGGAAATTGTTGCTCACTTTTCTTTTGGAAACTTTCTGGAGCAGCAACAAATATTTTCGAAGCAATGAATTTCCCAAAGAGTGGACCGCTAACAATAGCCGTTGGGACTCCGACAATAAACCCAACTAAAATTACCCATCCGAGGTCAGCATCCAGAATATCAGCGACAGCTACTGGACCAGGTGTAGGTGGAATAAATGCATGTGTAATTGCTAAACCAGCAAGAAGCGGAATAGCATACAAGAGCATGGATTTTTTTGTTTTTCGCTGTAGGGAATACACCAAAGGAATTAAGATGATAAAGGCCACATCAAAAAAGACTGGAATTGCAATAAAGAAACCGGTTATCATAAGTGCCCAAGAGGCATTTTTTTCACCAAACTTTTGAAGTAAATACTGTGCCAAAGCTTCTGCACCTCCAGAGTGTTCCAAAATCGCACCAAACATAGCACCCAAGCCAACCACAACAGCAACAAAGCCAAGGGTAGAGCCCATTCCGTCTTTTACCGTTACCATTATTTCTGTAGGGGCTACCCCTGCAAGAATTCCGACCAAAATACTCGAAATAAGCAAAGCTAGAAAAGGCTGAAACTTAAATTTTAAGATTAAAAATACCAAGAGACCAACCCCTATGAGAACTGAAAAAAGAAGTGAATAATCGATCATATTATTGCCATTGGGTGTGAAATGTTTGTTCAAAAGGTTTGTCTACACGTCGGTAGGTATGTGCTCCAAAAAAGTCGCGTTGTGCTTGAATGAGATTTGCAGGGAGGCTTTCACTGCACATAGCAATCCAGTAATTATAGGCAGATGAATAACAGTCTAAAGCAATTTTTTGATCTACCCCATGATGAATTATAGAAGCAGCACCAGCTTCATTTTCTTTTAGTAAATCTAAAATAGTAGTATTGTTAAACAGCGATTTTTCTGTTTTAAAAGCTTGAACGAGCATTTCCATTAAACGCGAACGAATGATACACCCTTGGGTCCAAATACGAGCAGTCTCAGAAGGGCTATATTCCCATCCGTATTGTTGAGAAGCATTTTCAATTAGATTAAAACCTTGAATATGATTAATGATCCGAGCAAAGCGATAGGCTTCAATGAGCGATTTTACATCAAGTTCAACTTGTTTTTTTGCTTTGGGTTTTCTTGCGGACAATGCTACCCGTTCTGTTTTAAAAGAAGAGAGGTAGCGAGCAAAAACGGAAGCCGACATCATTGTGTTGACCGACCCCAAGGCCAAGGCAGCCGAACTGGACCACATACCCGTTCCTTTACTGCTTGCTTGATCCAAAATCAAATCAACTAAAAAATGGTTTCCTTCTTTTTTCTGAAGGATTTCTGCTGTAATTTCTAAGAGGTAACTGGCTTCAGAGTCTTGATTCATTTCTTGAAAAACAGCAACAATTTCTGGGTAGCTCATTTGATTTGCCAGTACCGCAAAGGTTTCGGCAAGAAGCTGCATTTCTGCATATTCAATACCATTGTGAATCATCTTTACAAAATGCCCAGCGCCTTCTTTTCCCATATAACTTTGACAGGGGACATTGGACTTGTCTTTAGCAGCAATTTTATTCAGGATAGGTCGAAACTGAGTGTAGGCGTCTGTACTTCCACCAAACATTATTGAAGCTCCATTGCGCGCTCCAACTTCCCCTCCAGAAACGCCACAACCCACAAAATCAATCTTCTTTTTTTGAAGCTCTTGAGCTCTTCTTTGGGTATCTGGATAATGTGAATTACCACCGTCAACAATAATGTCCCCTGCACTAAGCAAAGGAGTAAGCTCCTCCAGTAAACCGTCAATGGCTGGGCCACTTTTGATCATCAACCAAATTTTTCGAGGCTGCTCTAAAGAAGATACAAACGCATTCAGCTCTGTGAAACCCGAAAGATTTTTAAAGGCTTTATTTTTTGACAAAAAGGACTCAATGATCTTTTCTTCTCCCGGAACAGACCGGTTGTAAACAGCAGTTGAAATGTTGTTTTCAGCACAGTTTAAAGCAATTCCTTGTCCCATAACCCCCATGCCAATTACGCCAATGGTTGCTGAGCTCAAGGGTTGAATTTTATTTAAAATAGAAGAAGCCAATTGTGGAATTGTTTCTTCTATGTTGAGGTGAATACCATAGCTTGGAAGCTCCAATACATCAAATTGAGACTGAAGTAATTCGGTGTTAAAGAAATGGTTTTCTCGGCTCTCCAAGCGACTCTTAATACGATCAAAAGAACCTTTTAAAACGACCCAAGTAATCGAACTGTTTTCGGTAGCAAGGCTTTCTCTATAACGTTCTTTCAATGCTGAACAAGCTAAAATTGCCTGACCTTCTTTTGACCAAAGGCTAATTTTTTCAGCTAATTCAGCTAGCCAAGGCGCTCGATCTGCGTCATCCAACTGTAAGCCAGAGCTCATTTTTTTCTTGTTGGTTTCAGGATGAAAATCATCTGCATCATAAAAAGGCCATCCCGTTTCTTGAGAAAGGTGTTTTCCAAGGCTTGTTTTTCCGGTACCACTTACTCCCATTATGATGATCATATACGCTAGTTTTTGTTATAAAGATATAAAAGTAAAAGGGGATTACATTGCAGAAAGAATAGCTCCGTCAGGAGTATGAAATTCTTTCATTAAGTCAGCAGCCATACACGAATGAACTGGGAGCACCCACAACAAGTCTCCAATGGCGTAGTCGCGCATTGTTTCTTTTGGTACAGAAACAATTCCGTGTTCTTGAGAAAGGCTTTTGAGGTGCATATTGGGGATGCAAGCCCCCCATCCAGAACCTTTTTTTTCGGCAATACGACCAAAGATGACTCCAGTTTCTGGGTCTTCAACTCGATCTTTTGAAAGATGAACACCGCCTCCGTATATCACAATTTCATTGCGATCAGGATGTTTAGCAACAACAGGACAGGCCATAGCAACTGCAATTTCATCCAATTCGTTCGAGCCAATGATGTTTTGTGTCAGGTCATAAAAAATAAAATTACCGGGTCGAATTTCATCAATTCCAGTAAAATCCTCGGTCACACTACAACTTGGTGTGTCTCCATACGAAAGTGTTAGAATAGGATATTGCTCTTGATAATGGCTTTTGAGTATTAAAAACTTTTCTTTACTTGTTTGGTGTACAGCTTCGATTGCTTCTTTGGATCGACATTGATACGAATGACCTGCATGACCCAAAAAACCCTTGAACTGAAGCATAGGAGTTTGATCCATTTGACTCAAAAGTTGATCGATTAAAGAGAAGCGATCTACTGCAATTCCTGTTCTGTTATAACCAATATCCATTTTCAAGAAAATGCCAACGGGTGCTTTTAAGTGATTTTTTAAAAACTCGAGCACCTCAACATTTTCGACACAGAGGTTCAGTTGAATTTTTGATGCAAGCGTATTGATGGTTTCAATTTCTAAAATGTTGGTGGGAAATGCAACGGTTATATCATCCCATTCTTGAGCAAAATAAGCTGCCATTTTAAGAGAGGAAACCGTTATTTTGGCAACCCCTTCTTCTTTAAGCCATCGAGCAACTGCTAGTGATTGATGAGTTTTGACATGTGGACGAAAAGCCACATTATTTCTTCGAGCTTTAGCAGCCATTTTTGCAATGTTTTTTTTACATCGAACAGGATCTAAAAAGAGGGTTGGTACGCGAATCATTAAGGATTGAATTATTGCTTTATCTAGAAAGCGTTAATGTAACCCTAAGGTACTATGAAAAAACGAGTCGATCAACTCAAAGTTTATGCGAGTGCTTTTTTAACCTGCATTTTTAACTGTGGAAGAACATCCGTTTTGAACCATTCGTTTTTTGCAATCCAAATATTATTTCGTGGGGAAGGATGAGATAACACAAAATGTTTTGGGAGGTAGTTCTTTAGCAGTTTCAATAGCATCTAATTACTGTTTATAAACCAGAGGCGCAAGCAAAAACACAAGGAAGAAAAAAACATCTTTCGTGAGATTCTATTTAGTGAATTTGTCTAATCATTTAATTTAAGAACCGCCATAAACGCCTCTTGAGGAATCTCAACATTCCCGACTTGACGCATTTTCTTTTTCCCTTTCTTCTGTTTTTCCAACAATTTTCGTTTACGTGAAATATCACCTCCATAACATTTGGCGGTTACATCTTTACGAACCGCTTTGATGGTTTCTCTAGAAATGATTTTTGCGCCAATGGCAGCCTGAATTGGAATGTCGAACTGTTGTCTTGGAATTAGTTGGCGTAATTTCTCACACATTTTCTTTCCAATATTATATGCGTTGTCTGCATGGATCAAAGCAGACAAAGCATCCACTTGACTTCCATTCAATAGGATATCGACCTTCACTAATTTGGAAGAACGCATTCCAATCGGAGAATAATCGAAAGAAGCATAACCTTTAGAAACCGTCTTTAGACGATCATAAAAGTCAAAAACAATTTCTGCCAAAGGCATGTCAAAGGTCAGCTCTACACGTTCGGTTGTCAAATAAGTTTGATTGGTAATAACACCTCTTTTTTCGATACAAAGAGACATTACGTTTCCAACAAAATCTGATTTGGTTATTATGGAAGCCTTAATAAAAGGTTCTTCTACACGGTCTAAAGCCGATGGGTCAGGAAGATCCGACGGGTTGTTTACTAGGATTCTATCGTTTACATCTTTTCGGACAAAGGCATGATAGGAAACGTTGGGAACCGTTGTTATAACGGACATGTTGAATTCTCGTTCCAAACGCTCTTGTATGATTTCTAAATGTAACATGCCTAGGAATCCACAACGAAAACCAAAACCTAGGGCTGCTGAACTTTCTGGGAGAAAAACAAGAGAGGCATCGTTTAGTTGAAGTTTTTCCATCGAAGAACGAAGCTCTTCGTAATCCTCGGTATCGACAGGATAAATACCAGCAAAAACCATAGGTTTAACTTCTTCAAATCCATCTACAGCGTTTTGGGTAGGGTTGTTTGGAGTTGTAATTGTATCTCCTACTTTTACTTCTTTAGCGTCTTTAATTCCCGTGATGAGGTACCCCACATCTCCAGCTTTAATTGTTTTTTTTGGTTCTTGTTTGAGCTTTAAGGTCCCAATCTCATCCACATTATAGGTGTTTTGTGTAGCGATGAATTGAATTTTTTGTCCTTTAGAAATGGTACCATTTAAAATTCTAAAATAAGTTTCTATTCCTCTAAAAGGGTTGTAAACGGAATCAAAAATTAGGGCTTGAAGTGGCTCGTCTGGGCTTCCTTTTGGATGCGGAATCCGCTCAATAATTGCAGTTAAAATCTCTTGAATTCCAAGGCCTATTTTAGCAGACGCAGGAATAACATCTTCGGGAGCACAGCCCAATAAATCTACAATATCATCCGTTACCTCCTCTGGGTTTGCCGAAGGAAGATCGACCTTGTTGAGCACAGGGATAATTTCTAAATCATTCTCTAGGGCAAGGTATAGGTTCGAAATGGTTTGCGCTTGGATACTTTGTGCAGCATCAACAATAAGCAAAGCACCTTCGCAAGCAGCAATGGATCGAGAAACCTCGTAGGAAAAATCGACATGGCCGGGTGTGTCAATGAGGTTCAAGATATATTCTTGGCCTTCATGAGTATACTCCATTTGGATTGCATGCGACTTAATCGTAATCCCACGCTCACGCTCCAAGTCCATACCGTCTAAGATTTGATCTTGTTTTTCGCGTTCCGTAACGGTTCCCGTATAATCTAATAGTCGATCTGCTAATGTACTTTTCCCATGATCAATGTGGGCAATAATGCAAAAATTTCTGATGTACTTCATAGCGTTTCTTTCCTAAGCTTAAGCCGCAAATATACTTATTTGTGCAATGCTTTTTTGCTTTCTCTTGAAATATAGTTTCTTAAAAACCATTTGCTTTTTTAAATTATTGTTACCTTGAATTAGATTTAACCCAATAATCTTATTTTCATGAAATTAACCATTAACCATCAAGAACGATATTCTGGAATTCTCCTCCTCGAATTTATCACTTAAAAACAGGAAAAGTAGAAACGATCTGGAATGAAGATTTTGTTTTTCATTTTCAAGAAACGTTTGAATTGAACTAGGGTATAGAGAAAACCTAGGTTTTACGTACTTTTGTAAAAAATTTCACGCTTTGGTAAAAATTGGTGACATCGAACTCAGTGACTTTCCGCTTCTTCTTGCACCTATGGAAGACGTTAGCGACCCTCCTTTTCGGGCCTTGTGCAAGGAACACGGTGCCGACGTAGTTTACACCGAATTCATTTCGAGCGAAGGATTGATTCGTGACGCCGCTAAGAGTGTCATGAAACTTGATATTTACGAAAAAGAACGTCCTGTTGGGATTCAAATTTTTGGCGCAAACGAAGAGTCAATGCTTCGATCTGTAGAAATTGTTGAAGCTTCTAAGCCCGATATTATTGACATCAATTTTGGTTGCCCTGTTAAAAAAGTAGTGAGTAAAGGCGCTGGTGCGGGTATTTTGAGAGACATTCCTTTAATGGTTCGTTTGACAAAAGTAATGGCAGAACACACCAACCTTCCCGTTACTGTAAAAACTCGTTTGGGCTGGGATCACGATTCTATAAAAATTGTTGAGGTAGCCGAACGCCTGCAAGATGCCGGAGCAAAAGCCATCTCGATTCATGGGAGAACGCGAGCTCAAATGTATAAAGGCGATGCCGATTGGCGTCCCATAGCTGAGGTTAAAAACAACCAACGCATGCATATCCCAATATTTGGAAATGGCGACGTAGACAGCCCCGAAAAAGCCATAGAAATGCGCGATCAATACGGTTTAGACGGTGCCATGATTGGAAGAGCAAGTATTGGAAATCCTTGGTTTTTTAACCAAGTAAAGCATCTCATGAAAACAGGAACTCACTTAGCTCCACCATCCATTGTAGAACGTGTTGATGCGGCTCGCAGGCATTTAGAAATGGCAATTGATTGGAAAGGCGAAGTTTTGGGTGTTTTAGAAACGCGCAGACATTATACAAACTACTTTAAAGGAATTCCCCATTTTAAAGAATACCGAACCCGAATGGTAACCTCAAACGCATCGGCGGATGTCTTTGCAGCTCTAGCAGATGTTGAGGCCAACTGGGGCGATTATGAAATGGTTTAAAGCAACTTAATCCTTTTTCCTACTTGGGCAGTAGCCCATGCCGAAGCAAGACCCCCTAACACAAGAAGTAACATCAATACCATCGCTACGTTTTGAAACTCCAAACGAACGGGATACGGAAAATTGGTTCCAGGAACATAAAGAAAAGGGAAATAGCGCTGAAGTAGCACTAGAGTTGTACCTAATACAATACCAAGGCCACCTCCAACCCAACTGATCATTCCGCCCAAGTAAAAGAAAATCAAACGAATTTCTTTAGGCTGAACACCAAGAGCGTAGAGTACTTTCAATTGGGGTCTTTTCTCTAAAATCATCATGATCAAAGCGCCCACAACATTGAAAAGTGCGATGATAATTACCAAGGTAAAAATCAAATAAATTGCCATTTGCTCGGTATTGAGCATCTTGAAAAGCGCTGCATTGAGCTCCGTTCTAGAACGCATGCGTATGGGTGTTTTGAGTATAGCACGAAGTTGTTCTTCGAGTTGCTTTCGATTTAAATTGGGAGCAACTTTTAGTTCTAGCGAACTATATACATTTCCTTTTCTTTGAAAAAGATCGCGTGCAAACGATAGGTTTGAAAACATATATTTTTTGTCGAGCTCTTCGCTAACACTATATATTCCAGAGACTAAGGCTGTTTTGTTGATAAAAGGTTCTTTGAGTTGGGTTGCACTTGCCGATCTCTTGGGAACCGTAAGCACTAAAAAATCGTTGTAATCGTAAACCCCTAAACTCAATACTTGGGCTACCCCACCACCAATTACAACCTCATCAAGCTCCTTGGAAAACCAGGCACCACTACTTAAAAAACGATTACATTCAATTACTTTTTGATAGGTCGAATCGACACCCTTGAGATAAACAACATGGTTTTTGTCTCGGTAATTCAAAAACACTTTATCTTCTATAATTCCAGAAACAGCAAGAATACCATCCAGTTGTTTTACAGAAGCTAGGGTAACCGAATCGATTTCAAAAACTTTCCCTTGAACAGCTTCAACTCGAAAATCGGGATCGAAAACATTAGAAAAAGAAAGACCAAAATCCTTGAGACCCGTAAAAGCAGAGAGAACAATTAACAAGGCAGCAGTAGCAATTAGTACTACCGAAAGGGCAATGTAATTGATGATATTGATTACACTTTGTTTGCTTCTAGTGAAGAAGTATCGGGAGGCTATGTACAGGGGGAAGCGCACAAGATTATTTTTTTTTGCGAGGAATTAAACCCTCAGGATTTTTTATGGGATCGTTGGTTGCAGTTAAAGCTTCATCAATTTTTTCGATATAATCCAGAGAATCGTCCAAGTAAAAAACAAGTTCAGGAACTTTTCGCAATTGATTTTTCATTAATCGAGCGAGGTCGTGTTTTACCTGATAACTGTTTGATTGAATTCCTTCGAGCACTTCAAGTGCTTTGGCAGGAGGGAATAAGCTCAAGTATATTTTGGCAATGGAAAGATCAACTGTTACTGCAACTTTGGTAACTGAAATTAAAAGATTAGAGACCCCTTCTTTACGAACGGCTCCCTGAAGCATCTGTGCAATTTCTTGTTGTAATAGAGTGGCGATTTTCTTTTGTCTTGGACTTTCCATAGGTTTGAATATTGGGTAAAATTAAGGATATTTGTTGGGATGCAGTCCTCAAACGTAAAGTATAGCACTTAAAACAAACAATTGACATGCTAAAAATTTCTAAAACCCGTTACACAACATTTTTTTTGTTCCTTATGTTTTATGCTTTTGGGCAGCAAGATCAAGATATTATAGCCCAACTTATTTTTAAAAAGACAAATCAATTACGACAAGCCCAAGGCTTAGATCCATTTAAAAAGTTAGACAGCTTAGACCAGATAGCTCAGTATCATAGCGATAATATGGTTCAAAAAACGTTTTATTCCCATACCGATCACGAGGGGTTGAGTCCAGTAGATCGAGCCGAAAAGTTTAACATTCAAGCTTGGAGAAGAGTCGGGAATCGTTTTATTGGGATTGCAGAAAACATTGCTCAGGTACCCTGGTTCGAAAATGTAACGAAATGTGGAGACACTCGATCGAACGAAGCCATAGCCGAATGCTTGGTTCAGGGCTGGAAAAGCAGTCCACCCCACTATAAAAACATCTTGGGAGATTATGTGTATTTAGGTGTAGGAATTCGCTTTGATAACAACCAAATGGGCTTTGCAACGCAGAATTTCAGATAGGTTAAAGGCGTTCCCACTTATAGTCTCCGTTTAGACGGAAAGATCCCAGATGTTTTTTCTTCCAGCTGTTGGGTTCTATTAGTGATAGAAAAGACCCTTTAGCTCCTTCATACAGATGATAGGTTTCGCCAACTATGGGTTCGAATTTGAATTTAGCGGAGTAAACCATTTGAGTGTCGGAAGCTAAATCAACAAAATTTTTGATTTTGCTTTGCAGGTCTGCAAGCTCCGCTTGGAATTGTTTAGTAACTCGATCAACTCCCTTTTTTTTGAACGAATCTACATTAGGAATACTAATTACAGGACTGCTGTTGCTTATTGCATAGGGCAACAGTTTTGCAATGTATTCTTCATTCTCTTCGTCCCATGCGACATTATCTGGTTTTTTCGACGATTTCATCTTCAAGCATTTACTGCAAAAATAAGCTACTTCCTTTGTCTAGCCAATTTTCCTTTGAGAAGATTCATCAAGAAAAACTTTAAATAATTGCATTTAAAAGGAAGAAAAAATAATTAACTACTAGGAAAATGGGCATCGCGAAGGTTATCCTAATTGGCATCACACCCTTGTTTTGGAAACGGAATGTCTGTTAAAACAAAACCTTCTTTTGCACTCATTTAATACCTAACTACGATTTACCCATAGCAGTTGCAGAAGGCGCTAAAGCAGCCGCTACAGTGTCGATTATAAGGCAAAATTAGGCAATGTGAATGCCTATAAGGCGCTCATGGATTCAGCTTATGGAGCAGTAAAACAAAATGTAGAAATAACAGAAGGAGAAACCCCAATATTTAAGCAATTGGATATAGACGTTATTGCTTAAATAAGTTGCTTTTTACAATTAATTAGCTTTAAAACACTAACTTTAATTTTTAAAATAATGTTATCATGAAAAATTTTTTTTATTTATTAGCGGTTTTATTCACATCATTAATCGTTTCGTGTAGTGATGATGATCCAATTCCAGCTCCAGTTGTTGTAACTCCTGAAGTAGTTATTCCTGATACCGGGGCTCCAACAATCACTCTAGTTGGTTCTTCAACAATTAATATTGAAGAAGGAGACTCATATACAGATGCTGGGGCTTCGGCTTCAGATGAAGTTGATGGCGACATATCTAGTTCAATAACAACTTCTGGTTCTGTCGACGCCTCTACACCAGGAACATATACATTAACATATAGTGTTTCAGATGCAGCAGGTAATTCAGTAGAATTAACCAGAACAATTATTGTAGCTGTAGCAACTAAAATTACTGCATTAGCGGCTACAGGAAGAGTATCCGAACAAACTCCAGAGCAAGCAAGGAGTACTATCAATGGAAAGTGGAATTTTCCAGAAAGTAGTGCAAAATCGTCCTATAGTTCTAAATTGAATACTTGTGAATTTGATTTTATTGAATTTACTGACACCACTTATTTTCTGGCCATAGATCTAGAGGGAGAATTTATTGCTGTTTCAGGGCCATATGAATTAAATGAAGACTCTGAAGGAAACGTTAGTAGCGTTGACCTATACTATTACACTGGAGAAATAGATGTAGTAATTGCTACATTAACTGATATTAATGTTATCGAAATCAACGATGAAATCGAAGCTAGTTTTACAGTAAATTTAACAATCCCTGATACTGCTGATTTTGATTCCTGTAATGAGCTTAGTGGAACTTATTCTGATGTTGGAAAAGAGGAGCCTATGCAACAAAGTTATGCTGTTGCAAACACTTCAACAAGTTCTGATTCAACTTCTGATACAGGTTCTGATACCTTCGTTTCTTATATAGATCCAATTATTCATGTAACATTAATCAACAATACTTGGAGCCTTCAGACTGTTACTGAAGATGGTGTTACTGTTACAGTAGCTGAAGCGCTAGAGGATTTTTGTTATGATGAAGAATGTCCAGATGATGGAGTTGGTGATTGTATAGAATTTACTATTGAAGGCTGTAGTCCACCAACTTTTGCAGGTGTCCAATTCTCAGCTTATGGTAGCTATAATCTTGTCTTTTCTGGCGGTACATTCCCAACTGAGGTTGAAGTTGGAACGTGGGTATGGATAGATGAGCCAGGACCTCCAAGGTTTTATAGAATTGATGGAGAATATGAAGATGACTATGAGATAATGACAATACTTGAACTAAGTGATTCAAAATTGACTTTAGAAGGGGGAGACGGCGATATTTTGTATTTCAATGCTCTCTAAAATAATTTAACATTAACACAAAATTTAAACCCTCTAGTTAATGCTAGGGGTTTTTATTTCTTTTTGGAAAACACTTGTGTGCCAGAAATAATTAGAAGCAACATTAAAATACTGTTGATGTAATCAGAATAATTAGAGTCGCCCCAAAAATTAGTGAATAATCCAATCAGGAGGTTTGCTACAATTAGAGAAGCGGTTGTGTACATCAAAATTTTGTAATTCATAATATGTTGTTGTTTACAACTAATATACAAAACTGTTTTCAAAGCTTGTTTTCATTATCTTGCATTTCAATCTAAAAGCATCTACCATGAAAAAACTGATTTTTATTATCGCAATGTTATTCACTATATCCATTGTCTCTGTTTCTT